>MDTG01014866.1_pt1 | contig 15229 bp, 14 predicted proteins | sample 811421 | NCBI WGS metagenome assembly MDTG01 (sample SAMN05326645, study PRJNA326480) | marine metagenome | isolation source: seawater | place: Pacific Ocean: South East | collected 2011
GCCACGAAGGTCAAGACCACCGCAATGGCAAACGGGCTCGGAAGCCAGCGCTGGAATGCCCGCGCGTAAGCGTTCAGAGCCCGTTCAATGGGCGAAGTCTGACCGTGCTCGGTCACGGTTTCGAATGTCAGAATGGCAAGTCGTCGTCGCCTGCGGGCGCGGACGGCATGGGAGGCACTGCCGGCATGGGCGCTGCACTCACGGCTTCAGGCGCACCTTGCGCTGGGGCCGCCCCAGACGCATCAGCCCGCTCCACGCGCCATGCATTCAAATCGACATAGTACTGTCCGTTGTACTCGCGACCACGCAGGTCAAACTTGACGTTCAACACGTCACCTTCCGAGTATTGGCCCAACTGCTCAGACTTCTCCTTCAGGGCAGAGAATTTGATGTCTTGGGGGTACTGCTCCATCGTGGTGACCACGAAATCGCGCTTGTAGAATCCGCTTGGGAAGTCCTGCTGATCGAACAGCTTCTTCAGGGTGCCTTTCACTTCAAATGCCATGGCCCAAAAGTACGCTTCAGCCCCGAGGTTTGGAGGTCATCCCGCGTTGAATGACAGAAGGGTTTTCCACGCTTCATCCACCATGCCCTGGTCCAACAGGGAGGCCGCGTGTTGGTGGAGCGCCTGCTCCAACGCCGCTCCGTCGTCCTCGTGCTCCATGAAGAGGTCTGCCAGCTCCAGAAGTTTGTGCTCGTTCACGTCCGTTTCGTCCGGCAAGGCCTCGGCCCCACCCAACATGGCCAACTGGTTGCCGGTCAACACACGGCTGGTTCGGATGTCCTCGGGCAAGGCGTCCACCCCCATGCCCATCACGCCCAAAGGCTTGGGCACCGTGAACAACGCGTCGCCGTAAGCCCGGACGTAGTGGTCGCCGCCACAGCGGCCCACAAGGTCCAACAACGTGGCGTCTGGCACCCCAGCCTCGTTGACGACAGCGTCTCTAAAGTGCATCTTGAGAATCTCCGCGAACACCAACTGTCCCGCACCACCCTGGTCTCCCAGTGACTCCAACTTCACCACTTTGCACTCGAGTTGAACCGGCGCTTCCGCCACCCGCGGCGGCGACACTGTGTCGGACGCCAAGGGCGTCAATCCTGTTTTGACAAATTCATCCACCCCCTTGGCATAGTCGGTGCTGGCAAGCGAACAAGCATGAACCATGGCGTGGTCGACCAAGTTCACCACCACCTCCGGCACGCGCTGAACGTTGTCCCACGTGTGCTTGGTGCTGCCGTCTCGGCCGCGACGGGCGGGTGAAAACACCAACAACGGCGGGTTCGCCGAGAACACGTTGAAGTAGGAGAACGGGGCAAGGTTCACGCGCCCTTGTTCGTCTTGCGTGCTGACAAAGGCGATGGGCCGAGGCGCGATGCCGCCGAGAAGACATTGATGCAACTTTCGTGCATCGAGTTCAGAGGGGGCGTAACTGGTCATGCTGGACGGTGCCCTTCCACGTCTTGGATCGACGACATGACCTTGTCCTTAAGTCCCTCCTTGAAGGCGGCAATGCGTGCGCGGAGGGCGTCGTCTGAGGCACCGAGGATTTGGGCGGCCAAAATGCCTGCGTTCGTGCCGCCATCCAGCGCCACCGTCGCCACAGGCACACCCGAAGGCATTTGAAGGATGCTCAAGACGCTGTCCCACCCGTCGATGCTGTTTCTGCTTTTGATGGGAACGCCGATGACTGGCAGCGGGGTCAACGAGGCTGTCATGCCGGGCAAATGCGCCGCACCTCCAGCCCCAGCGATGATCACACCGACACCACGGTCAGCCGCACCGCGTGCGTAATCCACCATCCTGTCGGGGGTGCGGTGGGCGGACACCACGGTCATTTCACACTCCACCCCCAATTCCTGGAGCGCGCGTTGCGCGCCTTCCATCACCGGGAGGTCGCTTTTGCTCCCCATGATGATGCCAACAGATTTTGTCATGGTGCGAAGATACTCAGCCTCTCAACGCGTCGATTTGCTTTTTAAGCTCCGAGGCGCGCTCGTAGTTCTCCGTGGCGATGGCTTCGTCCAATTGCCGCTTGAGATCTTCCACGCTCAGGGCGTCATCCTGTTCCTCTCGCGGAACCGCCTGGGAAGATTCTTCGGGCGCATCTTGGTCCGTGGCGTCCAACTCCACCCCCGCCGCTTCCATCACTTGGGCGCTGCAGCGGATGGGACATCCAAACCGAACCGCGATGGCCACCGCATCCGAAGACCTTGAGTCAATGCGTTCTTCGCGAATGCCGTCGCTCACCACCAATTGGGCGTAGAAAATGCCCTCCGACATCTTGTGGATGACGACCTCCGTGACCTCCATCCCAAACACCGACAACGTGTTTCGGAAGAGGTCGTGGGTCAAGGGGCGACTCGGACGCATGTTTTCCATCTCAATGGCGATGGACTGCGCTTCTGCCCCACCTATGACGATGGGCAATTTGCGCTTGCCTTTCACCTCGCCCAACACCAGAGCATACGCCCCCGAAGAAGACCCGCTCAGGGCAATGTCGAGGATTTCAAGGTCGATGTTGGCCATGATTCAAGATTGAAGGAACGCAGACTCAGCCGAGGTTCTTGATGGCCTCGGTGAGCTTGGGCAGCACTTCAAACGCGTCCCCCACGATCCCGTAATCTGCCGCCTTGAAAAAGGGAGCCTCTGGATCTGTGTTGATCGCCACGATGACTTTGCTCTGGTTTACGCCTGCCAGGTGCTGAATCGCCCCTGAAATGCCAGCTGCGACGTACAGGTCAGGGCGGATGGTGATGCCTGTTTGTCCCACGTGCTCGTGGTGGGGTCGCCATCCCATGTCGCTTACTGGACGGCTGCATGCGGTGGTCGCCTCCAACGTGGTGGCCAGCTCTTCCACAATGCCCCAATGCTCAGGCCCCTTCAAGCCGCGGCCTGCGGAAACCACGCGCACCGCCTCGGGGAGGGGCACTGATCCGTCGCTGCTGGACGCCTTGAAGCCGGTGACCTTCAACGACGCCTCCCCCACTTCCGGGGCAAACGACTCCACATCCGCTTCCGCGCCTCCAGCATCCACACCAAACGCATTGGGTGTGGTGGTGATGACTTTCACCTCAGAGTCCACAGACACGTGGGCCATGGCTTTGCCACTGAACACGCTGCGCTGCACGGTGCTTCCTTCGAGCACGCCGGTCACCCCAGGGACCATGCCGGCGCCCAATCGCACTGCAACACGCGGCGCCACAGCCCGTCCCACGTGGTTATGAGGAGCCACGACCAAAGAAGCCCCTTCGGCCTTCGCAGCCTCGGAGACCGCGCGGGCGATTTGTGCTTCGTCTTGGAGGTCCCGGGACACGTGCAAGACTTTCGAGGCGCCAGCACTGCCTGCGCCACCGTCTGCATTCAATGAACCCACGGCCAGCGCCACGACGTCTGCACCGCACTTCTTGGCGTATGAAACCGCTTCGAGACCTGCCTTGGTGGCCTGTCCATCTTGGGTTGGGAGGTATGCTAAACACTTCATGTTGTCGTCATTTCAGGGTAGGAATCAGAGAACTTTGGCTTCTTCACGCAGCAAACGCACCAGCTCTTCTGGCTGGTCGGCCGAGACCATTTTGCAGGCCCCCTTGGCAGGTGGGAGTTCAAACTTGGCGACAGAAGCTCCTGGGAGCGCGTCTTCCGCCGGCACCACGTTCAAGGGCTTGGTGCGTGCGGCCATGATTCCCCGCATGTTGGGAATGCGCTGTTCGGCCATGCCTTTGGCTGCACTCACCACAGCGGGCAGTGAAGCCTCCACACTTTCCAAGCCGCCTCCGGCTTCGCGTGTGGCCTTCACCACGCCGCCTTCCACCTCCAAGGACATGGCCAAGGAAACGAACGAGGCATTCATGAGTTCAGCCAACATGCCGCCCACCACGGATCCATTGTGGTCGATGGTTTCCTTGCCGCAGAGCACCAAGTCGTATCCACCATCGCTCGCGTGGTTGGCGATCAGGGAGGCCACTTGAAGCGCGTCGATAGGGTTGGCGTCGATGCGGACCGCGTCGTCTGCGCCAATGGCCAACGCCTTCCGGATCACCGGGTCGCAGTCCGCTTCACCCACCGTGATGGTGGTCACCGACCCACCTTGGGCTTCTTTCAACTCAAGGGCACGCACCAAGGCGTACCATTCGTCGTACGGGTTGACTATGAATTGCACCCCATTGTTGTCGAATTGAGTGTCGCCTTCTGTGAAGGCAATCCGGCTTGTGGTGTCCGGCGCTTTGCTGATACAAACGAGAATTTTCATGACGCTATTTTAAAGAGCTGGGGGCGCACGAGGGCACGCCCACTAGAGAGGTCAAAGTTAGGTCAGGCGGGACGAGTCTGGGCCTCCTTCAGGCCTCAGTGGCATGGCACCGCCACATCGACTATCTTTGCCGCCCATATTGCAGCATAAAATGCGTGAAGTCACATTCAGAGAAGCGGTGGCCGAGGCCATGAGCGAAGAAATGCGCCGCGACGAGTCGGTGTTTTTGCTTGGAGAGGAAGTGGCCGAATACAACGGCGCGTACAAGGCCTCCAAAGGCATGTTGGACGAGTTCGGACCTGAACGTGTCATCGACACGCCCATCGCTGAACTTGGATTCAGTGCCATTGCGGTCGGCGCCGCCATGAACGGCCTGCGCCCAATCGTGGAGTACATGACGTGGAATTTTGCGGTGCTGGCCTCAGACCAAATCATCAACCACGCGTCCAAGATGCTCCAGATGAGCGGTGGCCAGTTCTCTGTGCCCATCGTCTTCCGCGGGCCCAACGGGACAGCTGGCCAACTCGCCGCCACGCACAGCCAGAGCTACGAAAGCCTGTACGCATCCATGCCGGGCTTGAAGGTGGTGACGCCCTTCACGCCATACGAAGGCAAGGGCTTGTTAAAATCTGCCATCCGGGACAACGACCCCGTGCTCATCATGGAGTCTGAAAAGATGTACGGCGACAAAGGCATGATTCCAGACGGAGAATTTCTCGTGCCCATTGGAAAGGCCAATATCCGCCGCAAAGGAGACGACGTCACCATCGTCGCCTTTGGCAAGATTCTTAAGGCCGTCCACGCTGCAGCCGACGAACTGGCGAAGGAGGGCATCGAGGCGGAGATCATCGATTTGATCACCATCCGTCCGCTCGACTTGGACACCATCGTTGAGAGCATCAAGAAGACCAACCGCTTAGTCATTGTGGAAGAAAGCTTCCCCGTGGCGTCCATCGCCACCGAAATCACGTACCGCGTGCAGCGTCATGCGTTCGACCACCTGGACGCGCCGATTCGTCGGTTGTGCCAAAGTGACACGCCGTTCGCCTTCTCCACAAGCCTGATTGAAGAGGCCCTTCCACAAGTCAAAGACATCGTCGAAGCCGTCAAGGATGTCGCCTACGTGGCGTGACCCTGTCGGTCGAATTCAACCTTAAGATCAACCGGAGCCACGCTCCCTAACCAACTACCTATGCAGCAATCTCTGCTCTACCTCGTACCTGGCTTGGCCGTCCTTGGACTGGTCGTCATGGCCATTCAAGCCGCTTGGGTTCGCAAGCAAAGCACCGGCGAAGCCCGCATGAGCGAAATCGCCCAGCACATTCACGAAGGCGCCCTGGCCTTCTTGAGCGCGGAATACCGCATTCTAGCCGTGTTCGTCGTCGTCGCAGGCGCACTCCTCGGCCTCGTCTCTTCCATGGTGGAAACCACCCATTGGTTCATCGTGGTGGCATTTGTAATCGGTGCCGTGTTCTCTGCACTTGCTGGAAACATTGGCATGCGGATCGCCACACAGGCCAACGTTCGCACCACCCAAGCCGCCCGCACAAGCTTGAGCGAGGGATTGAAAGTCTCCTTCACAGGCGGCATGGTGATGGGCCTCGGCGTCGCAGGCCTTGCGGTGTTTGGGTTGAGTGCCCTTTTCATCCTCCTTCTTGGTTGGATGGGCGGCGGTGCAGAAGGCACTTCTGTGGACCAAATGACCATCATCCTTGAAGCCCTCGCCGGGTTCTCACTCGGTGCAGAAAGCATCGCTTTGTTTGCCCGCGTGGGCGGCGGAATCTACACGAAGGCCGCCGACGTCGGCGCCGACCTCGTGGGCAAGGTGGAAGCAGGCATTCCTGAGGACGACCCCCGCAACCCTGCCACCATTGCCGACAACGTGGGCGACAACGTGGGCGACGTGGCTGGCATGGGTGCCGACTTGTTCGGCTCCTACGTGGCCACTGTGTTGGCGGCCATGGTGCTCGGCAACTACGTCATCAGCGACATGGGCGGATCCATCGTCGACAGCTTCGGCGGCATGTCCACCATCTTGTTGCCCCTCGTGATCTCTGCCTTGGGCATCGTGTTCTCCATCCTCGGAGCGCAAGTGATCCGCGTGGGCGACGACGCCAAGGAGGCCCAAGTCCAATCTGCGTTGAACCGCGGAAACTGGGGTTCCATCGTGTTGACTGCAGTGGCGTGCTACTTCCTCGTGGACGTCATGTTGCCTGCCGAGCTGAGCATGGACTTTTTCGGTGAAGGCCTTCGCACGTTCAGCTCCATGAACGTGTTCTACTCTGTGGTGGTTGGCCTCATCGTGGGTGGCGCCATCAGCTACATGACCGAGTATTACACTGGGTTGGGCAAGAAGCCTGTCTTGGACATCGTCCAACAGTCTTCCACCGGTGCAGCCACGAACATCATCGCAGGATTGGCGACAGGCATGATCTCCACGTTCGGCCCCATCTTGTTGTTCGCAGCGGCCATTTACACGGCGTACGAGTTCGCCGGATTCTACGGCGTGGCCATTGCGGCATGTTCCATGATGGCGACCACCGCCATGCAGTTGGCCATCGACGCCTTCGGCCCCATTGCCGACAACGCAGGTGGCATCGCTGAGATGAGTGAGCTTCCTGAGGAAGTGCGCGAGCGCACCGACATCTTGGACTCTGTGGGCAACACCACAGCCGCGATCGGAAAAGGCTTCGCGATCGCTTCTGCGGCGTTGACTGCCCTGGCCCTCTTTGCAGCTTATGTGGAATTCACCGGCATTGAAGGCATCAACATCTTCAAGGCCAACGTGCTCGCCGCACTTTTCATTGGCGGCATGGTTCCCGTGGTGTTCTCCGCCTTGGCCATGAACAGCGTCGGCAAGGCGGCCATGGAAATGGTGCAAGAAGTCCGTCGCCAGTTCAAGGAAATTCCTGGAATTTTGGAGGGCAAAGGCACCCCAGAATACGGCAAGTGCGTGGACATCTCTACACAAGCGGCACTGAAAGAAATGATGTTGCCAGGCGCCATGACCATCCTCTTCCCCTTGGTCATTGGACTGTTGCCTTTGTTGTTAGGTGCTGAAGCAGCCTGGGCGGCAGAAACGCTCGGTGGCTACATGGCGGGTGTGACCGTGAGCGGTGTGCTTTGGGCCATCTTTCAAAACAATGCGGGTGGTGCCTGGGACAACGCCAAGAAGTCCTTCGAGGCGGGCGTGGAAATCAACGGCGAGATGACCTTCAAGGGCTCTGACGCCCACAAAGCTGCCGTCACAGGTGACACCGTCGGCGACCCGTTCAAAGACACCTCAGGTCCTTCCATGAACATCTTGATCAAATTGACCTGCCTCGTGGGCTTGGTGATCGCCCCCATCTTGGGTGGCGGACACAGCGAAGGCCATGCCGAAGCTGTGAACCATGACCGCACCGAGGTTGTTGCTCAGGCAACTGAAACCCTTTCTGAATGAACAAGTTCTTCTCAATCCTCCTCGGGGCCTCTTTGCTCGTTGCATGCGGGACCGCAGCCCCTGAATCCGGTCATGACCACAACCACGGGTCCAAAGCTTCTGCCGACTTGGCGGACGGCCTCTACGCCATCACCAAGGTGGCCCCCAAAGTCACGTGGTCTGCTGAAAAACTTACCGGTGACGGTCACCAGGGCACCTTGGTGGTATCAAGCGGCAAATTCAAAGTGGTCGACGGCACAATCCAAGACGGCGTTGTCAACTTTGACATGACCCAAATCGCGGTCACCGACTTGACCGGAGAGGAAAAAGCCAGCTTGGAGGGCCACCTCCGTTCAGGAGACTTCTTCAACGTGGAAACGCATCCCACTGCGGTCTTGACCGTGAATGGCATCCAGGGCAACACGCTGTCTGCGAGCATGGACATGAATGGAGTCCAAGTGGACTACTCCATCCCTGTGACCATCTCCCAAACTGACGTGCCAGGCGACCAGCAAGGCATTGCAGTGGCTGGCAAGTTCAAGTTGGACCGCACCAAGCACGACATCACGTACCGCTCACAAACGTTCGACGACAAGTTGGACTGGTTCATCAAAGATGATGTGGCTGTGGGTTTCGCAGTGATGGGCGTGCCCGTGCGGTGATCAAAACGACCTCTCGTGAAAAAGGCCTGCTCCTCGAGCAGGCCTTTTTTGTGTCATGAACTTGAGAAGTTCGTCCCTTCAGCTGAAGAGGTTGTTCAGCTTGCCGTCGATGTTTGTGATGATCTTGCCCAAGTCCTCCTTGTTCTCGTGGAAGTTGCTCTCGTCGACGTCCACAATCAGCAGCTCTCCTTTCGTGTAAGTGCTGATCCATGCCTCGTATCGCTCGTTCAAACGGTTGAGGTAGTCGAGTCGGATGGCCTCCTCGTAGTCCCGACCTCGCTTCTGAATTTGGGCCACCAAAGTGGGCACGGAAGCGCGCAAGTACACGAGCAAATCAGGGGGCGTCACAAACTCCTCCATCAATTCGAATAACGAAAGGTAGTTTTCAAAATCACGGGTCGTCATCAGCCCCATGGCCTGCAAGTTGGGCGCGAAAATGTTGGCGTCCTCGTAGATGGTTCTGTCTTGGATGATGGGCTTTCCCTTCTTCTTCATTTCAATCAACTGAGAGAAGCGGCTCCGAAGAAAGTACACCTGCAAATTGAAGGACCATCGGGTCATGTCCTTGTAGAAATCGTTGAGGTAGGGGTTGTTGTCCACCTCTTCAAAGTGAGGGGTGTAGCGGTAGTGCTTGGCCAACAACGTCGTCAACGTGGTCTTGCCTGAGCCAATGTTTCCTGCGACTGCGAGATGCATAGGGAAGATTCGAAATGAAACGAAAATTGAACGACCAAAGTAGGTCGGACTCTACGCCCGTCCAAGGCCAGTCAACAGGTTGGGGATAACTATTCCATCGACGCCTTGGCGCACGCCATCACCCCGTCCAAAATCGAACCAGATGCATCCAAACGCGGCACCTTGTGCTGCCCCCCGAGACGGCCGTGCTCCGCCAGCCATCTGTCAAAGGACCCTTCAGGCACCACGTTCACCTGAGGCGCCTTCAGGATGAGGTCGTCCTTTCGCTTGGCCTGATAATCGCCATTGAAGTTTTTCAACCACCGGTCCAGCTCAGCACTCAGTAGTGCCGAGGATGGCACGGCACGGCACGGCTGGAATTCCACAATCCACCTGTGGGCCACAGGCTTCCCAGCGTGATCGAATCGCGGCGCCCCAGTGTAGTTGTACACTTCCGTTTCCAGCGCTCGGGCCACTTCAGCCCAGGCACGGTCGGCGTTTTGCGCCATCAATTCTTCCCCCACCACGTTGAGGTGTGAAGTCACCCTGCCAACCACTTGAATTCGAACCGGAATCTTGCAAGTGATGGTGACCAAGTCTCCGACCATCAGGCGCCACACGCCAGCATTGGTGGAAACCACAAGCGCATAGGTCTGCCCCAACTCCACTTCTCGGAATTCCAACGCTTCTGGCTGAGGTTTGTCCAATTCCGACATGGGAACGAACTCGAAGAAAATCCCGTGGTCCATCAACAGAGCCATGTCGTCCCGTTCGAGGTTGTCTTGGAATGCAAAAAAGCCCTCCGATGCGTTGTACGTTTCCACGTAATGGATGTTTCGCCTTCCCGTTCGCGGAGGAAGCAAGGCCTCGAACGTCCTGTGATACGGTGCGAAGCCCACCCCACCATGCATGTACAACCACAAATTGGGCCACACCTCCCACAAGTCGGACTTCCCGCTCTTCTCGAGCACACGTTGGCAGACCAAGGCCATCCAACTGGGAACCCCAGCCAAAATCCGCACATCTTCTGTCAAGGTGGCTTCGGCGATGGCATCCACTTTGGACGTCCAATCGTCCATCAGGGCAATGGCCTTGTCTGGGGTTCTTCGCGCCTCGCACCAGGGCGGCAGGTGGTTGACAATGATGGCACTTAAATCCCCTTTCACAGCGTGGTGACCGTCGTGCACCAAGGCACTGGATCCGCCGAGGATCAAGTGTTTGCCCTGGTACAGCTGGGCCTCGGGCACCTGGGAACAATATTGGGCCAGCAAATCCTTGCCCCCCCGATAGTGGCCGCGTTGGAGCGCCTCCTGGGTGACAGGCAACCACTTGAATTGGTCGGTGGTGGTGCCAGAGCTTTGGGCAAACCACTTGGTCGCGCCAGGCCAAAGGACATCCTCCTCCCCGGCCATGGCCCGCTCGATCCATGGCTTCAACTCGTCGTACTTCACCACGGGCAACGCCCGAACAAAGTCCTTGCGACGGGAAACGTCGGACAGATGATGGATGCCATGGGCCCTGCCGTAATCGGTCGAGGCCAACCCGTGAACCAACCCCAAAAACACCCCACGCTGTGCATCAGCTGGACGGTGTTGTGCCCAGAGCAATCGGGGCATTCGAACCCCAATCAGCCGATGAAAAATGTGGTTGCCCAGCATGGTCCGAAGGTACAGGGTCGATCACCCCTCCACGAGGACAGGCGCAAAGACTTTGTCCACGGCCTCCAGGGCTTTGTGAATGTCTGCCGACGTCGTGTACCGCGAAAAGGAAAAGCGGACACTGGCGCGCTGAGGGTCTTGGCACCCGAGGGTACGCAGCACGTGCGAGCCCTGGGTCGCGCCACTGGAACACGCGCTTCCACCCGAACAAGCCACCCCTTCCAAATCGAGCAGGAAGGTGGCCATCCCACTGTTGGGGTGCGGTGGGAATTTCACATTGAGCACAGTGTACAAGCGATCATCTTGGTCCGAGTCGCCATTGAACACCACTTCTGGGAGGCGCGCCCGAAGTCCGTCGATCATCAACTGTTTGATTCCGCGCACGTGTGACTCATGCTCCACCATGTGCACGAACGCCAGTTCAAACGCTTTGGCCAGGCCCACAATGCCCGCCACATTCTCAGTGCCACCTCGCAAGGCACGCTCTTGGCCACCGCCGACAATCATCCCGTCAATGCGCAGGTCAGGGTTCGTGTACAAGAAGCCTGAGCCCTTAGGGCCGTGAAATTTATGGGCGCTGCACGCCAGGAAATCAATGTCCACCTCGGAAAGGTCCATGGGATAGTGTCCCATGGTTTGGACGGTGTCGCTGTGAAACAACGCGCCGTGCTCTCGGCACAATTGACCCACGGCTTGCAGGTCAATCATCACACCGACCTCGTTGTTGGCGTGCATGAGCGACACCAGAGTCTTGGAAGCGCGGTCTGAAAGCAATTCGCGCAAATGGGCCATGTCCACCTCCCCCGAAGGCAGGTGACGCACATGAAGCACCTCCACGCCCTTGGCCTCCATCGACGCCGACGCCTTGACCACCGCGCTGTGTTCAGCTGCGGAAGTGACAATTCGGGTGACACCCAAGCATCCCACAGCTGCGGAAATGGCATGGTTGTCTGCCTCGGTCCCGCCTGACGTGAAGCAAATGGAACGTGGTACGCACTTCAGGTGGGCTGCGATGGCCCTGCGGCTGGTTTCCACGAGCGCCTTCGCCTTGCGGCCCACTGCGTGGGACGACGACGGATTCCCGAATGCATGTTGGTACACCTCCATCATGGCCTCGGCCACCTCAGGGGCGACCGGGGTCGTGGCGGCGTTGTCCAAATATGCAGCACTCATGCCGGCAAATTTACGCTTGAGGCCCCTCCAACGATGCCAAATAACGCTCCAAGTCTCCTTTGAACCTGTCCACAAGTGCCTGAGCCTCCTCTGGCGACGGGCCTTCGGCGTAGATTCGAATGATGGGCTCGGTGTTGCTTTTGCGCAAATGGACCCATCCGTGCTCGAGGTCAAACTTCACCCCGTCCACGTCGTTCACCTCGGCATCTTTGACCTGGCCCTGGAGGACGCCCAGCGCTTTGTCCACATCCACAGGGGGCAAGTCCATCTTATCCTTGACCATGCTGAAATCGGGGTAGGTGGCCCGCAAAGCACTGCAAGTCATTCCCTTCGACACCAACAAGGTCAAAAACAACCCGATGCCCACCAACGCGTCCCGACCGGCATGCGACGTGGGGTAAATGACACCACCGTTGCCTTCGCCGCCCAAGATGGCGCCAACCTCCCGCATTTGGGCCACCACGTTCACCTCACCCACAGCGGCGGCGGTGTATGTGCAGCCGTGACGGGCACTCACTTCACGCAGGGCTCGGGTGCTGCTCAAATTGCTAACGGTCGGACCTGGGGTGTGCGCAAGCACGTGGTCGGCCACCGCCACGAGGGTGTATTCTTCCCCGAAAAAGCTCCCGTCCTCGCTCACAAAGCACAACCTATCTACATCCGGATCCACGCTGATGCCCAAATCGCATGATTCTGCAGTGACCGCATCTGTCAAATCGACCAGGTGCTTGGGCAGGGGCTCTGGGTTGTGGGCAAAGTGCCCCGTGGGGTCACAATGCACAGGCACCACCTCCACATTGAGCGCTTTCAGAAGAAGAGGCACCGCCAGACCGCCTGACGAATTCACCGCATCCACAGCCACTTTCAATCCGGCAGACCGGATGGCGTCCGGGTCGACAAGTTCCAAATCCAAAACGTGGTCCACGTGCTTTTGCAACCACGAGTCGTCGTGGGTGGTCGTCCCTGTGTCGTCGACGTCGGCAAACGTCAGGGTCGACTTGGCCAAGGCCAACACGCGTTCCCCCGCATCCTTGGACAAGAATTCACCGCGATCGTTGAGCAACTTCAGCGCGTTCCACTGCTTGGGGTTGTGGGAAGCGGTCAAAATCAACCCCCCATCCGCGTTCAAACCCGGCACAGCCAACTCCACCGTTGGGGTGGTGCTCAACCCCAAATCGACCACGTCGATGCCCTGGGCGTTCAAGGTGCCGCACACGATGTCTCGCACCCAAGGCCCACTGATTCGAGCGTCGCGTCCCACCACCACAACGGGCTTGCGGTCAGGTGCGTGGTGCTTTTGAAGAATCCAAGCGCCGTATCCGCTTGCAAATTGAACCACATCTGAGGGGCTCAACCCCTCTCCTGCCTGACCTCCGACCGTGCCGCGGATGCCTGAAATGGACGCAATCAACATGGCCGCAAGGTAATTCATCGCCGCGCGGCCCTCCTGGTCATTTTTCCAGAGTCCATGTTCAAAAGCCCACCCAGTCTGCAGGATTCTTCCGACATTTGCCACGTACCTTGAAGGGCATGCAAGACGAGGGACGTCGACATCAAGAAGAAGAACAGCTTCACGCGCTTGTCAAGGCTTTTGAAGCCATGATGGAAGCGGGCGAGTCGAAATTTTTCGACCACGATGAATTGGAGTGGCTGATTGAGCACTTCTTGGAAAAAGGTTCGGTGAGAAAAGCCCAACAAGTGCACCACCATGCCATAGGCTTGTACCCCGAGAGCATTTCGCTCCAGCTTCGAGAGGCCCAAATTTTGGCCAGTACAGGAAAGCACATTCAAGCGATTCCGCGGCTGAAGAACCTGCTTTCGTTTGAACCCCACAACGAGGAAATCCATCTGACGCTCGCGAACATTTACAGCCAAATGCACGAGCACAAGTTGGCCCTGCAGCATTTCAATGCCGTGTTGACGTTCGCAGACGCTGAACTCAAACGAGATGTCTACATCGACGTGGCCTTGGAACACGAGAACCTCGGCGAGTGGAAACACGCCATACGAATCCTCCATGATGCCTTGGAAGCCGACCCAAGCAACGAAACCGCGCTGTACGAGTTGGCCTTTTGCTACGACAAAGAAGGCCGCATTCAAGAAGCTGCGGATTTTTACGTGCGTTACTTGGACGATCACCCTTACAGCTTCGCAGCGTGGTACAACCTCGGGAACGCCCACCAGCGCCTCGGGAAGTTGAAAGAGGCGGTCGACTCGTACGACTTCGCCATCGCCATAGAAGGGGCCTTCGCGCCGGCATACCACCAAAAAGCAGAGGCTTTGACGGCCATGGAGAAGTACGGCGACGCCTTGGAAGTGCACCGGGAATCCCTCGAAGTGGACGCCCCCCAACCCAGCACGCTCTGCTACATGGGCGAATGCTTGGAGCACATGGGAAGCCTCGACGAGGCGGCGGAGTACTACCACCAATGTCTGGAGCTTGATCCGCACTTCTTGGAGGCCCATGTGGGTCTGGGGGTGCTGGAGGACTTGAAAGGGAACCATGAGGGGGCTTTGGAACACATGGCCACAGCCCTGCTTCAGAACCCCCACCACGAAGACACCTTGCTGATGATGGCCACCGTTTTGAAGAAGATGGAACGCCATGAGGAAGCGGACACCTGCCTGGTGCAGCTGTTGGAGCGCAACCCCAAGCACGTGGAAGCGTGGGAGGAGCGCGTGGACAACATGCAAGCTCTTGAGGCACATGAACAAGCACTGATTTTGCTCGACAATGCCTTCGAGCACGTCCCACCCACCTCTACAGTGCTGGGGTACAAACAATTCGTCAGCCTGTTCGCGTTGCGGATGGATGGAGAGGCCCTGCGCCTGCTCGACCATTTGCTCCTCGCAGACTTTGACGGCATGAACCGGTTGTTGGAAACCTACCCAGGTTTGCTTGATGACCCGCGCGTGGCCAGCCGCTACACGCGCATGAAACCCTGAACGATGAACCACAACCTTACCCATCTGCCGGAGCGCCCCGCGAAGCCCCGCGAATCGGGCTTGACCATGGTCATGGACAAAGGCCTGAGCCTTCGCCAAGCCGAAGATTTTCTTGAAGTCAATGCCGACAAAGTCGACTTGCTCAAGCTGGGGTTTGGCACCTCCATCGCCACCCCAAAAGTCAAGGAGAAGATCAAACTCTACCACGACGCTGGACTGATGGTCTACCCGGGCGGCACCTTGTTTGAGGCCTTTTTCGTCCGGAACCAACTCGACGACTACTTGCGCTTTGTGGACAAACTCGGGCTGGAAACGGTGGAAGTCAGCGACGGCTCCATGGTCATTGACGAGCACAAGAAGTGCGAAATGATCAGCCGCTTGGCCAAGAACTACCGCGTGTTGAGCGAGGTGGGGTCCAAGGAAGCCGGCATCCTCATCAGCCCCAAC
>MDTG01141945.1_pt1 | contig 15229 bp, 10 predicted proteins | sample 811421 | NCBI WGS metagenome assembly MDTG01 (sample SAMN05326645, study PRJNA326480) | marine metagenome | isolation source: seawater | place: Pacific Ocean: South East | collected 2011
TAGAGCTTCTCGACTGAAATTACCAATAGCAATGCTCTGAACGCCATCGTTTACAACAGAAGTAATATCTACACCCATTCCCGCACGGGCACGACCGGTGTCATCATAACCAATTCCGGCCATTAACCCTCGCTCTTCAAATCGCGCATTCCCAAGATTATGTAGAAGAAAGTTCGGTTGAGTATCGTTAGTTATAACCCAATCAATAAGTCCGTCTTCTTCAAAATCGGTCATAGCCACTCCCATAGATTTACCTGAATCAAGCAGTAAACCAGATTCCTCCGTAATATCTTTAAAAGTACCGTCGGTAAGATTACGGTACAAACGAGGAGTAGACCCTTGATATTGTTGGGGAGTAGCGTATGATTTGTTTTTCCCATCTAACGAAGTATAGATATCAGTGTAAGTTGACCAGCGAACGTAATTGGTAACCAACAGATCAAGCCAACCATCTCCGTCGATGTCAGCCCAGCCAGCACCGGTAGACCATTCGGGACTTTCATTCCCCTTAGAATCTACCCAGGGTTGTCCAGCAACACTAGCCTGATCCGATACATCAACAAAATAACCATCATCGTTGCGTAATAATATGTTCGGGCCTAAGGCTGTGATATAAACATCTAAATCACCATCAGCGTCGTAATCGGCTACGGTAGCTCCCATAGCATAACTATCAATGTCCAATCCCACTTTTTTGGATACATCAACAAATGTGCCGTCACCATTATTCGAATAAAATTTAGATCGAGAGTCCACAGAATCGTCCCAACGCCTACTGTTCACGAGAAGCAAATCAAGATCATGGTCACCGTCATAATCGAATAATGCACAGCCACTGCCCATAGTTTCTGGCATCCACTTTTGACCTGCAGCTCCGTTTTCATGTTGAAACTTAATGCCACTTTCCTTGGTCCGATCTATAAATCTAAGCGCCGGTGCCTCTTTCAATGCCATCCTACTGGCATAGCCGGATGGATCCGGCTTAGCATACGTGACTTCTTCCCGAACGATCTCTTCTTTTTCACTGCAAGCAAAATTTAAAAAGAGAACGCTAAAAAATACCCCTCGCCGAATATCGACCGATAATTTCATAGAGAAGCTTTCATATTAGAAATATTTTTCGCTTTTAATTCGTGCACGTGTATTTTCAAAGCCTCGAGATTATCGTGTTCGTGATCCAAACGAAATTGCCTTGTTACTTGCTGTGCTGATTCATCGATCTGATAATATCCATAAGCTTTTTCGGCAATTTTAGCCTCATCAACTCTCCCTAATGCTCGCAATGACAACATCACATGGTAGTGGGCAATACGATCTTCTGGGTCTATACTTAAGGCAGATTCTAAAGCTTCCAGAGCTGATTCAAATTCGCCATCCAGATATAGTACTCGTCCAAGGTTCCGCCAAGAAGCTCGGTCTTCAGGAAAGTCTTTCAATACTCGCCGATAAGCTGCGGCCGCCTGCTGATACTGCCCATCTTCTTGTAAAACTACACCCCAAACCCACGCAGTCTGAGCATTCCCTGGCTCCAACGCCTCGCAACTATCAAGATACGAATAGGCGTTCTTCAAATTACCATCTCTTAAAGCAACCCGGGCCAAGTTGCGGAAACCATCTTGGCGATCAGGCGCCAATTTTTTCACCATTTCAAACGCCCGGGCAGCACCCTGGGTGTCTCCCTGTATTAAAAGTCCTATTCCATAATCATTAAAACGCACCCAATCATCATAAAGAGCCGGCTTCGGAGCAATTTCCTGTGATCCTACGGAAAGTTCAATCTCACTTGAAGCTATTTCAGTTACAGGAAGGTCTGGCACATCATCAAATCGGCGAAACCCTTGGGGAGCTTTATGATAGGAAAATTCCGTGTAATGGCGATCAAATTTTCTCCATAGTAAACGAGCACTGAGAGTCAAAGACTGACCTGTATAAGACTCAGGCACCACAAATGAAAAATGAGCAACGTCGGCAGTTCCAGGACCAATAACCCGTGTATATACTGGTGTTACTATATCCTGAGCATTCCGCCTATGGATAGGTTCCCCATTTTTATCTAACATCAATGCTTTGTAAAAATGAGAACTGGGATCGACATGGCCATCTTCCTGTATCAATCCGCTAACCGCCACTATCTGGTTATCTTGATCCAAAACCGATATTTCTAACCAACCTTCATTTGAATCATTCGTTCCACCAGGAAACGTATGACCCACACCAAGATTTCTAACCACCACATCGAACTGATGGACCTGACCCGGAATCAGGGAAGGTCTTGAACGATCCAAGGCATATGCCTCAAAGGCCTCGTTTCCCTCAGACTTAATCCCGAAAATGTCCACTCGAAGTTTGTTATTCCGCAACTCACGCTCTATTAGCTCGATCGTTTCGTGATCGCCACGAATAAAAGGAAGAGCTGTATTCACAGCCAAAAAGCGGTGCGACCGGACGTAACCATCCGTTGCTGAAACGTCTCCTTCAACAGCTTTTTCTAAGGGCATATGACAATCTTGACACTCTCGTTTGTTACCAGGAAGATAAAAGGTACGAGAGGCATTTAACGAAACTCCGCTATCATGCCAATTGTCGAACTCATTTTGACCACGTAACCATCGATAATTATTCACACGCGCGTCTAAACTTACTTTGTGACACGTGCTACAAAATTCCGAGGTCTTAAAAAACGGCTTCAACATCTGGCGTTTGTGAACATCGGGGCGCGCTTTTAAAGCAGTATCATGTACGAAACGACCTATACCATCTTTTGAATCAGCAAATAAATAGGGATCTTCTTGTTCATCGGCTATATTGTAATTTCCATTTCCTGTTCTACCATGGATTTTATCAATAGCATGACAGGCAAGACAGGTGAGTCCCGCCTGAGCCTGGGGCGAATTACGATCTATATCTTCAGTCATCTTTCCTGCAAGCATGAGAGCAGGGTCATGACATCCTGAACACCATTTCGATTTTATCTTTCCTTCCTTACCATCCAAATTAGCAAAATGAGCTATGTGTTTAGCGACTTCTGGATTGCTAATTGAAGCATTTTCTCTCATGTCATTGATAGTGGCTTCGTAAAAAGGATTATTGAAAGATGAGTACCGATGAGCCGACGTAGACCACTGAGCGGCAGTAGATGCATGACAACGGGCACAGGTTTCAACTCCAACCGGCTCCTCTACAACAAAACCGTAGCGCTCGATATCGCGTTCCCGAGCCTCTTGTCCAGCTAAGTCTCCTCGGGTAATAATACGCGAGGGCAGAAAATCCCCGGTTGTTGTTGTTGTTGCCGCGGGGAAAAAAGGACTTTCTGCAGGAACAAAGTTCGCGGGGACAAAATCAGAATCGGCATATTTTTTTACATCTCGTAGCTTAGATCCCGGTCCCGTATTCTTCCCCTGAGAAAATGCTTGTTGTGCCTGCTCAGTATACTGCTCGCCCTCATAAGAAATCCCATGAAAAATGACTCCCAGAATTAATATACCCATGGTAAACATGGGTACCGCAATGTAACTTTCTTTGGAGGGCTTCCATAATGAGATCTTTCTGTGATAAAAATAAAAACCCGGTATCAACAATCCTGCGAATACATGTATCCAATATGCGATGGGATTTCCGCGATTACTCGCTGCGCTAAGTATAAATAATCCAGTTACTGCCAGAGCAAAGCCAAGTAAGACCGTAAATAGCCCAGTGTAAATAGCGCGTTTCCTACTCTTCCTCCACACGGCTGGCAAGTGCCATGCTACGAATAATACTGCGATGAAAACTAACATCAGACCAACGGCAGTATGAGACAGCACCATACCTTGGTAAAATTTAGGTAGAGATATCGCCGTGGCTGCAAAATAGCCAATTTCCAATAACTCCCCCAAGCGATTCACCAGCAAATACAATGTGTCGGCAATCATGAAAATACCAAGAGCCACAACGACGATCAGCGCTCGTTGTTGTACAGGGGACAGACGACTTCGGCGCTTTTTATCCATCAGAATTCATATAACCCGTGTAAAATCAACTAAATATGCATAAAAAATAATCCCCTTCTCAGACGCTTCGAAAAGGACTTTCGTTCCTTTAAATATAAGTTAATCTCTTCAAAATTACAGCAGTGGCGGAAAACAGGAGCACACAGAAAAATTGATCCCCTTCACCTAACAAGGGATTAGTAACAAAAGAGGGCAATATAGCAAGACTTTCATATTTAATTTACGAAATCAAACTATATTTTTTTAGATCCCAGCCAATCAACGACCACATTAGCCATTTCCGAAACATGGTTCGAGAATACATGATCTGCTCCATCAATTACACGCAAATTTACGTTTGAACCAGCCTTCCCTAATATGTCTTCGGAGTCAGAAAGAGGAACAACATCATCTTCCGATCCATGTACTAATAGCCACGGAATTTTAATGTCGGATCCAGTTTTTACGACAGTTTTTATCTTGGACATATCGTCCATATAAATCTTAGAAAGAGGGTAGTCTTCCTCTCCCCACATATAGCCTGAATCAGGCTCTTCAGTTCCAAATTCACGTTCCGCAAAGGTTTCTGTGTGAACCATGCCAGCCAGCGATATTAATTTACCGATGCGTATATCTCGTGAGGCGCGCATCACGCCAACAGCCCCACCCATACTATGACCTATATATGTCACAGAATATTCTGAGACCGCCTCTAAGACTGATCCAAGATCTTCTATTTCCTTTGTAATCGTCGCCTCAGTAAAACAACCGCCCGATTCTCCGTTACCTGCAAATGAAAACCGAAGAGCATTCATACCAGTACTGGCGATATTATTAGCCAATTCTACAAGAAAAGGCCTATCTTTGTTACCAGTCACGCCGTGACCAATAACTACCATCTCCCTCATCTGGTCGTCACCAACATGGAGCGTATAATCTATGTTTTCGCCTTCTTTATTAACGATCGTTCCGACCATCATATTACTCCCTTACCGAATCTTGTAGAAAATTATAAGTTTGTCGTGCAACTACTAACTCTTCATCCGTAGTAATAACGTAAACACGGACATGACTGGATGATTTGTGTAAAAAACCATGTCCTGACGTAATCTCATTTTTCTCCGAATCCATTTCGATACCCATAAATTCCAATTCCCTCAAAATCATTGAACGAATAACCGAAGACTTTTCTCCTATTCCACCTGTAAAACTTATTACATCAATACCACCCATCTCGACAGTATAAGACCCTAAATAATCTCGGGCTGTTGTAGCCAACACGTCTAGAGCAAGTTGACAACGATCATTTCCTTCATCTGCACCTTTTTGAATATCTCGTAAATCATTATAACCACAGATACCCAACAACCCTCCTTCAGACGCACATTTATCAAGGGCATCCGAGAAAGAAATCCCTTCATTCCGAATCACGACGTCAAGTGCGAAAGGGTCGAGGTCACCTATCCTATTATTTTGAGGTAATCCTCCCTGCGGACTCAAACCATGAGAGGCTCCAAGGGAAACACCATCCTTTATAGCACAAACAGAAGATGACCCTCCCAGGTGCATATTCACATGCCGTAAATCATTGCGCTGTTCAAGCTCCACTACCCGCTCGGACGCAAAACAATGGCTTGCCCCATGAAATCCATAGCGCATAATCCCGTAATCTTCAAACCAATTGTAAGGTACTGCATAAATCTGTCTTCGAAGCGGGGCCTTACCGTGAAATGCCGTTTCAAAACAACCAACACGGCGTGCCGTTGGTATCACGTTTTCGAATTGACGTATGGCCGCCACATATGAGGGATTATGAGCAGGGGCCAACGAATAAAAATCTTCCATCCTAGAAATTACATCATCGTCAAGCTCTACGACTCCGGAAATATTTCGGGCATGTACAGCCTTGAATCCAACAGCCTTTAGCTCATCTATCGTTTCTAAGATTTTTCCTGAACCCACCATTCTAGTCAGAGCTTCTTCGATGGCACTCGCGTGATCTGGCAAACTACATTCTTGATTAACAATACTGTCGTTACCAATAAAGAAAGAATGGAGAGATCCTTCAGAGCTACCGATCCGATCCATAGCCCCTTGCGCTAATACCTGAGCAGATGGCATATCAAAAATTTTGTACTTGAATGATGTACTACCAAGGTTTGCGACTAAAATTTTCATAGATTATCCTATGGACGTGCAGGACTGCCATCAGGAAGACGAGTCTGTGTCCATTCGATAACTTCATTCGTACAAGGATATTTCTCTGCCAAGTTCTCGTCTATATCAATTCCCAAACCAGGCCCATCACTAGGATACAAGTAACCATCGTGTACTTCTGGAAGACCAGGGAACAATTCATATACATGTTCCGGAAATGAACACCATTCCTGTATACCGAAGTTAGGAGCCCACAAATCTAGATGTAAATTCGCAGCATGACCAACAGGCGAGGTGTCTCCAGGTCCGTGCCACGCAGTGCGTATACCGTACATATTACCAAATGCAGCAACATTACGGGCGGGAGTAATACCTCCCATTTGTGAAACATGCATACGCAAAAAATCGATTAAGCGCTGCTCAATTAATGGTGTCCATTCACGAGGATGATTGAATAGTTCCCCCATTGCCATTGGCGTAGAGCATTGTTGGCGGATGTTATTAAACCATTCGATATCCTCAGGGGCCAAAGCATCTTCCAGAAAAAACAGTTTAAACTCCTCCATATCTTTTGCAAAACCCACCGCCTCTATAGGCTGAAGACGTTCATGAATATCGTGTAGTAATTCCACTTCAAATCCTATTTCATTACGGACATATTCAAACATTTTAAGGTGATTCATCATATACTCTTTGCGACTATAGTATGCTCCTTCTGGCGCTCCTTTGGGTTTTACCATTTTTTCTGCTTTACCCCCATATCCACCCATTTGGCAGCGAATATAACGAAAACCTCTGTCTTGAAATTTTCGAATACTTTCAACAACTTCTTCCGGACTATTTCCACCGGCATGCCCATAGACGGCAGCACCTTCGCGACATTTACCCCCCAAAAGTTGGTAGACAGGCATGCCTGCGCGTTTACCCTTTATATCCCAAAGTGCTTGATCAACACCAGAGATAGCATTATTCAAAACGGGGCCATTCCGCCAGTAGCTATTCACCATGGACATCTGCCAAATCTCTTCAATCTTATCGACATCCCGACCAATCAAAAATGGTTTAAGATGCTCCTCGATAGCCGAATACACCGCCTTAAAACGCTGAGTAAAGGTCGCACATCCCAAACCATACAGACCATCTTCAGATGTAATAATTTTTACAATTACCAGTTTTGAACCTGCAGGCTGAGTAAGAATGGTCTTAACATCTTTGATCGTTACAGTTCCTGACATAATAATTATCCTTAATAAATTTTAACCGAGGAGCGAATAAATCAAGCTAAGCCTAACCCCGAACGCTTGTCAAGATAAGAGGGCGAGCTTAGGTTGGAGCTAAAACCTATGGAATAATATGCAATGGCCTGAGGCTTTAGCCCTTGGAATCCTACAAGGACTAACTGAATTTCTTCCCATAAGTAGCACTGCGCATTTACGAATCATACCACACTATCTTGGATGGGATGATCCCGGAACTGCCTTTTCAGCTGTAATCCAGCTGGGTACGCTAATTTCAGTATTGTTTTACTTCTCAAACGACATCCAGCGTCTATTAATTGCCACAGTAAAAAGTTTAAAATACCGAAACATTCGTTATTCTGATGAAAGCCTTATGGCTTGGTCAATAGCCGCAGGCACAATACCGATAGCGATTCTTGGGCTTAGTTTTAAAGATTTTATCGAAACAGAAGCACGCGCGATGGGCGTTATAGGAGCTTCACTTATAGTTCTTGCGATTGGTCTCATGATAGCTGAGCGCATAGGACGAAAGAGTATAAAGATGCAAAATCTCAGTTTCTGTAAAATTCAATGGATCGGGCTTTGCCAGGCACTCGCCTTAATACCCGGATGTTCGCGGTCTGGCTCCACTATTATGGGTGGACTCATCGTAGGACTTGGAAGAAGTGACGCCGCTCGTTTTTCGTTCCTCTTAGGTCTGCCTGCGATTTCGGCAAGCGGCCTTCTCGAATTCATTACCTTGATTAACCAAGGGTTGGGTCAACAAGACGTCACCAACATTTTTATAGGCATAGCTGCTGCTGCAACAAGTGGCTATTGTGCCATAGGATTTTTGTTGCGATTTATTAGCCGGTACGGAACCGACGTATTTTCTATTTATAGAATTTTAATTGGAATTACGGTAATTTATACCACATGGTGAAAGGCGAAATTGAGCTACCGCGTGCTCTTGCCAGATAAAACAAACCATACTGTCTGAAATATTATTTTCATATCTAATTTCAAAGACATATTCTCAATATAGTGTAGATCGTATTCTAATCGGTCGCGCGCAATACCAATAACATCCTCGGAATTCATATCAAATTCGTGTTTGGCTTGAGCCCAACCAAGAAGACCGGGTTTCACATTAAATCTTCGCATATAAAGAGGAATTTCAGCCCGAAATTTCTCAACAAAAAATGGGCGTTCAGGTCTTGGTCCCACCAGGGACATGTCTCCACGCAGGAAATTTATGCATTGTGGTATTTCATCCAAGTGCAACATTCGAAGTATGCGTCCGATCAAAGTAACCCTTGGATCCTCACCTTTTACCCAAACGGGCCCAGTTTCTGATTCAGCATCCACACGCATTGAACGAAACTTGTACATAGTAAATGGCTGTCCATTGATTCCTACGCGTTCCTGACGAAACAAGATAGGCCCTTCAGAGCTTATCTTGATAATAACTGCAATAACAAGCCATAGAGGCGCTAGAAGTACCATAATTAATAAAGAAAAAACAACGTCAATTAATCGTTTAATCCAACCTTCCCAAACAGGCATTAATTCGGGGTTTAATTGCATCAATGGAACACCTGATATCTGCATTGTCCGAACATGCCCAGTCACTATATCATACAAGTCAGGAGTGATACCAAAGGAAACCGGCTCTCCTCGTGCTTGAGAGACAATATCGAGAATTTCTTCATGAGAATTTGACTGTAGGGCAATAAGGACTACATCAATAGAATTAGACTGTATAATTTTTTCAAGATGTTTTACAGACCCTAATACTGGGTGACCACCTATTTCATCTTTCTCACATTCTGGAGTATGAAAAACAAAACCCACAACATCAAATTCCCTATCTGACACTAGTTCTATGTCATTTAATAATCGTTCAGCACGTGCATCAATACCGACAATAAGAGTTCGGCGCCGTCCTATACCACGCAGCAATAAGTAACGTTCAAAACTCCTAATTAAAATTCGACCACAAGAGACTGAGAAAACGAGCAATATCCAGTATAGAAAGATTAACAAACGAGTCAGCCGTATTTCACCATGATCAAATGTCGCAACAAATGCCAACATTACACCAAGAGAAACAATTTTCAATACCTCTATGAACTCATCAAAACGCGATGGAGATGATGAAATACGAAATAGGCCAAAGAAAAAAAACAGGATAAACCAAAAGACTGAGATCAATGGGAGGGTATCAGCGTAAAATGACAGAGCAAACCAAAAATCTGGCACGTCACTTACCGGATTTACTCGTTGCCAACTTTGAACCATAGCGGGAAGAGCTCCTCCCGCAAATTTCATCCAAAGAAACAATATAGCAGTTAAGTTTATTGCTAGGAGATCTACCAAAATTAGAGCAATTAAACGTTGGAACCTAGACATCAGTTACGACTCATGGGCTGCCAAGCACGGTAACGTTGCCCACTAAGAAAACGCAACAAACCCAAAAATGCACCGATATTCATGGCACAGAAATGCGCCGGTATATAAAACAAAGCATATTTACCTACCGTCCTAGGCATTATACTTCCGCCCAGAGCCAAACCATAAAACACAAATTGTAAAATCCATAGGGAATAGTAAAATACATTGCCAGCCAAAAAACCATTTAGGCCAAAAATAAGGAGTAGAGCCAAAGGGACTAGCCAACGCATTAATTTATGTGAAATCATCTGAAATGCGAATGCTCGATGTTTAAACAAATTTAAAACGCTGCGTTGTGACCATAGCCCAAATAAAGACCGTGCTATTATACGTGTTCTACGTTGGAATTCTTTTAGAAAGGTGTCTCCCGTATATTCTTGGGCTATTGCACTGGATTCATAAACAACACGGAACCCTTGCATCCAAACACGGATGGGCATGACAAAATCACTGATTATATCTGGATCCAAATCTTCGAATAATTCACGACGCAATGCATATATCGATCCATTGGCTCCAAGTGCGGACGACAGAAGACTTTCACGACGTTTAAGAAATTGCTCATATCTCCAATAAAGACCTTCACCTTTCCCCACACCATGACCTGATGGATTTACATAACGTAGTTCACCACAAACACAACCAATATTGTTGTCCGAAAAAGGTCTAATTAGACTCTTCAGTGCGTGGCGATCATACATACTATTTGCATCTGAAAATACAAGGATATTATTCTGTATCTGCTGACAGGCTTTGTTTTGTGCCCTGGTCTTACCACCCTGTTCCTCCAAGGTATAAAGCCTAACCCCACGATCTAAATATTCCTCCACAATTTGATTAGTTAAATCTGTTGATCCGTCAGAAGCGACTATGATTTCCAAGGCCTCACAAGGATAATCCAAACTAAGAGTATTTTCAATTTTCTGACGTATAATGGCCTCCTCATTATGCGCAGCTATTATGATAGAGGCTCTCGGCCATTCATTAGGAGTAACATAACACGGCGACCTGCGTCCTCTAGTAAGAAAAAACAGTACCAGGGGATACATTAGGTACGTGTATACTATGAAAAAGACTGCAAGCCAAAATAATATGGCTAACATAAGCGTATATGTTGACCTAGCATTTTATGCATGTAAAGTTTCTTCTTATATTTTCGACATTTGTAAAAGTAAATGCAAATACCATCTAATATTTAGCAGATTCAAAACCAAAGAAAATTCGTCACAAAACGGCCAAATCAATTATGCCTACAGTGGTACACATTACAACCGTCCACAACCCTTTTGATAATCGTATTTTTTATCGTGAATGTATTTCACTCGCAAATGCAGGTTATAGGGTTGTATTGATAGCACCCAATTCATTTAACCAGTGTATAAATAAAATAAGGATTCAAAGCTTCATTTGCCCTAGCAATCGATTCGGACGTATGACCATTGGCGTATATCGGGCACTTCGTGCAGCAATAAGCCACGGTGAAAAAATTTTCCATTTCCACGACCCTGAGTTTATTATTGCCGGACTTGTATTAAAAATTATGGGTAAAGAAGTCATATATGACATTCATGAAGACAACAGTACCGCACTACTCGAACGGGAGTACCTCCCAACCAAATTTCGTGTTGCAATTTCTAATCTCCTATCGAAACTAGAACAAATAGCCGTCATCCCTTTTTCCCATGTACTTGCAGAGCGTTATTATTCCGAACGTTTTCCACGCGGGCATATGGTACTCAATTATGCACGATTACCTGCCTTAAAACAAGAAGTCCTAAAAAAACGCCCCGTTAATGGGCCAGCTCGATTACTATATACTGGGAATGTTAAGATTTACCGTGGAGCAAACGAACATGTACAGATTTTACACAAAATTCCCGAAGCCGAAATATTTCTCGTTGGCAGATGCGAATATGCATTAGCTCAGGATCTAGAAAAAAAGGCAGGAAAACATATCGACCACTTACATTTGGACGGTGTGGGTGATTTTGTACCCTATGAGCGCATTATCGAATATTATCAACGCGAAAGATGGTTGGCTGGATTAGCTATATTTCCCCATTCAACTCATACCTCACGAAAAGAACTAACAAAAATTTTCGAATATATGATGTATGGTCTACCAATAATTTGTTCAAATGCACCCAACTTGCGAAATATCATTGAAAAACACGAATGTGGTCTGTGTGTCGATCCAAAAAACGCAGACAATATAGCAGAGGCAGTACAATTTCTCGTCGACCTCCCTCTGAAAGCTCAAAAAATGGCAGATAATGGTCTCCGTGCAGCGCAAAACCATTATAATTGGGGCACCCAAGAAGGAAAACTAATCTCACTGTATCAAGAATTAAGTTAGTCACGTATGTTCAAATTAAGCGTTCAGAATTTTCTTGTACATTTGAAAAATTTGTTGTGCTACCGATTTATAGTCATACCGTAGAGAATGTTTTCGAATAATTTTAGTGTCAAAATTTCCATAACTATCAATAACCTCACCAATTGCATTTGCAAGCGATTCAGGATCCCCGATTTCCGCCAAACGGCCAACAGTATTGTCAACTAACTGTTCTGGACCACCACATTTTGTAGCCACAACTGGGATCCCGCATGCCATCGATTCAATAAGCACAATACCAAAACTATCGTAATAGCTCGGGAGAACAAAAATATCTGCCGCGGCCATCACACTAGGCATTTCAGACCATGGAAGCGCCTGCTCAAAGTCTACCCACTCTGCAACCTGGTTCTGTTCTGCCTGAAGACGAAACTGTTTACTCCCTCCACCTGATTGACTAGCTCCCACTAACTTAAGCGTCACATTCCGATTTTGAGATCGCAATATTTTTAAAGCATCAATTAGAACAGCCAAACCCTTTTTTTTATCAAATCTCCCCGCATAAAGTAAACGCCATTCATTCTTATTAAAAGGCTTCGAAACATCCGGAACAAAAACCGAGCAATCAACACCCTGAGGGATATCGTATAATCGCCGTGGATCTACATCCAATTTTAGGACACGTTCACGGGCATCCTCACTACTGACAACTACAGCATCAGCACAACATAAGGCCCGAGCAATCAATAAGCGCCAATGAGGGTTGGCTTCTGGTAATTCTCTTATATCATGACCGTGCACAGAAATAACTACTGGCTTCCCAGTCTCTTTCCCTAACTGAATCGCTGCCAAACCGTCCGGATAAGCAAGATGAGCATGAATGAGATCTGGACATATACTCATGTTTTTTTTTAAAGTCCGAAGATACATGCGCCAAGCCTGGCCAAACAACAACCTTTTCGGGATAGATATATATCGAGGGAAGCGTATTTTTAAACCATCTATTTCTTCCATTTTTCCCACACGAGAGAGAGCACTCCAACGACCTAGCCCGGGAAGACTAGGGAAAAATGGAATAGGCGAAAAAACCTCTAAATTACATAGTTTTGCGATAAAACGAGCCTGATTATGCACAAAAGAACCACGTTCAGGAAATGCGGAATTAGGATAAAGACGTGATGTAAGTAAAATCCTCATTTTGAACTCAATCGAGTATCTTTGTAGTCAGATCGAAAAAATGCCCATGCAATACAAGTCGCCCAAAAAGCATAGGATATAGACGTTGCAAGTGCCACACCACGCAATCCAATTTTTGGAATAAAGTACAGATTAAGACCTATATTCATTGCCAAAGCTACCGCAGGAGCCCATTGAGTCACAGCCGGGTATCCAAGGCCAGCTAATTTAGTATTTAAGACAGAACCCACACCCAAGAAAATCAAACCCGGGAGCATCCACATTAGCGGTTCATAGGCCTCTTCGTACCCTGGGAAAAAAATGGAAATTAATTGACCTCCTATTACCGCAAGACCAAGGGCGCATACTAAAGAAAACAAACCGATCCAACAAGTAACTCGCCAACTCAAATTCTGGTTGTCCTCGTTACGAACAACCTTTGCAAGCAAAACGGCACCAGCCAAATCTGGTACTCGCTGCATCATATCAGCAAAATTGACAGCTACGCGATAAACTCCTACCGAGTCTGTTCCTAAATAATAATTTACTAGAAAGAGATCACTCTTCAGTAGCAAGAATACAAGCAACACAGATATTGCGCCTCTACGTCCAACAGAATATACGTCGGAAACAAGCTTTCTATCACCTCCTCGAAATCCACCTGAAGAACCTTGCAGAAAGGCAAAGGTGATAACGGAAGCTATTAAAGCTGCACTTATGAATACAGATAAAACCGAAAAAATATTCAAACTATCGTAACACCACAGAATTACATTCATAAGTCCGTATGAACATATAAATACCAGAGGTACTATGGCATACGCACGAACGCGATCCAAACCAAGCAGCACCGCTTGGCCACAACGTTGTAAAACGACGGCACTTGCCGCCAAGGCAATTAGATACCAATATTGATCAATAGGTGTACCAAGTACAGAAACAAGTTTAAAACGAAATAACCAGGATATTAATAATGCCGTCGGTACTAATATGCAGACATAGATTATAACGTTATCTCTGGCTTCCCTCACTTTTTGCTCTCTACCGACAACATATGTCGTTCCCCGACGCAACCACTCACCCAAAACAAGCGCTACAATCAATGAGGTTTGTGTCCATAGGGTAAAGACACCATAATCTGATCTACCCAAATGACCAGCTAGTAAACCTTGATTAAGCAGACCTACGGCAAAGACCAGCGTTGAGCACACAACATTAAATGAAAAATTACGAAAAAAGGACATGGCCTACACAAGAAACAAATAGATACATGATTAGATCACCCGGGACAAATCAAGCATACTCGTTAGGAACGTATAAATGTAAGTACTTCGTCTCGCTTTACATGCATAGTACGTTCATCTAGAGCCTCCAAATTCAATCTTAATAATGGTTCGGTATTAGAAGCTCTAACATTAAAATGCCAGTTTTCATAACTAATTGAAATACCATCGACATGTTCGATTTTAGCGTCAGCATAGCGTCTGGCTAATCCATCTATAATATCTTGAGAGCGCTCTACCTCAGAGTTAATCTCTGATGATAAAAAATAACGATTTTCTAATGGTTGAATTAATTCTGAAAGCTTGCGGCCTTTTTTTGATAACATTTCGAGTAGAATTAGAGCGGGAACCAATCCTGAATCAGCTCCAAAAAAATCCCTAAAATAATGATGGCCACTTAGTTCTCCAGCATAAATCGCACCCTCCTCATACATTCGAGGCTTGATGAATGAGTGTCCCACCCGCTCAATCAAAGCCGTGCCACCTGCATCTTGCACAGAGTCCCGAATAGCCCAGGAGCAACGAACATCATATATAATTTTGCCTCCAGGATAACGCTCTAACATATAACAACCGATAAGAGCCGCAATAAAGTCGCCGGGAATAAACTCTCCACGATCATCAATTACAAAAAACCGA
>MDTG01298550.1_pt1 | contig 15229 bp, 15 predicted proteins | sample 811421 | NCBI WGS metagenome assembly MDTG01 (sample SAMN05326645, study PRJNA326480) | marine metagenome | isolation source: seawater | place: Pacific Ocean: South East | collected 2011
TAAATAGGTTCATTTTTAGGTGGTTTACTAAATTTTTTTATTAAAATATAATTTGGTTTTGTGCAGCAATTGTAAAAAAAGTCTTTCATATTAATTATTTTTATAATTAGTCAATTCTTTTATAATGAAATTTTTCTCTTGTTTAAGGTACTTTCTAAATTGTAACATCTTATTTTTATGAACAAGCATTATATAGATGTTATCTATGCTATTCTTGACTAAAAATGTTCTGAATTTAAATTTTTTAAGTCTATTATTAATAGATGGGGTCGCATAATAGCCCCAATTTTTTCTAGCTACATCGTATTCACTTTTCCCATATTTAAAAGTTAATTGTTCATTTTTCCCTAAAAACATATCTCCTATATCTTTAATTTTGATATCATTATTCTTTAACTTATAGATTCTTGTAGATTTTTTAAATTTCACACTATTTTAAATTAGTAATTAACATCCACTTTTTTTTCTTCTTTTTCCAAATATTTTTATTTCTAAATTTTTCACACACTTTAAAAAATTCATTTTTACTAATGTTGATAAGCTTACAAAATTTTTTAATTTGTTTATTTGGTACTTTATTTTTCTCTTTTTCTAATATTTCTATAGCTTTTTTTCTAGACATTCTTTTATTTCTAATTTCTAAACTTAAGTTGTCATGACTTCTTGTGAATCCAAATTTATATAGCTTTAGATAATGATGAATTGAAATTAAATCATCATCAATATCAGCAAAATTATATATACCTGTTAATGACTTTTTTGTTTTACTAAAACCTATTTTTTTAGAATAATCATATATCTTTTTAGGATCCCATTTAAAATAATCAGATAAAAAGAGTCCTTTAATCTTATAATTTTTATCTCTTAACAGAGGAAGCATTTCTTTTTTACTAATATTATTATCTATCCAATCTTCTGGCCTCATCCCAAAACTAATTCCAAATTTTCTGATCCATTTTTCGTTTAAAGTTGTTATTTTAAGGTTTTTTTTAGTTCCGCTATACTCAATTGCCGGATTTTCACCCCAAAAAATATATTTAATATTGTAAATTTTAGCTAAATTAAATGAAAGAGACCACATGGCCATATGCATAGGTATTCCAACAGCTCCAAATTTATAAAATGATTTTTTTAATAATTTTTTTTCTAAATTTCTGCTAATAGTAAAATCAATATGGTCAACACCTAGTTTGAGAAGATTGTCTAAGTTTTTTCTCCCTATATTAGTTCTTAAAATTGGTTTGTAAGTAAAGGCAAGTGGTTTAAGACCATGTTTTAAGCACATACTTACTTGCCATGTACTATCTTTACCACCACTTACAGGTATTAGGCAGTCATAGTTATTTGAATTTTTTTTAATTTTCTTTACTAAATCTAAAAAAACTTTTTTTCTTTTTGCCCAGTTTTTTATAAAACGATAATTGTGGTTTTTACAAGCAGAACATACACCATTATTATAAATTTCAATTTCAGGTCTTGTATCAGGTAACACACAATTATTACAAAACTTCATTTATTTAAAATTTTCTATAAATTTTTTACAGGAAATAAAATTGAATATAAAGTTATTTTCTTCCCCATCCAAATTTTTAATATTATTTATCATATTAATAATTTTTTCTTTTTTAACTATCGAGTAAATTTTTGATTTTTTATTAATAAATGAATTAAAAGATTTGTCTTTAGTATTAAGTATCGTGTTTAATTGAATATTAAAGCCTATCTTCTCCCTTTGAAAAAGTAATTTTTTATTTACATATTTTTTTGCAATATCTCTCAAAATATTTTTTGCGTAACCATTCTTAATAAATTCATTTGTTTTATAATTAACCACTGAATTAACTAGCTTACTATCAAGAAGTGGAGCTCTATTTTCTATTGAAAAATACATAGCATTTAAATCATCTTGGTGAAGTACCACTGGAATTACCTCATTAAATAGCTCATTCATAAGCCTGTTTTTAAATTGGTTTTTACAAAAATTTTCAAATCTATATTTTTTTAATTTAAAATTATCACTTTTTAAAAACAAATCTTTTTTCCATTTAAAATTTTGAAAAACATATTTGTAGATATTATCTTTTGATTTAAATACAGTTTCATTTTGAAGAAGTTTATTTCTAGTCAGTGGTCGAATATATTTTCTCCAATCATTTAATTTCTTCTTATAAATCTTACTATTTGAATTTTGTATTAAATCCATTAAATAATGATGATAATATCCTGAAAAAATTTCATCTCCACCAATACCACTAATCACAACTTTGAATTTTTTTTTCTTTATTTTTTGCATTAAAATAAAGTTCATCAGTGATGTTGTCGTATAAACTGGTGAATTGTAATAATTTATTAGCTTATTAAGTGTGGGTAAAAAATTAATTTTTTTGTGGTTTATTGAAATGTTATTATGTTTAAATTTATTTTCATTTACAGTTAGATTGATATTTTTTGTTTCTTGAAATTTTTTATCTTTAGATACAATGCTAAAAGTATTTAATTTTTGCCCAAATTTTTTGCTTGATATTGTTGCTACTGTATTACTATCAATGCCACCACTCAGTTGGTGAGCTATAGGAACATCAGATCTTAATCTTATTTTAATAGAATTAGTAAGATTATTTTTAATTACATTATAAGATGATTTTTCATCTAGATAATCTTTAACTCTATAATATTTTTTCCTTCTTTTAAATTTACCACTTTTAAAAATAATATATTCACCTCTGTTAACTGATTTTATTTTTTTAAAAAATGTATCATTATTTTTGAATAAACATTTATAACCATAATATAAGAAATCTTTAATTTTTGTGTAGTTTATATCGAATTTTTTTTGACTCATTTTTCTTATGTAATTGATTTCAGATCCAAAAAAAAAATTAATTCTGTCATCAAAATAAAATAAAGGTTTTTCCCCAAATCTATCTCTTGATAGGATTGTTTTATTTGTTTTAAAATTATGATAGAAAATCGCCCACATACCCTCAAGTTTTTCAAATACTTTCTCCCCCCAAAAATGAATAGCTTTAGTTAGAACTTCAGTATCTGATGTTGTTTTAAATTTATAACCTTTAGTAACTAAGATTTTTTTGATTTCTAAATAGTTATAAATTTCACCATTGAAAGCTAATACAGTGTCATCATATATAAATGGTTGATTTGCGCTATCTGATAAATCAATTACCTTAAGTCTTGAGAAAAATATATTTAAATTCTTTGTTTTAGTAATTTTAAAAGATTTTGTATTTTGGTGGTCTGGACCTCTTTTTGTCATTAAAGACAAAATCTCAATCTTTTTTTTTTGAGAAAATTGTTTTTTACCTATTGAGCCAGCTAATCCACACATTACATTTTGATTTTGATAATACTTTTTTTTTTCTGTTATATTAGTTAAATTATAATTATATATAATTATATTAGTTATCTATTTACATGATCTGCATTATACAAGCAAGAATTGACTCTAAAAGATTTAAAGGCAAAGTTTTAAAAAAAATACAAAGAAAACCAATTCTTAATATTATATATTCAAGACTATTAAAACTAAAACAAATTGATCAGATTGTTGTTGCGACAACAAATAGAAATATAGATAAAAGGATTTCAGGATACTGTAAGCTAAATAATATAAAATGTTTTAAAGGCCCTTTGAACAATCTTATTAAAAGATATTTAGATTGTGCAAACTATTATGGTGAAAAAGATATAATTAGAATTACAGGAGATAGCCCTTTAGTTGATATAAATATTATTAAAAAGATGCTAAAAATATATAAAACAAAAAAATTTGATTTAGTTACAAATGTTTTTCCTAGATCATTTCCTAAAGGCTTAAGTGTAGAAATTTTTAAGCTTAAAACGCTTAAAAAAGTACTGGAAAATAAAATTAATAAATTGCAAAAAGAGCATATGTTAACTTATGTTTATTCTAATTACAAAAAATTTAAGATAAATAATTACAAATCTTCTAAAGATTATAGTAAACTAAATTTATCAATTGATACGATTAATGATTTTAATGAAATAAAAAAATTATTAAAACAATCACGAAAAGATATAATAGATATAAGTTATCTAGAATTAATCAGGTTAAATGAAAAAAATTAATTTTGCAGTAATCGGAGCAGGTGTTGGGTATCATCATGCTAGTGCAATTTTCAACAATAAAAATTGTAAACTTAAATATATTTGTGAAAAAGACAAAAATAAAATCCAATTTTTAAAAAAAAAATTTCCTGACACAATAATTACAACTAATGAAGATATTATTTTCAAAGATAAGTATGTAAAAGCTGTATCAATTGCAAGCTATGATCACTACCATTATTCCCAAATATTAAAATGTATTGAAACTGATAAAAATATTTTTGTAGAAAAGCCAGTTTGTAGTTCCTTAAGTGAATTATTAGATATAGAAAAAAAAATTAAAAGAAAAAAAATTCAAATATCATCAAACTTAGTTTTAAGAACGTGCTCTTTATTTAAAGAATTTAAAAGTATAATTAAAAAAAATGTCGGTCCACCTTTATATATTGAAGCAGATTATTTATGGGGTAGATTTTTTAAGTTAGAAGGCTGGAGATCTCGATCAAAAAACTATTCATTAATAAATGGAGCAGCAATACATATGGTAGATTTAGTAATGTGGATATTGAATAAAAAACCAAAGTATGTAACTGCATATGGAAACTCAATGCATACTTCGAATAAATTTAAAGGCAATTCATTTAACTTAATAATTTTAGAATTTGACTCTGGTTGTATAGTTAAAATTTCAGCAAATGCAGTCTCATCCGTGCCTCATGAGCACAATCTCGAAATTTATTTTGAAAACAAATCAGTGTTTAAACACTTTAAAAATAAATTTTATTTTGATGGAAATAGAAAAAAAGTTAATTTGAGTCAAAGCTATCCTGATAAAAAAAATAGAGCTACTGTAATAAATTCATTTGTAAATTCTTTAATTAACAATAAAAATACCAACATTGTTAAAAAAAAAGAAGTTTTTGATGTTATGAAGGTATGCTTTTATGCAATAAAATCATTGAAAAAAAATAAAAAGTTAAAAATTAATTATTAATAAATGAAAATTCCTTTTTCAAAAAACCAAATAAATAATAGCGATATCTCTATAGTAAAAAAAATACTAAAGTCTGGATGGCTCACTCATGGAAAATACACAAAAAACTTTGAAAATGAATTTAAAAAATTTACAAAATCTAAATATGCTGTTGCTGTATCAAATTGTACCGCAGGTTTACATTTATCTTGTATTGCAGCTGATTTTAAAAAAGGTGATGAAGTTTTAGTTCCAGCAATGACTCATGTTGCTACCGCTCATGCAGTATCGTTAACTGGTGCAAAACCAGTCTTTTGTGATATAAACTTATATAATGGAACTATTAATATAATAGATGTAAAAAAAAAAATTAATAAAAAAACAAAAGGTATTATAATTGTTCATATGGCAGGGTTCCCAAATCAAATGAGAGAATTACAAAGAGTTTGTAAGAAAAATAATTTAAAAATGATTGAAGATTGTGCCCACGCACTTGGAACGTATGAGAATAAAAAACATGTTGGTAACTTTGGAATTTCAGGCGTTTTTTCTTTTTATCCAACTAAGCAAATTTCAATTGGTGAAGGTGGAATGGTTGTGACTAATGATAAAAAAACTTATGAGATTATTAAAAGAAGAAAAGCTTTTGGTATTGATAAGGATATAAAAGAAAGAAAAACGCCTGGTGTATATGATGTTAAATCTTTAGGATTAAATTATAGAATGACAGACTACCAATCAGCAATTGGACTTACTCAAATAAAAAGGTATCAAAAAGAGTTATCTGCAAGGGTAAAGAATGCTAAATATTATTGTACAAAGCTTTCGAATATTAAATGGCTTAAATTACCAACTTTTGATGAAAAAGCTTCATATTTTATTTTCCAAATTTTTATGCCTAAATTTAAAAGGCTAAAAGTTATAAAAAGTTTTATGAAAGAAAAAATTGGTTTCAGCATACACTATGCAAATAGTCTTGATAATATGAGTTTTTATAAATCAAATAGTTCTAAATGTGAAAATTCAAATATTTATGCAAATGAAAATATTTCCCTTCCAGTTCATTCAGGTATAAATAAAAAAATGATAAACCACATATTTAGAGTGTTAAAAAAGATATGAAAAAAATTTTAATAATAGGTGGATGTGGCTTTATTGGCCACAACCTTGCCATTTCACTTGCAAAAGAAAATGAAGTTTCAGTAATAGATGGTCTTAATGTAAATAATCTATTATCATTTCAAGATTCTAATATAATTAATAGAGATCTATATAGAAAAATACTAAACAATCGTTTAGATCTTTTAAATCAATTAAATATTAATTTAATTATACAAGATGTAAGAGATTATCATCAATTAAGTAAAGCTATTGACCAAATTAATCCAGAAATAGTAATACATCTAGCTGCTGTTTCTCACGCAAATATTTCAAATAAAACTCCATATGCTACATTTGATCATAGTTTGAGAACATTAGAAAATACTTTAGATTGTGTAAAATTTAAAAAAGTTCACTTCATATTTTTATCATCAAGTATGGTATACGGTGATTTTGATGGCAAGGTTGTAAAAGAAGATGATAAACTTAGTCCAAAAGGAATTTATGGTGCACTAAAATTAGCAGGTGAGTTAATTATAAAATCTTATAGTCAAGTATTTGATCTTGACTATACAATCATTAGACCTTCTGCACTTTATGGGGAAAGATGTGTTAGCAGACGTGTAACACAAATATTTATTGAGTCTGCTCTATCAAATAAACCCCTTATACTTAATGGAGATGGAAGCGAAAAGTTAGATTTTACTTATATTCAAGACCTTATTCAAGGAATTCAGAAAGTAGTAAATAATAAAAAATCTAGAAATGAGACATTTAATATTACCTACGGCCAAGGAAGAGAATTAAATGATGTTGTTAACATATTAAAAAAGAACTTTTTGAATATTGAAATAGACTATAAAAATAGAGATGCTTTGGTACCTATTAGAGGTGCACTAAGTATTGATAAGGCAAAAAAACTATTAGATTATAATCCTACATTTAATTTAGATGAAGGCTTTCAAAAGTATATTTCTTGGTACAAAGATTTTTTTAATCAAAACAGTTTGTAAATGAAAATAAAATCATTCACAAAACTAAATAAACCTTTATTGGTAGCTGAGATAGGTAATAATCATGAGGGCAGTTTTAAAAATGCAGTAAGATTAATTAATTTAGCAAAAAAAGCAGGAGCTGATGCAGTAAAATTTCAACATATTATCCCTGAAAAACTTTATCACCACACTGATAAAAAAAGAATAAATTTTTTACGAAGGGTATGCTTAAATTTAGAGGATTTTAAAAAACTTTCAAAAATATCAAAAAAAAAAAAACTTACTTTTTTCAATAACACCTTTTGATGAAGATTCAGTGGAATATTTAAAAAGATATGTTGATATTTTTAAAATATCATCTTCAGATAATAATTATTTTAGATTGATTGACAAAATTCTTATAACTAATAAACCTATTATTATCTCAACTGGTCTTTCCTCATATTTACAAATAAACAAGCTATATAAACACCTCATCAGTAAAACGAAAAATTTAAATAAAGTGTGCCTACTTCATTGTGTTTCAAATTATCCAACAAATTATAAAGATGTAAATTTAAATTTCATCAATTTGATGAAAAAAGATTTTAAAAAAATTTCTATAGGTTATTCTGACCACGTACCAGGAGTAAATGCATCTATTATTGCTTGTAGTCTTGGTATCAAAGTGCTTGAGAAACATTTTACACTTAATAAAAAATTTTCCTCATTTAGGGACCACCAGTTATCTGCGGATTATAAAGATTTAAAATTTATAAAAGAATTTTTAGATAATTTTCAATTAATTTTAGGTAAAATCAAAAGTAAAAATAAGATTTTAACAGATAAAATGCAAATTAATAATTTAAGAAGATCTACTTATTTGAACAAAGATATAAATAAGAATAAGGAAATTTTTTATAATGATTTATCATTTTTAAGACCGAAAAAAAAAGATAATCTTAATGACTTTTATAAATTTAAAAAATCAAAGGTTAAAAAAAATTTTAAAAAGGGATCATTAATCCAATTTAAAGATTTGTATTAGTATCCTTTTTTATCAAAAAACCGTTATCTATTATTTTCTCAACTTTAAAATTTACTTTAGTTATCTTTTTCATGATATCTTCAATTTCTTTTTTTTGTAAGCCAGATTGCATTTTATTATTCAAATTAGTCTTTTTAAAAAAGCCACTGTGATAAATGTCTTTTATTTTAAAGATAACTTTATCTTTTAAGCTAAATTTTGATGAATGCTCATTTTTAGTTTTATATTTTTTTAAAACATTACATATTAACGCAGAGGAAGATTTGGTATTAATAAACTTGCTTTTTTTATAATTTTTAAACTTATTATATTTTATCAAATCCTTTAAAGAATTGATAATTATTGAATTTTTCAAAGTTTTTGAATTTCTTAAATATCCACCTGGAATATTTAAATAAAAAACTTTTTTTTGGAAGTTTAAACCCTCAATTGTTGATGAACAACCATTGTGAATAAGTCCATTGGAACTTAGTATCCATGACTCAATTTCTTGCTCCAAGATTATTTTAGTTTTAGTCAAAGTTTTGTTTATTTTTGACCAGACTTTTTGATTTTCACTTGGGTGCGGTCTTATAATTAACTTAGGAACATTGTTCAATTTTTCATATTCAAAAATTATTTTTTTAAATAATTGAAAGGTTATTAATCTTTTATTATTAATGTTAGTCTCTTTATTGATATTTTTTTTAGCCCATCCGTTTAATTTGTAGTATTTCTCTAATTTTCCTAATTCTTCTTCACTTAAAATACCAAAATCAGAACTAAATAAAAAAAAATTATTATGTTCTTTTTTTATTTGTCTAATACTCTTGCTATATATATTTTCAAAATCTTTTTTTTTTAGATCATACCTTGGCCAACCGGATACTATAATTTTTTTTTTTATTCTTGGTATAACTTTTAAGATAGATAATTTTATTTCATTATTTAATAAAAAAATATTTGATATTTTATCATTTAAAATAAATTTTGATAAATTTTTAGCTCTTTCTTTTATTTCTTTTTTAGTCATTGCGTAACCAAATTCGTGATCTAATACACAGTATTTTTCACATTTTGTTAGAACTTCGTCAACTTCTGAATTTGTTAGAAAGGTTTTAGAAAAAAAAATTCCACTTTTAAGTTTTTTATTTTTTAGTATCCTGATAATTGATTTTTTTGAACCTAAATAAAAAACAATATTTTTTTTTATACCTTCACTGATTAACTTTAAATTAGGAATCAATTCTCTTGCTTTTATTTCAATTGGAATATAAATGTGTTGCATAACTAATTTAATCGTTTTATGTGTATTACCAGAACTTATTAAATTATTTTTAAATTTCAATATTATTAATATCTTATGGATAATAAAATCTTAATACTTGGCTCTGAAGGGTTTCTTGGAACTGTACTAGTTGAAAAATTAATTAAAGCTAATAAATTTAAAAGTATCACAGGTGTTGATACTTGTCTGTTTGGTAAGTTTAATAACAAATATAAATCTTTTAAATTAGTCAAAAAAGATTACGATAAATTAGATAAAAAATTTTTAACCAACTTTAGTTACATTATTGATCTTGCAAATGTTTCTAACGATCCGTCATCCGAATTAAATCCAAATTTTACTAATATCAATAATCTAAAAAATAAAAAAAAATTTTATAAAAAACTTCAAAACGTAAAAAAATATATCTATGCTTCATCTTGTTCAGTCTACGGAATGAATAAAAATTTAGTAAATGAAAAATCTAAATTAGCACCCATATCTGTTTATTCAAAATCTTGTCTTAATTATGAAAATTTTTTAAGAAAAAATAAAATACCCCACACTATATTTAGATTTGGAACATTGTTCGGATGGTCAAAAAGAATGAGGTATGATATTGCAATTAATAAATTAATAAGAGACGCCTGTTTTAATAAATCAATTGAAGTTTTAGGTGGTGATCAATACAGATATTTTTGTTTTAACAAAACAGCAGCAGATGTACTAATAAATAGTATTTATGATGTAAAAAATTTTTATAACAATAAAGTTTTTAATATTGGAAATTTTAATATCAAAATAATAGATTTGGCGAGAAAAATTCATAAATATTTTTCTAAAAATGTTAACTTTAGACATGAGAAATTTAATTTAGATAATAGATCATATAAGGTCTCTACATTTACAATGTCTAAAATTAATAAGGATTATTTGTCCAAAAAATATATTGATAATGCTTTTAGCGAAACTATTAAAAATATAAAAAAAGATAAAAGACCATTTGATAATAAAAAAATTACTTTAAATGTTTATGCGGATATGTTGAAGAAAAAATAATTTATGAGAAAAATAAACTTTTATGAACATAATTTAGATAATAACAGTAAAAATTTTAATAGAGTGTTGAATAGTTTTTATCTAACCTCTGGTCCCGTATCTAGAAATGTTGAAGATATAATTTCAAAAAGATTTAATGTAAAACATTGCATTTTAACAAATTCATGGACAAATGGAGTAATTGCAATACTTCTGTCATTAAAATTAAAACCTGAAGATGAAATTATTATTCCAGCCACAACATTTGTGGCATGTGCCAATGTTGTTGAAATGATAGGTTGTAAGGTTGTTTTTGCAGATATTGATCCAGAAACAAAATTAATGGATATTCAAGACACTTTAAAAAAGATTACAAAAAAAACTAAATTAATCATGCCGGTTCACCTTTATGGAAATATATTTGATACTTTTGCATTAAAAAAAAAGATAAATAAAAAAATACTAATACTAGAAGACTGTGCACACACTTTTCAAGGAACATATAGAAAAAAAAAAATAGGATATTATTCTGATTTTGCAGTTTTTTCTTTTTATGCAACCAAAAATATTACATGTGGTGAGGGAGGTGCAATAATTCTTCATTCAAATAAAATATATGAAAAAATCAGATCAATTTGCAACAATGGAATGACCAAACCTGCTTTAAAAAGATTTGAAAATAATAAATATCAACATTGGGATGTAAATAGCTTTGGTTTTAAGGCAAACCTAAGTGATGTTAATGCCACTTTATTAAAAGATCAAATTACAAAGTACAAAAGAGCCTCTTTAAAAAGAAAAAATTTATACTCATTTTTTGCAAAAAAATTATCAAAAATTAATCAAATATCAATTCCAAAAAATAATATAAAAGGCATTAGAGACTATCATTTATTTCCAATAGGTGTCCCCGCAAAATTAAGAGATAAAGTTATAAGTTATCTAAATAGTCAAAAAATACAGGTCACAGTTAATTATAGATCTATACAAGAGTTAAATTATTATAAAAAAAAATACAAAAAAATTAGTTGTAGGAATAGTTTATTATGGGGAAATCAGACAATTTCATTACCATTCCATCAAAAATTAAATAAAAACGACATAATTTATATTTATAAAAAATTGAATAATTTTTTTAAAAAAAGATAATCACTTCTAATATTATGGAGATTAAATTTTCGGTAATAATTCCAACTTACAAAAGAAATGAATTTCTTAAAAGAGCTATAGAAAAAACAATTATACAAAAAAAAAAACCAATAGAAATTATTATTGTTGATGATAACTGCGATAAAGAAACTGAGACTATAGTTAATAACTATAAAAATAATACTCATAACATTAATATTATTTATTTGAGCAACAAAAAAAATATTGGAGCTCTACATTCAAGAAATAAGGGTGCAAAAGTTTCAATTGGCAATTATCTTGCTTTCTTAGATGATGATGATTTTTGGAATGATGAGTATTTAGACAACATTGAAAAAAAGATTCATTCTTTCGAGGTCGATTTTTGTCTTTCTGATTTTTATAAATTTAAAGATGTTAATAATTTTTATTCTAATAATTCAATTCCAGAAAAATTTAATATAGAGGATTATTTATTTAGTAATCCAGGTGCAATATGTTCAAATGTTGTGATTAAAAAGTCAATTTTTAATTTATTAAAAGGATTTGATGTAAAAATATCAGGAAGTGCAGATAAAGATTTATTCATAAGAGCTAACCTAGAAAAACACAAATGTATTGTTTTAAGAGAAAAGAATATGTTTTATCAAATTCATGAAAATCAATGGTCAAAAGACAACAAATTAATTTTAAACCAAAAATTTGTTTTTTTTTTAAAATACTTTAAATACTATTTAAGCGTTAATAAATTATATAGAATAACAAAAATATTTATATTATTTGCATTAAGAGCAATAAAAGATATTTTTTTGAAAGATAAAAAATGAATTTAAAAATTTGTGTAATTGGTCTTGGTTATGTTGGTTTGCCTATATTTCTAAGATTATCAAAATACTTTGATGTAGTGGGTTACGACAATAATTCTAAAAGAGTCACAGATTTAAATAATGGTTATGATTTTAATTTAGAATATCAAAAAAAAGTTTTATTTTTGTCTAAAAGAAAAGGTATAATAACTCATAAAATCCAAGATATTGAAAAATGTAACTTTTATATTATTGCAGTACCAACTCCTATATTTAAAAACAAAACACCAAATCTAACTATTCTAAAAAATACTTGTTCTGATTTATCTAAATTTATTAAAAAAAACGATATTATTTTTTTTGAATCAACAGTCTATCCTGGAGTTACAGAAGATATTTGTGGTAAGATTTTAGAAAAAAAATCAAAATTAAAAAAGAATAAAGATTTTATTTTAGGCTATAGTCCAGAGAGAATTAATCCAGGTGACCCGGGCCATCAGATAGAAAAAATTAATAAGATAGTTTCTTTTCAAAAAAGTAATAAACGAAAAATTATTGTAAATGTTTTTAATAAAATATCAAAAAAACTTATTATTACTAATTCAATTAAAGAGGCGGAAACTGCTAAAGTTATTGAAAACATTCAACGGGATCTAAATATAGGATTGTTCAATGAAATTTATAAAGTTTGTGAAAAACTAAAGATTGATTTTGATGAAGTAATAAATTTAGCTTCAAGTAAATGGAACTTTATCAAATATAAGCCTGGTTTAGTAGGTGGGCATTGCTTGCCAGTAGATCCATATTATTTAGCATACATTGCAAAAACTAAAGGTATGAATATGAAAATTCTTTTAGCGGGAAGACAAGTTAATAATGAAATGAAAGAATATGTTTTAAAAAAAATAAGGTTAAAATTTAAAGAAAAAAAAATAAATCCTAATAAAAAAATTTTAATTTTAGGTGAAAGCTATAAGCCCAACGTAGGTGATCAAAGAAATTCAATCTCACAAAAAGTTTCACTTACTTTGCTTAAAAAATACAAAAATTTAAAAGTTTACGATCCATTTATTGATAATAACTCTTTTTATAAAAAATACCGAGTTAAAGAATTTAATAACAATATTAAATATGATGCAATTATTCAGTTAGTAAATCATAAAGTATTTAAAAAAAAAGTTCATAATTATTTAAAAAGAAATAGCAAAACTTTATATCTTAAATTTTTTTAGATGAAAAATTGTGCTTATATAGCAGAAATATTTTTACCAAACACATCGGCTTACTCGACTCATGTCATTAAAATGTGTGACAATTTGAATAAAAAGTTTGATAATTGTGAACTTTTTATTATTAATTCAATAAAAAAAAATTCATTCAAGGATATTGAACATAAATATCTCCTTACTTCAAAAAAAAATTTTAAAATAAATAATGTTACAAGTTTTACAAAAACGATAAATACTTTTGAAAGATTAATTTTTGGATTCTGCGTTGCAAAAATTTTAAAAAAAAAAAAAACAGATTTAATAATTAGTAGAAGTCTAATTGCTAGCTTTTTTTTATGCCTATTCGGTATTAAACATTTTTTAGAAATACATACTGTTTTAAAAGGTTTAACTAAATTTATTTTTATAGATTTAGACTTTATTAATTCTAAATCGATAAAACGTGTAATATTTATTTCAAAAGTTTTATCAAAAAAATTTAAAGTAGATAAAAAATTAATTTTACATGATGCAATCGATTTAGATAATTTTTCTAAAAATAAGAAGGTTAGTAAAATAAAAAATGTAGGCTATATTGGAAGTTTTTTTGAGGGACGAGGTATTGATACGATAAAAAAACTATCAACAATGAACCCTGATCTAAATTTTTTTATTATTGGCAAAAGAAAAAAAGATAAAAAACACTCAACTTCTTCTAAAAATTTAAAATTTTTAAATTTTGTAGAATATAACAAAGTACCAAGTCTTTTGTCTAAATTTGATATTTTACTAATGCCTTACAAAAAAATTGTTAATATTAATTCTAAAAACTTAAATACAGCAGACTATTGCTCACCATTAAAAATGTTTGATTATCTTGCATCTGGGAAAGCAATAATTTCATCAAAATTGGGAGGTATTAATGAAGTTTTAAAGCATAAGAAAAATTCTTTTTTGGTTGATGGAGATGATATTCATAAATGGAATAGAGCACTTCAACTATTAAAAAATGATAAACATTTAGTAAAAAAAATCTCTGCAAATGCCCTGATAACTTCAAGGCAGCATACATGGTTGGGTCGAATAAAAAAAATAATTAGAGTAAACTACTAAAATTAAATAAAATAGCTATGAATTATTGATGTAACTATTGTACATGTTAAAAGAAAAGGTTAGTTTGAGGTCCAAAAGAATTTAATTTAATTTAATTCTAAATTAAAGAATTACGAATTTTATGAAATCAGTATTAATAACAGGAGCAGCTGGGTTTATAGGTTTTAATCTATCTAAATACCTTTTAGAAAAAAAATATAAAGTAGTTGGTGTAGACAATTTTGACGATTATTATTCAATAAAATTAAAAAAAAAAAGAGTAAGTATTTTAAAAAAAAATAAGAAATTTTTTTTTAAAAAAATTGATTTATCTAAAATTGAACAATTAAAAAAAATTCAGAATATTAATTTTGATTATATTTTTCATTTTGCAGCACAAGCTGGAGTAAGGTATTCCATGATTAATCAGCAAAAATATATTAAAAGTAATATAAATGGATTTTGTAACCTTGTAGAAATTTTTAAACAAAAAAAAATTAAAAAATTTTTTTATGCATCTTCTAGTTCA
>MDTG01418353.1_pt1 | contig 15229 bp, 14 predicted proteins | sample 811421 | NCBI WGS metagenome assembly MDTG01 (sample SAMN05326645, study PRJNA326480) | marine metagenome | isolation source: seawater | place: Pacific Ocean: South East | collected 2011
CACTGGAGGGGCCCCCGATCTCCCCCCGATCTCGCGGAATGAGAAACGGAAATCGCAAGTTAACTTTGTAACTTTGCCCCTACTCTAAGTCTGGGAAAGTTACAAATCTGTAACTTTCTCAGACTTAGAGTAGACGCAAAGTTACAATGCTAACTTGCGATTTCCGTTTCTCATTCCGCGAGATCGGGGGGAGATCGGGGGCCCCTCCAGTGTCCGCCCTTGCGCCGCCCTAGTTTCCGCCTTCGCGCCGGGTGGCTTTGCAACTGCCGGACTTGGGCCGCCTTCGCGCCGCCTTCGCGCCGCCCGGCGCAAGTCCGGCGACTGCGGCCCCACCCGGCGCGAAGGCGGAAACTAGGGCGGCGCAAGGGCGGAAACTGGAGCCCCCCCGATCTCCCCGCGATCTCGCAGATTGAGAAACGGAAATCGCAAGTTAACTTACTAAGTTACAAAGTTACAAAGTTACAAATCTGTAACTTTCTCAGACTTAGCATGCGGCTCGACGCCCGAATCTGGCGGGAGCGGGGCTGAACTGCCGTTCCCAGGGGGTCGGCACAAAGGCGGACAAAAGGCGGCACAAGTCCGGACAGTGGAACTTTGCCCGGCACGAAGGCGGACAGAATGCTGTGAACGGGAGGGCCCCTGCCGTGAACCAGGACAGATAGGGACCGTTTCGTCGGCCCCGCATAATCTGTTCACGCCAATTTCACAGCGGGTAGATTCCCCCTAGATGCAGTAACGGAAAGCTAACTTCCTAGAAGGTTAGTGGTTACAATTTTAACTTTCTGTTACTGAATCTAGAGTGAATCTTCCCGCTGTGAAATTGGCGTGAACCATTTATGCGGGGCCGACGAAACGGTCCCTATCTGTCCTGGTTCACGGCGGGGGCCCTCCCGTTCACAGCATTCTGTCCGCCTTCGTGCCGCCCCAAGATCCACTGTCCGGACTCGTGCCGCCTTTTGTCCGCCTTCGTGCCGACCCCCTGGGAACGACGACCCGGCCGCAACGGCGAAGAGGGAGCAGATCAGCGGCGCGCAGAGTTTCATGCCGACACCATCTGCGGGCGCGTGAAGGTGTGCACGTGTGCGCCATTCTCGTTGACCTCCGAGGACAACTCCGCCCCAAATCTGCTCGCAACTAGTTCGGCAATCTCCTGAACCTCCGGCCAGACCTGATCAAACTGTGCGTCGAGCTTCGTGTACGAGTCGAAGTCGAAGCTGTCGACCCTTGGGCCGGTGAGCACAAAACCCTTGGCTTGGAGGTAATGACGCACGAGGTTTGCCAGTGGATCCTTTCGAGACTCATCGCCGCTGCTGGAGACAAAGACTCCTGGCCTAACCTCCCTTTGCAGGATGATGATCGAATGGAACCGTTTTCCCAAGGATGAGACCTCGCTTGAACGCATCGCCACGATCCGCCACCTCTGGGGTCCTTCGCCTCCAACCCGCATCCCAACAGGAGTGGGCTCCAGCGGCTGGGAGCTTTGGTGCAGGGCGAGCCCTGTACGCAAGACGGCCTCGAGCCTCGAGGCCGTGGCACGTGGGGGTATCGCGACCGCCCGGCGGACCGACATGGTCGCCCGCCCTCGGGTCTGACCCCTTGCCACGTTTCAGAGTCCGCATCAGATATGTTATCGAGCAGGCCATGGCTGAATTCTATCGACCTGCGGGGAAGTACTTCCATTTGGTACTTGCAGCTCGATGTCCGAATCTGGCGGCAAAGTTACAATGCTAACTTACGATTTCCGTTTCTCATTCCGCGAGATCGGGGGGAGATCGGGGGGGGTCTCCAGTTATCCTTCCGACCGCGCCAGTTCCATGTGCGCTGAATCTAAAATTACCGTCCTTTCAAAACGCGGCCCTAGCCCCCGGACATACTATCACCCGCTAGTGTTCGATTTCCCAGTTGGCGCGCGCGGCCTCGGCGGAGAACAGCGCGTCTGTGTCGGAGGAGTGCTGGTCCACGCGCACGACGTGAAACGTGTCCATGGCCTCGTGCAGCTGCACGAGGTACATGTGGTGCTTCACGTCGATTCCGTAGCGGTCGCGGAGCATCTTGGCGTAGATGTTGAGCTGAAGCGTGTACTTTCCGTAGTCGCTGTCCTCCACCTCCTCGAGCGGCTCGGCCGCGTAGCCGGGGTGGAACTTGGCGCCGGCGTGGGGCCCCAGCAGGTGCGGCCGCCCACCGCGGTACTTGGGCGCGGGGTCGACGCGCTTGTAGTCCCAAAGAGAGTACTCGTCTGTGACCGAGCTGTGCATCAGCAGGTCCAGCGTGCCGGCCACCAGCACGCGGCCGCCGCAGCGCTCGTCCTCGTACCAGAGCCTCCACTCGGTGCGCACCGGCTTCCACTGCATGTGCGGTTGGAACTCTGCGCGCCACTTGCGGAAGAGCCACATCTCCGCGCACTCGAGCACGGGCGGCACGCCGTTCATCTCCAGCTCGCAGTTCTCGTGCATCTTGGTGCCCTTCTCGCTCGCCTGCCTCCCCTTCTCCTTCCAGCCCGCCTTGATGGCGGCCCGCGCCTCCTCCTCGGCGCCGCCAGCCCCCAGCACCGAGTGGATCAGAGCGTGGTACTTCGAGTTCGGGTCCGCCGCCCACTTCTGATAGTACTTGGCGACGACGGCGTCGGGGTCGAACTCGGAGAAGTAGCGCTTCGCAAAGCCGCTCACGCTGCAAGGCGCCACCTCGGCCACCCCGTCGCGCGTGATCGTGTACGTGTGCGAGGCCTCGTCGAATGCGATGCTCTTGTCACGCCCGTGCGGGTGCGCCGTCTCCAGCGCGAGCATCGCAGCCTCCGGCCGGGCTCGGCGGGGGCTGGGCGGCGGCGGTCCTAGCGGCCGCCGGCAGCTCCGTGCCGAAAGCGCGCACCCGCTCTTTCTCCTCCCGCGCGAGCTGCGCTTGCAAAAGGGCTTCTCTAGATTCCAACTCTTTGAAGTAGGCGTTAAGTACCGCGTGCCGCATGCTACCGGGTCCCGGTAAATCGAGAAATCGATAATATGTATCCAGAAAGGTCGTCATTTTGGGGCATGTCTCTGCGGCCGCCTCGCGCGCCGCCCTCCAGGCTGGAGATCGCGCTGGCGGCCGGCCTGCGCGCGCTCGACATCAGCCTAATCGCAGGGGCCGGTCGGAGCGCGCGCTACTCGACGGACGCGAACTTGACGACCGCGGCCGTGCCGTTGCTGACCGCCGCCTTCGACAGCTCAAAGGGCAGCATCACCCGCGCGGCCGCCTGCACGTGCCGCGAGCTCAGCGTCGACTTCTTCGCCGACTTGGCCACCCTGCTGCTCCCGGCGACCAGGCGGGACGCCAGCTCCTCCGCGATGCCGTTGGCCATGCACAGCGCGTTGCGGGAGATGCCCAGTTCCGGGTGCTTCGACTTGAGGATCTTGCCGATGTACCTACGTCGAAAACACAAGCAGGGCGTCGGTTTGAGTCGGTGTGCTGCGGTCAGTCGGCCGAAGGGCTGCGCACAAGTTGTAGGTCGCCACCGACTTCGAGCGCTTGCGGGTCGGCATCGCTGAGCTGCTGGTGCTTTATGCTGGGGAGGCAACAGCAGGGGCTGGTGCTTAGCGACGCCCCTCCCCCGGAAATGAGCACTCGCGGTCTGGGACCGGCAGGTCCGCGCCTACGGTGCAGGCGCCGAGCTAGGGCAACCGAAACGCAGCACAGGAGAACGCCAAGTTCGGCCTGTGGGGTGTATTCTATCAAATACTCATCCGCCAGAGTCCACGCCGCCCACGCCACACAGAGTGCCAGCACCGAGTCCAGCATGGCTCACGCGCGCCGTGGGCGGCCCGGGACACGTCTAGCGCTGCGGCGGCGGCGGGCGGCTCGCCAGCGGGACCGCGCGGGGCCGGCGGATCTTCACGGCTGCGCCAGGCGGACGAAGGTGGAGAAGCCCCTCATGTAGTTCTTAAACAGCTTGTCGTGGCTTGCCTGGTTGGTTGACGTGAGGTTGTTCGCAAGCGCCACGCACGCCGTCGCCGCCCGGGCCCACGCCTCCTCCTCAAACAGCTCACCACGCGTGTTGAACTGGGCGGTGAGCACGGTCTTTTTGAGGTACGACGAGTACTTGTGCACGCTGCCTTGGCGGCGATGGTCCGAGTAGCCCGCCGCCCGCAGCAGCACCTTGTGCTCCTCAACGAGACCCTCCACGAACGCGAACGGCTCCTCTTCCTCGCCCAGCGCGGCCCCGGGCAGGGCGTCGGCCGGTGGGAGCGCGGCGGCCGCCTCGGCCGGAATGAGCCCCTCAATGAACGGCGCCACGGCGGGCTGGTGGCCGACGACGTCTGCACGCAGCCATGCACGCAGCCATGCACGCAGTCGTGCTGGGCACGTGGAGTCGCAGTGGTCGCACACTGTGGTGTCGCCCACTCTGCCCAACCCACCCGGAGGGAGCGTGAGGCATCTTGCACCTTGCACGCCGGCCATGGCGGCCAGCTCGTCAATCGCCAGCTCGTACATCTCCTGGTCCACTCCTGCGGCAGGCGGTCTGCAGGTGAGGCTGGCGACAACCTGGTCGCAGCGCCCAAGTGCTGCGACCAGGTTGGCCGCCGGTGCGGGTGGTTGCATGCAGCGCATCGGCAGTGCAAGGCGCGCCTTCGTGGATAGATGCCATGAGTCTTGCACGAGAGGCCGCCCGACGCGCGCGCAACTGGCGGGATTGCCCAGATCGACGTCGCCTTTCGTGGAAACACGAGGTGCCATAAATCGTTTCAAGTCACCAGCCGTAAAGACGAGACTTCGCCTTTTGTGGAATCACGAGGTGCCATAAGTCGTTTCATGTCACCAGCCGTAAAGACGAGACTTCGCGTTTTGTGGAATTACGAGGCGTCATTAATCGCTTCATGTCCCCAGCCGTAAAGACGAGACGGATAGCTTCTCAGGTCCGCTTGTTCCGTAAATAGACGCGTTCACAGCGTGAACTACCCCTACGGTGTGAAACAACTCCGCGTTGCCGCGGTCAGAGGGGAGGCGTGAAATATCGCTCACCGGCCTCGAGCACGGACGGGCTCTTCAGATCGACGCTGCCGTCCGTGCGGGCATCTCGCCGAGGCCTCCGCCTGGCCGCTACGGACCCTACCTTTTAAGAGGAAGCAGCGAAACTTGTTCGGGGCGCTTGAGAAGATCGGTCTTTTGTCTCGTAAGCTTGGTAAAGGTAAGATCGCTGGCGCCGGGGCAGCCTATTAAAAGGATGGAGTCCTTGTACTTCTTCAAGCTTTCCAACTCTAGACGAATGCTGCTTGCACGTCCTTGCCAAACTTGCCAGGGATGCAGTGGGTCTGGAACAGACGCCAGGTACAACGCCGCCGCTGGCACGCCGGAAAGGCATGTACTAAGGAGCATGGTGGCCAGACTTTGATCAACTGAGGCAGAGGCAGTCAACGCGGAAGAGATCGCGGTCGTAACCCAATATCCCAAGACTATGGGAGGTTGCTGACGAGTCGAGCGAACTGAAACCAGCCTGCCATACACGCCATGCGTCTGATTGAGTTGGTCGACGATACCTTTGAAGACCTCTGCTTTGGAAGAGGCAAGCGATTCGTGAGCTTTCACGATAGCTTCTTTGAGAAATTTGACAGCATTCTCGTGCACGTCTCCGCGGCCAGGCTTGTCGGACTGGGCCGCACTGGCAATCGCATCAACGTAATTCCCAGTTGCTTCCTGCAAATCGCAACCAGTTCTGAGCATGCCAACCAGTGTCATCAGCATCTTCCCGGAGCCTACCAGCTTGGACACCGTTGCTCGCACATCGCCGTTGTTTGTGTTGGACGAGCTGATCAAGCCCGAGGTTAGAAACGCAAGAAGTGTGCTCACTGGAACGGCGAGGGCACTGCGGTTGTCTTCAGTCCCAAGTGTATCCGGGCCAAGCCAGTGCACTATAAACGTGATCGACACGACGACGAATGACGCGCGCACGGTTGCCCACAACAGTGCGTAAGTGGCATAAAAGCTCCATGTGAGCAACTCAACAATATCGTAGATCCGCGACATGCTGCCTATCTACTTGAGCCGTTTGTGTGCCGTTTTATCGTTTATCTCGGAAGACAGCTTGGTCTGTATGCAATAGACGGACTGGAGGGCGGGGCGTGCGCTCTAGGTAAGGAGACAGTTTTGGGCCAGCGATAGTTTTGGGCCACAGGGGGGGGGCGCCGACGCTCCATCCTAGTCTCAAATTAAGTTCTCACACACCTCATCTACACCTCATCTACATCTCACCCACATCTCACCCACATCTCACCCACATCTCACCCACATCTCACCCACACCTCTCCAAACACTTTGCTCCCCTCCGCCAACTTTTCGCGAACACATTGCTCGGGGTCTCCGCGAGCCGTGCCGAGCGGGTAGCTTCTATGGCGCGCTGCCCGCCGCGCGCTGCCATTGCCCGCGGCTCCGCGGCCGCGGCCCGCCCTGGTGCTGGTCGCCTGGCGACCTGGTCGCCTGGCGACCTGGTCGCCTGGCGACCTGCCTGCTCACTGCACAGCCCCCGAGCAGGTGCCCGAGAAGCCGCGTCTGCTCGTGGCCGACGTCCCCGCCGAGATGCGTGAGGCATTGGAGCGGGCGGAGCGGGAGGGGAGAGGCGTGCTGCTGCTGCCCGGCGAGCTCGAGGCTGTGCAGCTGTCGCCAAGACTGCTGGAGCAGCTCCGGCCCTCCATCCTCTCGGCTGAGCGGAAAGCGATTGTCATCGTCGTGGCAAGTCCGCAGACCGTGGATGTCGGGCTGCACGACGCCCAGGACATCGTTGACGGCGCGCCCCCCGCCGCCGACGGCGGCTTCGGCGGCGAGGTTGCGCGCGCGGTTGAGACCTTCGACCGCGAGACCGAGGTGCCGTGCTTGCTCACGGACACCGACACGCACAGCTTCCTTTTCATGCAGCAGCTGTAGGCGTGGACGCGCGCGTGTGGCTCTGGAGCATCGCAGACGCCACGACCAGCTTTGCCACGCGATGGCCAACACAGCCCGCGTCCGCTGGACACCTTCCACGCCGTGCGCGTGGACCAGCACTCCCCCGACACAGACGCGCTGTTCGCCGCCGAGGCCGCGCGCGCGGCGTGAGCAGCCCCATCGGTGATAGACTCGTGCGCTTTGTGTGTTCTTGACGTAAAGTTATTCTACGCACCCCTAATGCTTTTAAGAATCTGCGCAAGCGGCCCTTAAGCAAACGGCATTCCCTTGCGTAAACCATCGGTGAGTTCTACAGGGGCCTGCTTCCCGTGAAGAAAAGCGCGTTTTCGATGCGCTCCAGCACCTGCGTGTACGTTTTCTCGTTCTCGAGCTGAAGATCAGGACGAAGTGCGTCCCCGGCCGCCGGCCTACTCCGATTCGCCATCAAACTCTTTCGCGTAGTTCTCGCGCGCCCGCTTCGACGCCGCCCCCTCGGGGGCGAAGCTCTTGCGCAACGCGCGATAGTAGAAGGCGTCGAATCCGACCCGCAGTTGCGCGTGCTCGCCGCGGATCGCGCGAATCGTGTCCGAGTCGTGGCCGTGGATGGCGAGCGCGACAACGCGGGGAGAGACCGCTTTCGCAGTGAGTCTTTTGTAGAACATGTAGTCGTCGACAGTGTCATCAGGATAGTCGGTCCAGCTTAGACGGGACATCAGGCCGTCCCCCGAGTCGGACTCGTCGTCGTACGGCGCCGAGTCGCCGTGGGGTGGTGAAGTGGCAATGTAGTTATGCGAAAGATCGAACTCGTATGGATTCAAGTACAAGCCGGACTTGAAGCGCGACCCCCTCTTCCTAAGCTCTGCGATGCACTTGAGCGAGCCGCAGTACGCCGCGTCCATCTCGGGGCTGAACTCGGAGTCCTGGTGGTCGAAGTAGCTTTTGAAGGCAGTGTCCGGGCGAAGCTCGTGCTTCTCAAGCAGGGGCACGAGCTTCGCCACATCGTCCTCCACGATGGCCCAGAAGATGCGCTCCCTGATGGCCAACTCGTCCTTACGGAGGTCCACCACCTCCCGCGCCACGTCCATCGCCCCGCACCCAGCCCGAAACGCAGCCGACCGCGTGTTTTAAACGGGTATACGCCTTGTGAGTCACACCTCGACTCTGCTCTTGTCCGGTTCGCGCCGACGGCGCGCGCCGCTCTACGCGCGCGCGGCCTCCCCGGCCGCCCGCGAACGCCTGCCTACTCCGAGTCGCCATCAAACTCCTTCGTGTACTTCGCGCGCGCCCGCTTCGACGCCGCCCCCCCGGGTGCGAAGCTCTTGCGCAACGCGCGATAGTAGAAGGCGTCGAATCCGACCCGCAGTCGCGTGCGCTCGCCGCGGATCGCGCGGATCGTGTCCGAGTCGTGGCCGTGGATGGCGAGCGCAACAACGCGGGGAGAGACCACGTTCTCGGTGAGTCTTTTGTGGAAGAAGTATTCCTCGACTTCGCGATCGGAGTCAGCATCCTCCTTGTGGTCCCAGAAAATACGGATTAGCCACGGCGCGTTAGCAGGGGGAGGCAGGCCGTCCTGAAAGTAGGGCTCGTCGTCGGACGGCGTGGAGTTGCCGTGGGGTGGCGAAACGGGCACGTACAACTGCGAAAGAGCGAACTCCTCTTCCAAGTACAAGCCGGACTTGAAGTGCGACCCCCTCTTCCTGAGCTCTGCGATGCACTTGAGCGAGCCGCAGTACGCCGCGTCCATCTCGGGGCTGAACTCTCTGTCCGTGTGCTTTAAGTAGCTTTCGAAAACAGTGTCCGGGCGGATCTTGTGCTTCTCAAGCAGGGGCACGAGCTTCGCCACATCGTCCTGCACGATGGCCCGGCAGATGCTGTCCCTGATGGCCAACTTGTCCTGACCGAGGTCCACCACCTCCCGCGCCACGTCCATCGCCGCGCACCCAGCCCCAAACGCAGCCGACCGCGTATTTCTGACGAGCATACGCCTTGTGAGCCACGCCTCGACTCTGCTCTTGTCCGGTTCGCGCCGACGGCGCGGGCAACGCCAGCTGCATCAGGCCAACGCAGTAATTTTACGTGCATGCGACACCGCCTTCTGAGTTGGTGCTTCTCTTTCGTTTTATGGGGCGTTAGTAATAGGACCGTGCGCTACGCGGGAACACTTTGCGAGCCACTGGGATCGATGCTCATCGCTCTCGTGCAAGCGGTGTGATTTGTCCCAGCTGCCCTGCAGGATTGCGAGTAGGAACGGGGGCCTGACCGTCGACCGCCTCATGCACAACGGACACGTGAACCACAGGCCCGTGCACGACTCAGACTTGCACTCCCCGGCGCAAGGTCGGATCATCTTGCCCGAGCAGGACAGGCAGGTTCGATGCCCACTCGCACACCTCAGAGCGTCGTCGCCGTTCGCGTGCAGCGTCTCGTAGCACACGGGACACGAGTCCGTCTCGGACATGCCCTCCCCACAGTCTGCGTTCACGTTTATAGCGTCCAAGCCATGCCCCGACTCTGCTCCTGTCCGGTTCGCGCCGACGGCGCGCGCCGCTCTACGCGCGCGCGGCCTTCCCCGGTCGCCAGCTCACCACTTCGTGGGCGGCGTCGTCGCGCGGCCGCTTGGGCCTCGAGTACGAGCAGGAGTCCTTGCCCGCCGCGTGGCGAAGCGTGAGCTTCGAGCTGAGCTTCCAGTCGAAGCCGACCGCCTTCTCGCTCATCATGTAAAGGTCGCCCGAGTCCAGCTCGATCTTGGCCTCCTTGCCCACCGGGGCGTTGCGGCGGAACCACTGGTAGCGCAGCGGCAGGCCGTCCGCCCCGGGGCCCACGCGCATCCCCGCGACCAGCTTGCGCTCGAGGTCCCTGCACGCGGCGCGCCCGGGCTCAGGGCCGCCCGCCTGGCCGCCGCGCGCGGCCGCGCACCCGTGCCAGCCGATGCCGCACTTGTCCGCGTCGTAGTAGTGGTTCAGCTCCCCCACCAGCGGGAAGGGCGCCTCCAGGAAGCCCGCCATCGCGCGCCGCATCCTGTCCACGAGCGGGTAGTCCTTGAAGTTGACAACCGTGCCCTTGCCGTTGGCGATGTCCGGCTCCTGGTCGAAGTCCCCGATGGTGTTGTTGTGGCGGGCGTGCTTGTTCCGGACCGCCCCGTAGCTCAGAGACGTGGTGTCCTTCGGCATGCGGCGCAGCTCGGCCAGAAGCAGCTCCTCTCCTTCTGCCTCCCCCTCCAGGAAGTGCGCGACCCCGCCCTTGACCACCAGCAAGGCCGCCTCATCCGCCTCGCGCGCCTCACTCTCCGGCAGCAGCTCGCGCAGCTCGTACAGATGCACCCCCACACCCTTCTCCTCGAGCTCCGCCTTGCGCCGCCGCAGGTGGGCCACGCTCACCCCCTTGCCCGCGTCCTGGCCGATCATCTGCATGCCTGCCTCGTTCTCCCCGCGGTCGCCAAACGTCACGGTGTAGGCCTCCTTCCCGCCCAGCAGCTTTGCCCACGCCGCCACCATCCCTGTCGGCGCGATCGACGGCCTAGTAGACGCGCGGCTTGACGCCAACGCGTGCGTAACGGAGTTGCTGCAACTCCGAGCTGCCGTCCCCTGCGTGCGCGCCATGCTCTTACCTCCTTCGCGCCGACGTTCTTCGAACGCGCCCACCCTTCTCCAACGCGCCGACGCAAAAACGATACAGCCCCCTTGCTGGCGGCTCGACGTGCGCACACACAGATGGCACGGATTTAAATCTTGATGCTTAAACCACACAAGCAACAACTAACATACAGTCACTGTGTTTCTGGCTCCCAGTCTACATGCGCAATGGCGTCTTCCAGCCGTCGTAGACGTCCGGGAGCATGTCATTCGTCACACCTGGCGGCCAAAGATGCGTTGGCACTTTGGAAGCCATAGCCTTGGTTGGAAGCTTGTTGCTCTTGTTGCGATTGTCCGCACTAGGCAACGGCTGCAGATTCTTGTATGAAAAGCACATGGGCTCTGGTGTGCCAATCGTAAAGTCGTACGCGTCACATGGGAAAATGTGGTCTACGTCCATCTCATTGACTTTTTCTCCTGGAAGCAGCTGTCCGGCAATGTGTGCGTGCAATTCGTACGACGTACATCCCAAGAGTGCTGTGGTCTTGGACTGCTTCTTGGTTGCCTTTTTTCTCATTGCCGTTCGAATCCTACCACGTTGCTTGTCAATGAGATTAAAGATGGGGTCGTTTCTGCGGCGGTCACGCTGCCTGTCCGTAATCTGGCTGCGATGCAACTTGTCGTATTCGCGCATTTTGGACAGCCTGTGCGCTCGATGCTTCTTGTGGTGCTCCTTGTGCGACCTGCGAGCCTTCTCTGGATCTTTAAGTCGCCATGCCGCTGTTTTGTCTCGATTGGCCTGCGGGTTAGCCCGGGTCTTCAAGAGCTGCCGGTGGCGATTTTTTGCTGCTGCCTTTACCTTTCCAATAGCACGCTGCACAACGACGTTGATGCACTTGTAGCCTATAGGATTTTCTGGAACGTATGGTCCACGCTGTGGCATGTCAAGTTCGGATGTGCTGCAGTAATACAAGAACCCGGCTCATGCATTTGGCAGGCCCGCGCCGACGCGCGTTGAACGCGCCGACGCAAAAAAGATATAGCAGCCACTCGCCTCCAATGCTAGCAGCGGCCTCCCCCGCTAACCGAGTCCCCGGCCGCCAGACAGCCCGGCACCCAACCAAACCCAGCTGACCCAGCAACCCCAGAAACCAAAGCAACCATGGCCGACGTCGACAAGCAGCGCGCCGCCCAGCTCCCCGCCCCGCGCACCATCGCCCCCTCCCGCGAGGACGTCCTCTCCAACCTTGCCTTCTTCTTCGGCGACCCCGTCGTCCCCGAGCGCCTCCGCGACTACTCCGAGCACCACGCCATGACCTTCCACTTCCCCGACGCCTACTACGGCCAGAACACCAGTGCGCCGCTGCTCCTTTTCCACGCGTCCGCTCCTTGCCCTGCTGCCTTTTTCACCGCTGACCCGGCCCTCCGCGTGCGCAGAGATCCGCGAGACCCTCAACAACCTCATCCTCAAGGCCCCCCAGGAGTGGCACACCCAGGTCGCCCTCCCTTTCGTCAAGATCGTCGGGTGAGAGTTTGCTCTGCCTTCTCCACTTCTGCATGTCGACGGCGTGTTGTGCGCACCTACTCACAATCCTTGATGTTCGCCCCGTAGGACCACCGTGGAATGGGACGAGATCCGCTTCGACGTCCGCCTCATGCAGCGCGTGCCGGTGCGCACCGGCCCGCCTTTGCACACGCCCGCGAAATCGCGCAGCTCCCGCGGCTGACGCGCTGCCTTTGCCTGCGCAGTACGAAGGCGACCTTCAGCGACGAGCCGCCCGGTTGCTGTTCATCTAAAAGGAATTGACTCCGAGCACAGACTGACCCCTCACTGTTTGTCGCAGGCATCTCGCGCATGAGTACCTCTTTGCGGCGCAGGCACCGGGACCGCGTTGTCCGGCGCGGCAGTGCGTGCCTCATGCCTCGAACCGGCTGCCTGCCCGTGCACTGCTGCGCGATGGCTTCTGACACCTGCTTTGTGCGTTCGCAGTCGGCCTGACGATCGAGAGCGACTTCTACGCGACAGAGTGAGATCTCCCAGACGCGAACACGCACACCGACTGCTTCACCAGATTGATGCACCGCTCACGACTGTGTGTGCTTGAACGCAGAGCTGGACGCGCCCACTTCGCCGACCAGTTGACCAGCATTCGTTACTGGTAAGCCTCCGCAATTCCGCCCGGCTGCAGCGGAAAGACACGCGGTGAATTCTGAATGCTTGTGCCTTCCTGCGCAGCGTGCAAGAGACCTGCAACTTCGACGCCATCTTCGCGGTAAGCCTCGGCCGCTCGCCATGCCCAGTTCGCCATGCCCAACCCCGCGTTGCGTGCTATGACCTTGGCGTTCTTGTGCGAAACAGTACCTTACGTGCGGCAATTACGACTTCCGCTACGACATCCAAAGTATGTGTCGCACTGCACACTGTCTCCCATTGGTTCTGCCATGCCCAACGCGCTTGTGTCTCACACCCCGCCCTTGTGTTTTCAGAGGGTCTTCGACCCCGCCGCTCCGTCCGCACGGCGATGGCCCACGAGATCAACATGTTCGGCATCGTGCAGAAGGACCAGATGGGGTGCGCTCCGCGCTGCTCTGCCCATGCCGCTGAGCCTGATCTGCGCTTGTTCTTACCAGCGTGTGCCGTGCGCAGCCTCGACAAAGCCATCGAGGAGACGAAGTACCGCATGAGTAAGTCGCCCTTTGCCATTCCCCTTCACTCGACACCACCAGCACCACCGCCACAACTCTCACAATCGTGTTCTTCGTGCAGGCCGCTACTCGGTCACGCCGAACATGCTGTACGCCGCGGCCCTCGCCGTTGCCCGGGGGTGTGCGATTTCGTGCCGGCTCTGAGAATGCGCGTGCCTCGCGCAGGATCGTGCCCCCGCAGCTCGGCCTCTACATGTCGCTGGCGCCGGAGCAGAAGCTGACGTACCCGCTGGGCGGGCCGGCTGCGCAGGCGGCGTTCGATGCGGGGCTGCAGGGCTTCGAGGCGCGCAGCTTCCGCGGGCTGGGCGTCTTCATGTCGACGCCGGTGAGCGCGCGTGCCCCGCGCTTGTCGCCCGTGCTGGTTGCATGCGCCCGCCCCCAGCTAACCGCCACGCGTTCCGCGCGCAGTACGAGGTCTCGGACGACCAGGACTCGGTTCAGATGCTCCAGCGCTCCTCCCAGATCGGCGAGTTCTACCGCATGTCGCCGCCGGAGGTGTTCGACATCAATGACAAGCTGCCGCCGAGCTACATGGACATCATGTGCGCGAGCCCCGGCGCCGCGTGCTGCGCAGCGTGCTTGCCGCTTCGCGTGTCAGCCGCCGTCTTCGCGCGCAGGATCTACGACGAGGAGTCGGACCGCCACGTGCACATCACCTTCGCGGATGCGCTCGCCGCGTCCTGCTACGGCGCTGCCGGAGGGCCGAACAAAATCTTCGGCGTCCGCGACAGCGACCTGTTCGACATCAGCAACTTTGACGACGATTCCCCGGCCGGGAGAAGGTACAAGGATCACTTTGCCACGGTTGTCGGTCGTGCCGGCCGTGGCACTCCTCCGGCGACGTTGTCGGCGGTCAAGAGAGCCTACTACGAGGCGCTTGGCAGCACGGACGGCGGCGATAACAAGCCTGACCCCCAACCGCCAGACCAGCTCGAAGACGGCGCGCAATTTGCGGTAAGCTGGGCGCTGAAGTGCGTAGAACTGGGCGTCTGGTGCCCGGTCGAGCTTGTGGTCACTCGCCCCTTCATCGAGCACCTCATGCTCTCCGCCATCGTGACGGTGGCCGGCCGCGACACGGGGGCCACGCTGTTCGGCCCAGCGGACATGTGAGTGCACACAAGTTCCCCCAGAACCACACCCCGACCCCACCCCCTCGGATGGCCCGAGTGACGAGTTGCGCCTTGGAATCGCAGGCAGATCTCCGCGAACACCTCGGTGAAGACGATCGAGGGGTGCGCTTGCCTAGTAGTACCACCACTCACGCACATACACGCGCACTCACGCTCTTGCCACCGGGTCTCTGCTGCACACACAACTGTGGACCCCCGATGCCACACATGTTGCACGACTGAGCATTGCCGCTCTAGTTTCGGCAGCCTCCGTGCCGACCGCGCCGACCGCGAAAACTGACGTATGTGTCCTTGCGCAGGCATTACACTTGCCACACGAAGTCGGTGATCACGAAGCCGCAGAACGTGTGCGTGATGCGCGACATCATGTGCTCCGGCTACGTCGCCGGCGGGAACACTCGCTTCTTTGGCGAGAAGGAAGCCAAGGCGAACAAAGGCGTGTACACCGCGCAAAGGGTCAAGACCGGCATCGATACCCGCCTCGCCTTCCACGACGACGCGCAGGGCGAGTACGAGTCCATGATGGCCTTCTGCGCGCCCTACGGCGACGGCGCGAAGCGGGACCAGGTGATCAGCATCACCGACCGCCTGCTCCCGTGGGAGGTGACCACGCCCGGCGGCGAGAAGGAGTACTTCCCCGGGCAAGCCAAGGGCTTCGAGGCGGCCAGGCTGGCCTTCAGCCTGGGCACGATCCACTACGGCGAGGACGTGCGCGCCACGGAGAACATGGAGTTGTGCGTTCGCTCTCATCAAACCAAAGCCGTCTGCTGCCACTCCAGAAAGCGAGCCCCAGCTCACCGGCGCTGCCTGTTTGTGTGCGCGCAGCATCAGCCAAGGCAGTACGAACAACGGTCTCTGCTTCGTGGGCCCGCACCGCAAGTACAACCCCTTCTCCAACCAGTACCACCAGCTCGTCCCCGGCCAGGGCCACTTCGG
>MDTG01162646.1_pt1 | contig 15228 bp, 6 predicted proteins | sample 811421 | NCBI WGS metagenome assembly MDTG01 (sample SAMN05326645, study PRJNA326480) | marine metagenome | isolation source: seawater | place: Pacific Ocean: South East | collected 2011
CCACCTTCAAGTTTTACCATTACTTGTATTGATGATGGGGAGTATAACTTAAAACTTAAGTATGGATATGACGATAGGTCAATTTCAGTGCTGTAATCAAACATAAGATTATCCCATCCATTTGTTCCATCATCTGTGTATTGCCCAATATTAATCGAATTATTGATGCCAGTTTGGTACAAATTTGAAATGGAAGTTATTCCATTACCTAAAATATTTTGTGTTGGCATCCCGCATTCAAAGTTTGTGATTATGGGTGCAACACATTGGCAATATGAAAAGTAACTTACTACAGAAAACAAAAAAAATATTTTTTGATTCATAATTATCTTAATTAAATTAAAAGTTAAACCCTAATTCAGTTAAACCATTTATTATATCATGATCTTGCATAAATAAATTCCATAATAGTTGTGTTCTGTAGTTCTCAATCATCAATAAAATTGGACCTTGATCAATTGCTATGTATTTATCTGAATACCAATTATAATGTACTGAAAATGCATCATAAAACCCATATTCGCCCCATAGATTATCATTTAAATTATAATAGAAATGTTCTAAGGCTTTTTTAGATTCTAATGGAGTATAAGGGAACGAGGATAGTGCAGCAGTTGGTGCAATTACTCCCAAATCATTTGTTGGACTGTGAGCTGAATAACCGTTATAATTTGCACTTGCAGTTATTCCCCAACTAACGTCATTATAACCATCATAACCAAATGGATTTTCCACACAATGTTTATAATTGATAAGAGAATGAGCTCTATTTTGATCAAAATAATTTGTGTATTCATCAGACAAGTTTGTCGGATTTATACCTATAAAAGAGTAATGAGAAAAAAATAACGGACCACCAAAATTTTCTCCAAGAGGTAGATATATATCATAGAATGTGCCAGTATTTATAATATTTCCATTTGATGTCCAACCATCTTTATAAACATCGTTATTAATTGGATAGGTTGGAGAGGAAGCTGCTAAAACATAAACGATTAAAGATTCATTCCAACCTTTTACATCAAGATTAATATCAAAATTATTTATTGGTGACCAATGCCATGTTATTTTATTTTGTCCTTGTGTATACCATGTCCACTCTACCCCTTCCCAGATTTTGGTAATTCTATTACGTATTTCAGTTTCTTTTGTATTGTTTTCTGAAAAATATTTTCTAGCAATTAACAAACCCTGTATCAATAATGCGGTTTCTACAATATCCCCTCCATCATCCAAAGTACTAAATGGGATTGTATTTCCAGCATTGTCATACCAATGGGAAAAAGCACCATGGTATGTTTGAGCTCCCTCAAGAAAAGATAAAATAGTTTCCATCCTATTTACAGCGTCATCTCTAGAAATCCATTCCCTCTCAACTGCTACTGCTAATGCTGCAATTCCAAACCCAGATCCACCTATTGTAATAATATTTTGACGATTACTATCTTCTCTAGCTAAACCACTTATGGGTTCAGCAAAATCCCAAAAATATTTAAATGTTTTTTCTTGTGTTAGTTCAAGTAAATCTTCAAATGGAATGGCTTCAATAATTTCGTTTGGTACAAATCCAATATCTGCTGGAGGCGGGTCGATATTGTTTGGGTTATCACATGAGATAATTCCGACAATCATAAAAATTGTTACAACTGCAAAATGCATTGTCTTAATTAATGAATTTAAACTCAATGACAATTTTATTCCCATCCTGGATTCTGTTTTAATATTCCATCACTCAAATTTATTTGAACTTGGGGTATTGGAAATAGCTCATGTTTTCCAACTTTAAATGGAATCCCTAGTGATTGTAAAACAGTAGCAGCACGCCCTTGACGAACTAAATCAAAATACCTGTCATGCTCAAAAGCAAGCTCCCATCTTCTCTCATTCCAAACGTCAATTTGGGATGGATTATTTACAGACTCTAATCCTGCTCTATTTCTAACTTGATTAAGAGGTCCTGCTACGTCACCCCCGAGCTGGCTAGCAGCTTCAGCATTCATAAGTAACACCTCAGCATACCTTAAAATTCTAATGTTTTTCCCTGTTTGTTGATAATCTGTAAATGCACTTGAGTAAGCTTTTTGGTTATACATTGGATTAACAACAGTTTCTGGTACGAATCTCCCGTCATATAGAGTTTCACCTCTGAAAATAATAGTAGCATCTCTTCTTAAATCATTAGGATCATAAGAATTTAAAAGGTTTTCGCTTGGCACATTAAATCCCCAGCCCCAACCACCTACTCCTCTTGCACCTTGAGTTAAGCTATATTGGTCTACGCCGACAGATGGTAATTCCCCTTTGGCCTGGATTTCAAAAATTGATTCTTCATTGTTTTCTCCTACTTCTTTCCAAATGTCTTCGTAATTTGGAGTTAAATTATATTCACCAGATTTTATAACATCATTTGTTAATTCAAGTACTGTTTCCCACTTATTTTGATACAAACTAACTTTAGCTAAGAGGGTTTTTGCTGCTCCTATGGTTGCACGACCTAATTGGTTGTCAGCATAAGTACTTTTTTCTGGTAATACATTTATTGATTCAATCAAATCATTTTCAATAAATTCAAAAACTTCATTTTTAGATGCTCTACGAAGTAATGATTCAATTGGCGAATTAACATCAGGAGTCTCAGTTATGATTGGAACCCCACCATAAGTTTGAACAAGTCTAAAATAAAATAATGCTCTTAAAAATTTTGCTTCTCCGATAAGCCGATGTCTTAGTTCTAAATCTAAATCATCAAAAAGTTTTATTCTATTAATTGCTTGATTTGCACGTTGTATACCATTATAATGACCTTCCCATACTTCAGCTATTGAAATTGATGTTGCATCGTGTGCTAAAATATCAAAGAGATGTTTATCAGCTCCTGTATCTCCCGGATCACTCCCTTTATCAGCATCATCACTAGCAATACTACTTATTGCATTCCATGAAAAAGAGCTTACCTGCCATGATAATAAAATATTATATGTACTATTAACTAATTCTACTGCCTGTTCAGCGGAGATCGCATCAATTGTAATTTCGTTAGCATTTGTTTCTAAAAATTTATCAGAACAAGAAAAATGAATAGCATATAAGGAAATTAATAAGCAACATACGTATTTGTTAAGGTTTTTATCTATTCGATTCATATTAATTAAAATGAAAGATTAACTCCTAAAAAATAAGAGCTTAGTGTTGGATATGCATCTAACTCTACTCCAGCCAATCCTAGTGGATTTCCTGGAAGTTCAGGTGTATAACCTGAAAATCTCTTTAGAATTAAAGAATTTTTTGCTGTGGCGTATGCCCTTATTTTTTTGAAAATTTTTGAATTGGAACTATTAAAAGTATATCCTAATGTAATGTTATTTATTCTGAAAAAATCACCAGATTCTAAAAAATAATTTGATGAAAGGGGTATAGAATTAGAAGCTCTTGGGGTGCTACTACTTGGCCTTTCTGTTGTCCATCGATTATTAAAAACATATTTTTCCATATTCTCATTTCCAAATCGTTGAGCTTTTTTTCCATTGTATACCTTGTTATCGAAACTCCCATATATATTTAAATTAAAATCAAATTTTTTGAATTCAACTTTAATGTTTGATGCTGCAGTTATTGAGGGTATAAATGATCCAAAAAAGCGTCTATCATCTTCATTTACTTCTCCATCATTATTTACATCTTTGTAAACAAATTGACCTTTATCATCAATACCAGCCACGTCATATAAAAAGAAACTACCTAATGGCTGACCTAGTGAAACCTTTTTTGTGTATTGCCCATTATTTATACTACCTCCAATTTGATTCGCAAAAAATTGGTTTGTAACTTTAGAAAGCTCATTTTGGTTGTAAGCCAAATTAGATTCAATACTATAAGTGAGATTATCAGTGAAATTATCAGTCCAATTAATACTTAGTTCAGCCCCTACATTGGAAATTTCACCGACGTGAGACAAAAAAGGATCGAACCCAAAAGTATCGGGTAACTCCATTGGTAAAATTGCATTTTCATTAATTTTTTTGTAAAGATCTATTTCACCATTCAATTTAGAATTCAGTAAAGCGAACTCAATACCAAAATTGTATTCACTTGTTGTTTCCCAAGTCAAATCCTCTTGTATAGTAGCAGTAATAGTGCCTCCTTGTTGTATATCTTGACCAGATCCAAATGGGTAGGGAAAACCCTGATTATATCTTACAACATTCAAACTAGGTATTTGGGAATTACCCAATTCACCATAGCTAATTCTAAATTTAAGTTTATCAAATGGACTATTCTCCATGAAATATTCCTCGCTTATAAACCACCCTGCACTTAATGCAAAGAAATTTCCGTGCCTAAATTTTTTATTAAAGAAATTAGCTGAGTCTCTTCTGTAGGAAGCATTAAGCATATATTTATTTAAGTAGGCATAGTTTAATCTAGATATGTAGGAGTATAACTTTCTTTCTTCAGAAAATCCACCTCCTGACTCTTCTGTTCCGTCATTATTGTTCCCCAAATCAAGATTGAAATTTAAGTTTGATTCTTCGGGGACATTAGTTCTTGAACCAAAAAGTGATTCATATTTATTTGCTTCCGCAACGATTCCTATTGTTGCATCAATGTTGTGTTTTTCATTGAAATTTTTATTATAGTTAAGATAATTATCTAAGAACCAACGGTAATCATTGTTATGTGACACGTTTAAAACAGTCTCAGGTATTTCTGGTGCATCAGGGTCTGTAGGTTGAAAATTATTAATTGTATTTCCAGGCTCAAGGGATAAATATTTTGCTAATCGATTTTCAAAATTATAGAAGCGATTATAGTTTGTCTCAATTGAAAATCGTGAAGTCATAACTAATGACTTAATGATTTTATAATCTAATTTAAAAGAACCTTGTAGTTTTAAATAACGTTGCTTTTCATTTTGTAGATTTAATTGTGCGACTGGGTTAGCAACATTGTTAAATGCGATAGAGGAACCATATCTCCCATTTTTGTCTCGTACAGGAACAATGGGGGATTGTTTATATGCACTTGTAAAAACCCCATAGGATTTCGGAGTAGAATTTGCCAGTTGAACACTTATATTATGTGAATAATCAATTTTGTTTGATACTTTAAAATTTATATTGTTTCTAAAAGTAGCTCTTTCGAATGAGTTACCAATTAAAATTCCTTCTTCTTTATTCAAACTAAAACTTGTAAAGGATTTAATATCACTTTGCCCACCAGAAGCCGATATATTATAATTAGTAATTAACCCTAACTGTGACACCTCCTCTAACCAATTTGTGTTATATAATTGGTTGGTAGGGAAAAAATAACTTAAGCTATTATCGTTATAAGGGTTAGAATCGGAATTTAAATTCCAATATATAGCTTCATTACTAAATGTTACAAAAGAACTAGCATCTGCCATTGGAGTTTTTTTACTAATATTTCTAAATCCTAAACTGCTATTTATATTAAATGAAAATTTTCCTTCTTGCCCTCTTTTTGTAGTAACAATTACTACTCCGTTGGCGCCTCTATTTCCATAAATAGCTAATGAAGCGGCATCTTTTAAAATACTAATAGTTTCTATATCAGAAGTATTTATATTATTTATGTTATTTGTTAATACTCCATCAACAACATACAAAGGCTCTCTGCCGCCCTGAATGGTACCAAGACCTCGAATTATAACTTGTGAACTAGACCCAGGGGCGTCAGAAGCAATAATTTGAACCCCAGCTGCTTTACCTTGTAAAGCTTGATTTGCATTAATAATAGGTTCAATTGTTAGATCCTCACCACTTATAGAACTTACGGAGCTAGTTAATATCTCCTTCATTTGATTGCCGTAACCCACTACAACAACTTCATCTAAAAAATCTATTTTTTCTATTAAAACGATTTCACCTAAATCTTTTTTTACATTCAACTTAAATTCCTTGTCTTCAAAACCAATGTAAGTCATGACAACTACATCATCAATATTTGCTTCTAAAATAAACTCACCATTAAAATCAGTTTGAGTACCAACCGCTGAATTTTTTATGAAAATAGCTGCACCAATTATAGGGCTACTATTTTCATCAACTACAGTTCCTGAATAAAAATTTTGAGCATTTAAAATTGTAAAAAGAAAAACAAATAGAGTTATGTGAATTAGTGAGGAAGTTTTCGATGACATTATTTGTTTTATCATCTAACAAATAAAATACTTTTATAATAATTTTATTAGATAATTTTCTAATTTCTTAAATTATAGCAAATCTTTATCACTACATTTGCGCCGAAATATATATACATTTTGAGAAATTTACTTCTTATCATATTTGTAATAATCAATTTATACACACCCTTAAAACTATACACACAATCATTACCTCCTATACAAAGTTTTCCAATGGAGGAGTATGCCGCAGGCAATCAAAATTGGATGATTACACAAGGTTCTAACAACCAAATTTACATTGCCAATAATGAAGGGGTTTTATCATTTGATGCTGAACGGTGGAAGTTGTATCCAACGAATTCAATTGTTCGCTCGGTGGCCTATTTTGATGGTATTTTATATTCTGGAAGTTATATGGATTTTGGGTATTGGACCAAAAAACCAAGTGGGGAACTGATTTATCAATCCTTAGTAGAAGAGCACAACGTTGAGATTATTGAGGATGAACAATTTTGGAATATCTACAAGATTGAAGATAACCTTATTTTTCAATCTTTAAATAGAATTCTTCTTTTTAATCGGACTACGAGTGAAATCAAATTAATACAGCCCGAGAAACCTATTCTAAAATCTTTTGTTGTTGATGAGCGGTTGTATTTTCAACTCGAAGGAGATGGGATTTACCAATACAGTTCTACTGGAATAATCTATTTGTTTGGCAAGTCAGAATTTCAGGATACAGAAGTAATCGAATTATTTCCTCTTTCTGATGGAATACGAGTCCTCACCTCTTCTAAAGGATTTTACTCATATCGAAATAAAGTTTTGCGCCCTTGGGCAGTATTGAAATCTATATTTCAATCAGAGTTAGTTTATAGCGGACACCAATCAACCAACGGGAATTATATGATCGGAACAGTGACCAATGGTTTATATATTGTTTCTGAAGATGGTAGAGAAAATAAACACTTCAATTTTGAAAAGGGTCTTTTAAATAATACTGTTCTTTCGATTTATGAGGACAAAGATTTTAATCTTTGGTTAGGTCTAGACAATGGAATTAATTGTGTATTGACAAACTCTCCCTTTGAAATCTATAACGATCCTAAAGGCCAATTAGGTACAGTTTATGCATCAATTCGTTATCAAAATAAACTGTATATCGCTAGCAATCGCGGGCTGTTTTTCCGACCACTCAATCGTGAAGAATCAGAGTTTTCATCTGTGAGCGGATTGTCTGGTCAAAATTGGAATTTAGAAATCGTGAATGGGCTTTTATTTGTTGGTCATGATCGCGGATCATTTATCGTAAACGGAGAGTCAGCGATTCGAGTGGGGTCATATATCGGGGCTTGGACACACAAGAGCATTAACCGAAACACCATACTTGTGGGTGCATATGATGGGATCCATGTACTGAATCGAATCAATGGTGTTTGGAAGTATGCGTTTAAAGTTTCAGATTTTGATATTTCTTCACGCCACCTAGAAACAATTAATGAACAGGAAGTTTTAATTAGCCATGAGTATAAAGGAGTATATCATTTAACGCTTTCTAAAAACCTAACAATTGCTAAAAACATAAGGACACTTGCTATTCAAAGAGGTCGACACGCAAGCTTAGAAAAATTGAATGACGAGGTATACTACCTTAGTCCAGACGGGATGTTTAAATACGACACTCAAGTCCAAGATTTTTTACCCCTTCCCATCTCATCTGAAATGTTTAAAAATGATTCATTTTTGACTGGCAAGATGATTGTCGATCAACAAAATAGAATTTGGACATTTTTCGAAAAAAACATTGTGCTACTTGAAAAAAATATTTTTGATTCATCTTTTAGTGTTCAAAAAGTTCCATTGCACAGTGATTTTCGTAAAACAAATTTAGGGTTTGAAAATGTTGGAGATTTGAATAATGGTGCATTTGTACTAGGGACAATGAACGGTTTTTTGACTTTATCGCTAAGCCAATATGTAATCCCTGAATCCCTACTATTTCTTTCCCGCATTACAGCGTATGATTTAACTCAAAAAGAGAGTTCACTTTCTCTACTTCAAACGTCCAAGTTAGCTCCAGAAATGAATAATTTAAGATTTGAATTTAGCGTACCGTATTACAGCACACCAAATAGCATTCAGTATCAGTGGTACATGGAAGGTTATCATACGGATTGGTTACCTTGGAGTGATCTTTCTTTTGCAGAATTTAAGAACTTAGATTTTGGAAATTATATTTTTCATGTTCGTGCCAGAAGCGGACAACAACCAGTTGGAGAAGTTGTGCAGTATTCTTTTATCATAAGATATCCATGGTATATCTCTTATTGGGCAATCGCTATTTATGTTGTCATTCTTGCTTTCTTATCTCTTTTAATAAATAATTTATATACGAGATATTACAGAAGACAGCAAATCAAATATGTTGAGGAGACAAAAAAAGAGTTGGCATTGAAAGAGTTATCAAATACCAAAGCACTAGTTGAAGCAAAAAACGATCAATTAAATCAACGTATAGAGAACAAGAACCGGGAGCTTGCTATCTCTACCATGAGCATGATTAAAAAGAATACTTTACTTGGCTCAATTAAAGAACAATTGATAAAAGTCACTGATTTTTCTGAACTTAATAGAGTGATTCGAAACATTGATCAAAGTATCAATAATGAGGATGACTGGAATTTCTTTGAAAAAGCCTTCAACAATGCCGATCAAGATTTTCTAAAGAAAATCAAGAAAATTCACCCGAAACTCACTCCCAACGATCTACGTTTATGCGCTTATTTGCGTTTAAATTTATCGTCTAAGGAGATCGCCTCTCTTCTAAATATTTCTTCAAAAAGCGTAGAAATTAAGCGATATAGATTACGAAAAAGAATGAATTTGAATCACGGAACAAATCTTATCGGTTATATTCTTTCTGTATAGTTCTTGTTCAAATAAAAATTCCCTATACATTTCCTATACATAATATATTTTATTAATTAAATTATAATAATTCTACAGAGAAAAATGCAAATTTGATAATTCAATATTGGTTGAAATGTGAAGTATATAAAATGTAGTGTATTATATCCACTATAAATTAATCAAGTCTTTTTACATTGTAGCCTCAATCATAGCAATTATTAATATGCATAAAATATTTACTTTAATTATATCATTGTGCTGTAGTGTTAGCATATTGGCACAAACTTTAAACTTGTCTGGTTCTGTAAAAGATGCCGACAATGGCCAAGTATTGCCTGGTGCTACGATTCTTGTTGAAGGATCTTCCAATGGTACTACAACCGATTTTGACGGAAACTTCAATATCGTTGTTGGTTTAGGAGAAACTTTATTAATTTCCTATGTTGGTTTTGAGACTCAATCCCAAGTTGTAGATAATAATACAGATTTAAATATTTTACTCGAACCAAGTAATAAGCTAGACGAGGTAGTAGTTGTTGGTTATGGAACACAAAAAAGGAGCAATCTTGTAGGATCAGTATCAACTATTGAAGTTGACAAAGCAGCACAAACCCCAACTACAAATGTTACTGAGTTATTGCGCGGTAGAGCTGCGGGGGTCCAAGTTAATTTAGGCGATGCTCGACCTGGAGGTTACTCAAATATTATTATCAGGGGTAATGTTTCAGTGGCTGGAGGAAATAACCCACTAATAATTGTTGATGGCCTACCTTATGATAATCTTAATGATATTTCTCCTAATGATATTTCTAGTGTCGAAATTTTAAAGGATGCTGCTTCTACTGCTATCTATGGGTCACGTGCGTCAAACGGAGTTATTTTAGTTACAACCAAAAAAGCAAATAAGGGATATACAACATTCAATTATTCAGCTTATGTAACAACTCAGACACTGACCAAAAATTTTGATATGTATAATGCGCCAGGTTTTTATAATTATAGAATGGATGCATGGCGTGCTCGTTTAGCGATTGACTCACCCCCTTTACGTTTTGTATGGCAGGATTTTGAGCTCGATCTAATTAGAAATGGAAATTTTGTTGATTGGGAAAATCTTGCACTTCAAGACGCACTTCTAACAAACCATGCACTAAGCTATTCCTCTGGAACTGAAAAAACATCGGTTTACTCAAGTTTGAATTATTTTACACAAGATGGTATTATACCTAATTCTGGATTTGATAGGTTGCAATACAAATTGAATTTAACTCAAAAAATTACTGATAAATTAAGTATGGATGCAATAATTAATATTCAACATGCTAACCAAAATCGTGAAACGGGAGGGTTATTTCTGTCAAGTTTAAGTCCAATCGCCAAGCCTTTTGATGATAATGGAAATCTAGTAAAATATTACTTTGGGGAAGAAAATTCTAATGCAGTTAATCCATTATGGGACCAGAGAGAGTCAGTTGATGAGACAGAAACAAATTTAACAGATTTAAGTTTACGATTTGATTATAAGTTTTCTTCTAATATCACCTATTCTTTAAAAACTTTTTTTAGAAACCGAAACACTGATCAAGGTACATATCGATCTTCATTACATTCAGCGGGAGACGAGGGCAATAATGGTATAGGGGTTCTTATAGATACTCAGTATAAACAACTTCTGGTGGAACATATCTTAAATTATAATATTATAAATAACGATACACATAATTTAGATTTTACCGGAGTACATGCATACGATGAACAAAATTTCAAGTACAATCAGTTGGATAAATCGGATTTTGTAAATGATGCCTTAACTTACAATGGTCTCGCTTCAGAACTTCTTAACAATAATAGATATGTTTGGCGTAGAAGATCTTTATCATTTATGGGACGAGTTAGATATTCTTTTTTAGACAAGTATTTGTTAGAAGCTACTACTCGAGCTGACGGTGCATCAGTTTTTGCCGAAAACAATAAATGGGGCTATTTCCCTGCAGTATCTGTAGCCTATAAAGCTGAAGAGGATATTTCATCTGATATTGTTGACCAGCTCAAGTTACGCCTGAGTTACGGGGTTACTGGAAATCAAGGTATAAATTCTCTCGAGTCTTTGGGTGTTGCAGAATACAATCCATATATTTTCGGAACATCTACTGTTAGCGGCTCGTCAGCATCTTCACGATTGAGAAATCCTGAATTAAAATGGGAATCTACAACAACATTAAATGCTGGAATAGATTTTGGATTTTTTACAAATAGAGTTAGAGGAACATTTGAGTTTTATAAAACTAATACTACGGATTTATTATTGGATAGACAGCTTAATCCCTCCTCAGGTTATAGCGTGACAAGGTTTAATGTAGGAGAATTACAAAATACAGGTGTTGAATTTTCATTAAATGGGTCCTTGATTCAATCCAAAGACTTATCATTTGATTTAGGACTTAATTGGTCAACAAACCAAAATGAAATTGTTGCATTAACTGGAGAAACACAAGTTGACCCTGATACAGGGGAAACATACTTTATTGATATTGTTGATTCATCTGGTAGGCGACTTTCAATTGGTCAATCGATAAATAACTTATGGTTGCCTGAATATGCAGGAATCTATCAAGAATCTGATTTTCTTGATGGTAGTCCAGTAATTCCAGAGTTAGGGTCCAAGCCTGGCTACATTCGTGTTATTGACCAAAATGGGGATGGTGTGATAGATATTAGCGACAATATTTTTATTAATACAGATCCTGACTGGTACGGCTCATTTAATACAACTTTAAGTTATAAAAACTTTGATTTATTTATGGATTGGTATAGTGTTCAAGGTGTTACACGAATTAATTCGGTATTGGCTAACGGAGAATTTTGGAAGTCTTCAATAAATGGCCCTATAGTGCCTTATTATACTGACGCTAATCCCTCGACTAATTGGCCTAAAGCCAATGCAACTGCTGTTTGGCTTGAGCATTTAAATTCATTTGCTGCGCAAGATGCTTCCTACATAAGGTTACGAACACTAACACTAGGCTACAACTTTGGTAATAAATTGAATAAATTATTGAATACTACTAAGGGGCGGCTTTATTTTACAGGAACAAATCTTTTGACGTTTACAGATTTTCTTTCATATTCTCCGGAACAAGACTTACGGCAAGGAGTATTTCCAGAAACCCTTAACCTGACTGTTGGATTAAATTTAACTTTCTAAAATGAAAAAAATTAATTTACAAATGCGACTTTTATTTTTGACATTCTCATTGTTTTTTGTCAGTTCATGCTATCAGGATGACTTTCTCAAAGATGAATTATTATCTAATAATTCGGTAGATTTTTTATATTCTAGTTCGGATGGAATAGCTAACGCTGTTGTTGGATTATATTCATTGAATCGAGAACCATATCAACGCGATTGGTTTAATGGAGCTATTCCATTAATTCTTCAAGCAAAAAGTGATGTAGCTGCTGGTTTCGATGGAGAAATTTCATTATTCAGTAATTGTTTTTGGGGTTGTGGTTTGGATGGAGATTATGGGACTGAGGCTGCCTATGGATATTTCTGGGCTCATAACTACAGATTAATTGATATTACTAATTCCATTATTCAAGGTGGAGATGAACTTATAGAAAAAGGGGATAACAGTGAAAAATTAATGAAAAATGTTGCTGAAGCTAAAGTTTTTAGAGCACGTTCGTATTTCACATTATACCGACTTTTTAAAAACATATATCTCAAAACTGAACCAACAAACCCTGAAACAGCTTTTGATCGTCCTTCAACTGCCTCCTCTAAGGAAGATATTTTCAAATTAATTCGAGAGGATTTACAATTTGCTAGTGAAAATTTACCATATGTGTCCTCAGATTTTGGACGCTGGAACAAAGGAGCTGTTGATCATTTAAGAGCTAAAGTAGAAATGTGGGATGAAAATTATTCACTTGCTGCAGAAATTGTTGACGAAATTATCAATGAAGGACCATATTCATTGGTTTCATCTGAAGAAGTGTTTTCAGGTGAATTAATACACGATGAAACTCTTTTTGCCATAAACTTTGAAAAGAGTGCAATAGGTGGCGGTGCATGGCACCAGATGAGTTGGCAGGCTATCGCGCATTATTCCGCTGAACCGGGTATGAAACAATCTACTGAAAATGGTGGTGATGGTTTTGGTTTTATAAGCCTTAATCCTTATGCTGCAGATTTATTAAAAGAAAACCCAAATGATAAAAGAATTGGAAACTATTACATTTTTGATTATTTGTACAATGATCCCAAGACTTTACCCCCAGGAAAAAACATTGGCGAACCATTAGACCTCTATGATAGGGATGGAGATGATTTCTTTTTATATTACAAAAGACAAAGCCCCGGAATACTTAAATTTTTTGATTCTTCTGTGGAGCCAACGGACCGAATGCATTTTAAAAATGTAATGGTTTACCGTCTTGCAGAGACTTATTTGATAGGAGCAGAGGCTCATTTAGAGTCAGGAAATGCTGGCAAAGCATTAGAATACCTTAACGTTGTACGGAATCGATCAGGAATTGGTAATGCAACATCCGCCACAATTGAAAATATTTTTGAAGAAAGGGCAAGAGAGTTAGCTTTCGAAGGGCAACGCTGGTATAGCTTAAAACGTAAAGGGCTATTGTATGATTATTTAATGGATCATATGAATTCAACTTTATTAAATGAATACTATTCCATTGCTCATGTTAACCCTGTTGAAGTTTATCAGCCTCACATGGTTAACCTTCCAATTCCTCAAGGAATTTTAGATTTATTAGGTGCAGGATATCCTCAAAATGAGGGTTATAACAATTAATTTTTAATTACAATTACTTAAACAATGAAAACCAATATATATATACTTACATTACTTTCATTATTCTTTATAGTTTCTTGTAAAGATGATGATTCACCAGGAACAATAGATATTATTGACCCGGATGACCCAGTAGACCCAGTTTTTGTCTACGTTGACCCTAACATAAATGATGGAGTCATAGACTTTGAAGAATTTGGACCTAGTTTTGAACAAGACACCAAAGAAGATGCAGAGAGATCAAATGGTGGGAATTGGAGTGAATTTGGTGGAATGGACGAAGCTAAAATATCTATCGAATATGCTGACAATCCAGATAAAAGCGAACCAAATACTTCAAATAAGGTGTTGAAAGTCAATGAACCTGAACTAAGCAATGAATGGGCTGGTTTTTACTTCAAGCTTGAGGAGGGAATGAATTTTCCTGATGGTAAAGAAGCTGTTAAAGTAGACATCTGGTCCCCTGCAGGCACACAAGTTTCAATTAAACTTGAGGATGAGCTTGTAAATGGTTCAGATGGTAAGAAAGATACGGGGGATATTTTTGCGACCAAGCAACAAGATGGTTGGGAATCACTAGTTTTTAATATCCCTGATGGTAAACTCGAAAATGGTGTTTACAACACATTTGTCATCATTATGACGAGATTTGAAACAGCTGCTGGAGTAAGCTATTTGGACAATATTGACTTTTCAACTCCTGCTGAAGTAATCATCCCAGACGCTCCTACAACTGCACCGGCAGCTCCAACATACGATCCTGAGAGTGTAATATCAATTTTTAGCGATGCATATACAAGCGTCGAGGGAATTAATTTCAATCCTTTTTGGGGTCAAGCCACAGAGGTCTCTGAAGAAGTCATTGCTGATAATACAGTATTATTGTATGATAATTTGAATTATCAAGGAACAGAAATAACACCTGCTTTAGATGTAAGTTCTAAAACTAAAATTCACATTGACTTTTTTACTGGTAATGCATCTGCATTGCAATTTTTCTTGATTAGCCCCGATGGGGATGATGCAGATGATGCCGCAGAAGAAAAAGCATATGACTTAGATGTAACGACTTCGCCTGGTGAATGGAACAGTGCTGATATTGATTTATCTCATTTTTCAGATGTAGTTGATTTAACAAATGTATTCCAGTTAAAAGTTGTTGGAAATGGAACAGTCTATTTTGACAACATCTTCTTTTATGGTGGAGGTTCACAGTCTGGAACAAACTTTAGTCCTACTTATTCAGGAACTTTTGACGGATCAGTTTATGATGCAGACAATGGAACTTTTGAATTTCCATCTACTGCTCAATCTTGGGCTGGTTTTGCAAACACAGCAGAAATTTACCCA
>MDTG01050511.1_pt1 | contig 15227 bp, 11 predicted proteins | sample 811421 | NCBI WGS metagenome assembly MDTG01 (sample SAMN05326645, study PRJNA326480) | marine metagenome | isolation source: seawater | place: Pacific Ocean: South East | collected 2011
CCAGTTGAACCAATACCAGTTACAGCAACACCTGTAGATGTTAGTGGGAATATATTTTCTAAACCATCAAAACCATCTGAGTTGTCATCAAATATTTGGTTAGTTGCATAATCTTGTCTTAAATAAGTTCTTCCACCAAATGATGCTCTAGGATAAGGAAGGTTACCTGGGTCAATCATACCCAAGTCACCACCAAGAGGAGCATTTGTGAAATATATGTCACTATCAACTATATTGAAAGCACCTCTATAGATCCTTGCAGTTGATCCAGCAGAGTGTACTGTTGCGGAACTACCTACTGTTCCTCTCTCTACCTCAACAAGACTCCAAGTTCCAATACCAGTAATAGGTCCAGTAGTCGTACTACCAAAACCAACTGTTTGAACAATACTATACTCATCATCAATTTTTAATAAATCTCCAGAAGTAATTGTGCTTAAACCACTTAAAGCAAAACAAGTAACAAAACCATTAACAGCAACACCCAGATCATATGTAATAGATGTGTGAGAAAGTGGTTTTTGTACTAATCCGTTAAGAGCAATAATGGATTTAGAGTCTCTCTTATCCATCGTAAACTTATGAAGATTGCCTTGACCAGCTCCACTTGCGAAAGTAACCGCCTTTCCTACTCTAGCATCAGTAATTGATGTTGAAATATAAAACTGATTATTGTTAGATTTGACAATATAACAAGTAGATGGAAGCACAGTTGATCCATATCCAGTACTATACTCTAGAGAACTAGCAGCAAGTCCAACAATATTAGAATCTGGTAGATACGATACTTTTTCTGTATTAGAGAAGAAGTGCTTTAATGTAATGAGTCCTGTTCCTTTATCAACCTCATTAGCATTCTCAGGGTTAAATGCTCTTTGATAAATTGGAGTATTTTGATACTTTAATCCAAATTTTCTAATATTTCTATTGTTTATACCCAAATAAGTATTTTGAGTTACATTCTCAAATACTTGTCCGTAGTCAAATGAACCAATACCAACAAGAAGTCCATTAGGATCATTTTGTTTGTAAATTACTTCATTGTAAGAGAAGATGCTAACAATACCTGTTACTCCTGCATCTGGATAAAACTCTAAATTAACACTATTACCACTAAATTCAGCACCAAATGAACCAACACCTGTAGTAGTTCCAACAGCAGCAATAGGTCCTTGAGATAAGAATGTGTCTACTTTATGTGGATCAGATAAAACATAAATCTGATGGAATGTTTGAGTATTTCCATAAGATACAGAAACTGAAGATTTAAATGATAGATCGGTAAATGAAGTGATTCCGCATATAGTAGCAATTCCTGTTGTTGCAGAAGATCCTACAATAATTCTTCCACTTCTTTCTGATCCTTCTGGAGTAAATGGAATATTAAAGTACTTAACAGCAGTAGTTCCATATCCAACAGGATTGAAGGACATAAACTTACATCTAAGATCAATACTCTGTGATTCACTATGAATATAATTGAGTTTGACTACTCCACTATCAATCTCAGAAGTAAATGTCCCCATAAATTGTGGAGAAGATATTCCTCCAAGACTTTGCCTATTATTGAAAGAGGCAACTTCGGTCATATATGTGTCAGTGCCATCATGCTGTAATATCAACTCATGATAATCAACTTTGTTTTCAGATTTATTAATAACAGCAATATGCCCATGAGAACCAGCTAAATTGGCTGTATTAAATCCAACAATTTGAGTCGTTGTAGCAGTTCCTACACTAATATTAACACTTCTAAGTTCTGCATTACCTAATGATGTTTGACCAGTACCAGTAGCATCAGCAAAACCTTGCTGCATTGCTTTAATATCATAATTGGTATCAAATGGTTCGTAAGGTTTGATTCTTACCTGAGTTTGACCATTATTAACATTATACTGAGCAAAGAATTCTCCGTATCCAGTAGCTAAACCAACTTGGTTTGTATTGTTAAGAGCACTCTTCTGAACCAAATAAGTATCACCACCAGATGTAATCAGAATCAACTCATTCATCTGATAATGGTTTTTAAGTGGATCCTGTGCATCATGTATTGTTTGTACAAGATACCTAGAGAAATATCTACCAGCAAGAGTAGCAGCAATAACTCTACTATCACTCAAATCATTAGATTCATTACTAATGAATTGAGGACTAATATCATCATGCAAAAGAACTCTATTAGTCTTACATAGAATAAAGTCCGCAAGTCTTGTCTGCTGCAATTCTAAGAACTTAGAAAGGTTATTTGCAGAATTGGCATCTCTAGAAATATCATAATTGTAGATAGCGTCAATTCTAAGTGGATCACTAACAAAATCAAGAACCAATCCACCAGCATCAGCAGCAGGAATAAATGATTCTCCAGCATCACCTTTTGTTAAAATCTGAGTATTTGCAAAGTTTTTAAATCCTGCAGGGTGTACTATATCATTAACATAAGTTATTAAATCTGCATATGTCTTTTCACTTTCTATAGCATAAGACATATTTTGATAATAATCATTATCTGGTAAGAATTGATTATTATCACCAATTAGTCCAATATTATCAGACCAACCTACATTAGTATCAATTGTGGATGAAATATCAAAATATCCATCAAATTCTGTTATAGCCTGTACTTCGCATACATCACCACTATTAGTTCCTGTTAATTGATCATCAATTTCAAGGTTTAGAGATCCACTAACAACCATAATACCAGTATTGGTATCAAGATCAGTCATTACCAAATCTGTATATAAATCACTGTTTCTTCTTAATGGTTCATTGATTCTAAATTCAGAGAATGACTTTAATGCACTAAATCTTGCAAGATCACCAGATTTTACAATCTGACCAAATCCAGGAACAACAGTTGCTCCAATTCCAGGATTAGTAGATAATCCAGTATAAGCGAATGTGACTTGTCTTGGATTAGTTGCACTATTATAATCAGCAATTTCAAAGTCAACAAATTTATAATCACCAGAGTTGAATCCATCTCCAGTTCCAGCAGTAAATTCTATACCCTCAAGATAAACAATATCACCAACAGAGAATGGTTCTGTATCATATCCAAGAATAGGAGTAGTAATCTTACATGTAAGAATTCCTACATCAGAGAATGCTTCAATAACACTAATTCCGTTACTATTTCTTAAAGGAGCAATACCATAATCGTTACCTGTTAATCCTCTAGGTTCAACAACAACATTAACCCTATTCACAGCAGAATCACTTAATTCCGCAGTAAGAAGACCATTATTAACTATTTCTCCAGTTGTTTTATCATATACAGCAAGAGATGGTGCATTAAGGTATGATTTTCCACCAAAAGTTACACTTGCAGAGAGAACCTTACTTGCATTTTTAATTTGAAGAATCCTAGGCAAGAATGCATCTGGTTTTAATGTATTATCTGCAGGATAACCATAAACATCTGTAGGAACACTAACATCCTCCAATAGGTTGACATTATTCCCAAATAACTCTAATTCCGCACTAATACCACTAGATCCTATAGAAGTTACTGCAGGAAGCTTCTTATATCCAAATCCAGCATTATTAATCTTGATTTTTGATACACCACCAGTTGCTGCAACACCTATATGGGTATAATACAAATCCTCGCAATCAGATTGCGTATATCGAGATTTTTCTGGTTCCGCAACAATATTAGCAGTAAATGATGTTCCAGCAACCCCAGTAGCAATATATTGCTTTCCATTATACCCACTATTTGTATATTTTATCTGATTTCCGTATAATACATCAGTTTCGCTAGTTGTGATGTATCCACCCTTTTCTATAGCATAATACAGAGTATTTTTAAGATTTTCGCTATAATTAATCTGCTTATATGCCATATCAGCAGGATTGGTGGTTCCAACACCAACAGTACCAAAACCAACAACTTCTAGATTTGATGTAAGTCCTGTTCCAACATATTCGTTGAAAGTATTCTTATCATAGAAAAATTTGAGATTTGCTCCAGAAAGACTGGTATCATTGAGGTCAAATATAATATTATTATTACGGAATACTGAAACTGGTGGATTTATAGGATTAATAGTTTGTCCACTAAATCCTGTAGAATTAAATCCGACAATTTCTGGTGGATTTGTTTTTAACTGTTTATCAGTGTTACATAACTGGAATGTGTCATCATCAATTTTATAGACAAAATATGGTCTCTGTTCTAATCCACCAGGAAGTTTAGAGGAATCTCCACCAGCACCATAGAGCAGAACCTTAAATCCTGTCTCTAAAGCATGATCCTCTATAGTGATTATGCTAGTTGTGCTATTAACTCCGCTTGTAGGTATCTCAAGAGGATTGATAATTGTATATCCATCAATAAGTTTAACAGTAGCTCTCGTAGAAGTACCAATACCAGTTGTCAATCCAGTATTAACTATTAGATTAAATCTATCATTTTCTTCCAATCCATGATTCTTGGTTGTCTGAACTGTTACTTGACTTCTTCTAACGGTAGCATTTTCTTGCCTGTAATTTGAAACAAACGAATAATTCGCTTTATCAGCACCTGTTGTAGTAAAGAATAAATCTGGACCACTTGTATTAGTCTTAAGACCAATAGTATCTGCTGTTTTATTAATAACATAATAATCACCACTCAAAGCACTTGGAGCAGTGTACGGACTTATAGAATCAGTAACAAATAAATCAGTGTTACCTCGCTTATCAAAAGTAACCTTATCATTATCTAATAAACCATGATTAGGTAAATGTATAGACTGTGCAAGAATTGATCTCTCTTTAGTAACTCCATTAAGAGATACATTTACACTAGTAGAAATTCCAACTGTAGTTCCTACACCAACTGCTTCTTTGGGGTTAAAGTATATTAAATTTTGGAACTTAGATTCAAAAGGATCTACTTCTATAGGAACTGTAAATTCACTAGTAAAGAATGTGACCGCAGCTCCTGTTGCAGCAGTGGTAAATCCAGCATATCTTTCAATTCTAACAATTTTCTCATTAGGGTAGAAACTAAGAATACGAGCAGTCTCTGTACCAATACCAATAGAATCCCCTACAGCAATATTAGGTGGAACAAATTCAACCTTTAGATCTGTAATAATACCAGTATATCCATTGTCTCTTAATGATGATCCATAAGATGCAACAGCAATTTTATGGAATCCATCCAATCCCTTGATGTAAGTGGAAATACCAGTAATTCTTACTGTATCTGACCCAGTAAATTCATGATACGGAGATGATTTAAAAACAACACCCTGTCTAGTATGTTTGATAGGAAGATCTGATAATGTAGTTACAGAACTAGTGATATTATCAATTGGTTCTCCATAAAGCTGCTGAACTTCCGCATCTACACCAACACCATTAGTACCAGTTTCATCAAATATTAATTTATCACCAATACTATAACCAGATCCACCAGTTAAAATATTAATGCTTTCTATAGAACCCTCTAGTAAATTACTTGGGTTTGAGACTTGGTTATTAGTGTTATATGGTTGGAAAACATAATCATAAGAAACACCATCACCAAATAAACCATAAGGTTGCGTATTTCTTACAAGAGAAGATCCAGCAAAATCAAAATTAGTCTGATCAATTAATTGACCCTTAACAGTATTTTCTTCAATAGCTCGAGATCTATAAGTGTTACCGATGAAGAATGGGAACTGAGGATCGTTTAAAAGATCTACAGTAGCGAAATAACCATACACTCCTTGAGGAAAATCAGGAGTTTTAGTGTATCTACCATTATGCTCATCTAAATCACCATTTCCAGTGTAAACATAATCATCTATAAAGTATCCATAAGGGAATTGTGATGATGGAGGTCTATTCTCAACACTTGTAGCTGAAATTTCATAACTAGACTCTACCTTCTTAACATTGGACTGAATATTGTTAGTATCAACTAATCCATAAGGTCCATATACTGGATTTCCGTCATATGCCCATCCAATTATAGGAGAATGTCCAGATCCATCATCTCCAAAGAATGACCTAACAGAATTACCATATCCAACAACATTAACTGCTAAACCCTCTCCAATGGGTTGTAGATAGTCCATTTCAGACTGATCTAAGCGATATGCCTTATTAACAGTAAGAGGTCTTACAGACGCTTCTGCCCTAAACTCAGAACCAACAGGTACGACATTAACACTAGTATTAGTATCTGCATATCCAACACCACCAGATATGACCTTCACATCCGTAATCTTTCCAGCATCATTAACAATAGATCTTAAAATTGCACCAGTCGATGTTGTTGCTGCACTAACTACATTAAGATCAGGTGGTCCTACATAACCACTTCCTCCATTAGCAACATAAGCATCAGTAATTGTTCCATTTGAGATAATAAGACCAATTTGCCCCAATCTACCAAAAGGAATATTAATAATTGGTGGATTTGGGAAGTTTAAAATTGTAGATCCGTAGTTTGCACCCTGCTCATACATTAAAATCTCTTTAATGTTACCCCTAACAACTGGAGTTGCAATAAGTTCTCGTTCTTGCTGATCTTTAGTTAATACTTTAACCTTACATACGATTGGTGGATATTTGAAATGATGATATCCTGTGCCAATACCAGTAGAATCTAAAAATATATTTTGACGATTGATATAATTGGTTTCAGTCGGTTCACGATCACCTTTATTTCCTGCTTCCGCAAGTCTGAACTTATCTTTGTCTATCTTTAGTACTTGATACTGTTTTGTTGTACTAAGACCTGTTATAATCGGATTTACATTATTATCATACTCCAATACATCTCCATCAATCAATCCATGATTAATAAATTCGATAGAATCATTAAAAGTGTTAATTCCGACAGATTTAACAAATAAATTTCTATTCGAGTAATTTGATCCAATTTCTTCTACAGCAACTCTACTAATTGTGCGTTTTTGATCAAAAGTACGGAAAATATGAAGACCTGCATTAGATTGAGCAGCATTTTCATCAATTAATATTGTATTAATACCAATAACTGCATCACTCTTCTTATTATGAAGAGAAAAGACCTTAGAATTCCAAACATTAATGTAATAATCCTGACCACTGAATAATGTTAATGAATCAGAAGAAGATCCTGTTGTCGCAACACCAATATTAGATCCACCATTATTATTGTATACTATCCTATCTCCAGTTAAGAAATTATGATCTTTATCTAAATTGAATGTATTATAAGTTGCACTAACATCTCCACCGAGATTAGTACTAATACCATTAAAATATACTTGTCTAAATCGTTCTTCAATTAGTGCTCTACCTACAGCACCACTTCCATTACCACCATATATCTCAACACTAATGACTTTATCAAGGTCATAATCAGATGGATCGATAACAATACTCGATACAATTCCACTTAAAACTGGAACTGCTCCAGCAGTATTTGCAACACTTACCGCAGCATCAGTAATAGTAATGTTTGGAGCTGCTTGAACATCATATAATATACCACTATTGATAACATTTAAGTTATCTACAGGTCCATAGAATATCTGATCAGCACCTTTATAGTTTAATACCTCAATACCATTAATAAGCATTGCAGTATTGCCATCTACGGTAACTTCAGAGGTAGTTTGACCTTCTTTACCACTCTTAAGTTGTTGCTCTAGAATAAACCTCTTTATTGGTCTTGCAGGGAAGATATTTCTAGTTCCTTGAGTTGCAAGAATAAAGTCATGTCTACCTGTACTTGAAGAAGGAGCAGTAAAATATGTTGGTAGATTTGCTTTAATAAATGAGCGAGATGCGTATAATTTGATCTGGTTAGGACTACCTAGAACTTCTACAAAGTAACTTGGTGAAGATAATCCACCAATAACCTCAGTTCCTGGATCTGGAGCATATATTACTTCATCTCCAGTTTCAAATGGAACATCAGTTGCAAAAGAAATAATACTATATTTGTTCTCTACGCTATTATATCCAGCCCAGTTTCCCCCACCAAGAGAAGGATTATTTAAAACTGCATGTATTCTTTCTGCTTTAATAGTATAACTGGGAAGAGAACTAGAAGCAACATACGCTTCCCTCTTTCCTGATTCAGATTTAGACTCATCAACAATATATGCATTATTAATATCAGTTAATAACTGTTCTTGTCCACCTTTAACTGGTACAATTGATGATTTTACTTTATCTTGCAGTCTTCGGATATCATAATCCAAACTTGTATCAAGAGTAGGAATAGTACCATCTAAACTGATAGATTTAGCACTTGCGTTGACTGATGCAACAATTAGAGAAGGTGCAGCAACAACTTCACTATTTCTACGCAAAATTTCAATTCTATCACCAGTTTTAAGACTACTTTTCTCAATATTACCAACAAGAGTGAAATTAGATCCACCCCAATTTTCTATTTGGTATCTAGAGGATGTATTATAGATCCAACTATTGAAAAAGACCTCATCATAAGTCTTATTGATGTTAGGGTTTGAAATATATCTTCCTAAGTTCTTAACCTTAATATCTGAAGTAGATTTAAGGTTGCGGAGAGATCTACTAGTAACAAAATCAGCAAGTACGCCAGTTAGACGCATTTCTACCTTTTTGTTAGAATCTCCGTCCTCAAAACCATGAACAACATTAAAAGTAGATACTGTACTATTACTTGGAATTTCGATACTTACTGAAGGAGTAACATCAAAGAATTGATTGATACTTTTAGATCCATAAGTGAATGTTTGGTAAAATGATGTTCCAATTTCACCAACTTTAATATTACCAATGCTAGAAAAACCAATTGTAGAGTCTACAGTAATAACAGACGCACCAATTCCAATTTTTCCAATATTATTACTTCTTCCAGGTACTATGAAAGTACCATCAGTCAAACCTCGTTCTTCAAATCCCGTAAATAGCGAAAGTTTGTAATAATCGTCTCTAATATTGGATACTTCGGAAATAGGACCAGAAGCTTCGTTAAATTGAGGGTTTGTTGGATCGTTATCCTGAAAAAGAGTCTGACCAACTAATTTCGAGGGATCACCCGATATTAATTGCACAGAAACCGTTCTTCTACGCAAATAATTGGCAAAAGATGGTTTAATTAGGTATTTCTCAAGATCGTTGATCTTTGGGTCAACTCCAAACAGTGCTTTGAATAGAATTTTAAAGGATGCACGAGTTCCTTTTGCTTCATATAAACTTCTTGCTTCTTTTATGAAATTATTGACATCCAACTGAGGTGAAAGCGTTACACCCTCCAATCCTGGAGTGTACATTGCTTTCAAATTCTTATAAAATTCTTTTAAGAATAAAGAACTAAGATTAACTACACTTGCACCAGTTGTATGAGATTCTGCAACGGTTTGTTCCCAATTTAGGGCAGAAGGATCATTTTGTTTGGTAAATGTGGAAATTCCACTAAAACCACGCCAAACACCAGTAAAACTATTAGTGGTTATACCAGTATATCCGCAAATCTCATTATCAATCTTAATAAGACCGTGTTTTTGTGGATATCCATCAGTACTATCAACAGTGATAGTAGTATCTGTTGATAAAATATCACCAATAAGAGTAGTTGTGCCTCTTATTACATCAGTAGTTAAATTATCTACCTTAATATACGCATCAATATTCTCCGCAATATCTGCAGGTCCACCTTGGAAGTCTTGAGAGATATAATACTGCTCTAGGAATTTGGAAAACAGAGGATTCTCTGATTTAGCAAATTCAGGTATTAGTTCGCTAACGACCTGATAAGTTTTTACCCTAGGACTTAAGGGAGAATATGTTTCGATCATTCTACTGTCTAATTAGCGATCCGTTAGAGTAACTAGAGGTGACTTTATATCCAATGCCAGAGATTTGCTGACCAGAAGATATAGTGTCTCTGACGATATTTATCGTAGTATTTGACATGTCTAAACTTAGGTAGATGTCCTTTAATCCGATAATATCATTAGATTCGGGGTATGCTTGTATTTCAACTACATCATTTGTCTTAACTGTTGATGAGATATTAACAGTATTGAGTATAATTTCACCTTTTATATAATCTACAGTACCTGCAGACTTAACAACAACAACTGCATCATCTTCAGCAGAAGCAGCAGGTTTAAATATGGCAATATCACCATATCGACCATCCCCTCTTGGTATATCTGTCAAATATACCTCACCATCAATATCGGTAATGCTAAATCCAGTAGATTTAATAGTTCCACCACCAGTTTTGATGTTAAATTGGTTACCAAAGCATAATTCATACTGAGCAGACTGATTTAAGAGTGCTTTTAGGTCTCTACGAATAGTAACTCGTGTAATATTGGAAGTAATTGCAGGATCTGTCTCATCAACAATTCGTTGACTCTCAGAATACTTAAATCTACCTCCAAATGCATTCAAATTAGCAGATCTTCCATACTCTGTAAGAGAAGTAGTAACTTCTGCTTTAAGTTGGTCTTTATCATCAATAATACTGTTATTGTAGTAGACATAACTGTCTAATTCTACATATAGAATCTTTAAATCTTCAATTCTTTGGTTAATACCTGCAATTGCATACTGTTTAAGATCATTTAGGATGTTCTGCTTGGTAAAGTCAGATAGAAATGTACCATTTTTAGGTTTTATGCTTAAAACAACCGTTCCAAATTCAGGTGGATCCAATTCCTCACCACCAACTACGGAAACGGACTCCGTATTTGGATAAACAGACTGTATAATAGCCTCATAATCCCTAGGTGTAACCGCCCTGTTCTGTGCGGAATACATTCTAGGGGCAAAATACCGAATAGAGTCAATTTGTTCAATATCCGACCCATTCCTAGCGGTTTGAGTAGCAGTTATTGTTACTAAATTGGTCGCTGAAAGAGAATTTCCAGCATCATCTACAATATTTCCTGAGAAACTGAAGAATTTTCCTTCATTCCCCTCTTTTCCATCTGTTACTATGTAAGATATATTAATTTCATCGCCAAGTTCAAGTTTTTTACCAAAAAGACCATCTCCAAAGAGCAATTCATAGGTCTCATTCTTAACTTCTTGTACCAAATACACATTTGACACAGAAGTTACATCAATAATATTGTCAATTCTTGAAAATGCTAGTCCTGCAGAGGATCCAGACTTCTTAACAGTAACTCTGAGAGTGTCTAAATCGACAAATGAGTTCTCAAGAACGAATCTTTGGTCAGAACTACCATTTACAGTAAACTTTTTAGTTAAAAGTGTACCTTGATAGACATTTAAACCAGAAAATGATGCTGTTCTAGGTGAATTATTTCCACTTATGCCTCCAGCATCTAAAGGACTATTAACAGTTACATCTTCTGGGACAGAAAAAACATAACTTGTATTATTTACAGCACCAACTAACGCTAAACCTTGCTTTAAAGTGACCGTATTACTATTTCCAGTGAATTTATAATCAAAATTAACTACTGCTTGAGCACATTTTCGTGATCTGGGTACATATCCTATATTCCTTGCTAAGGAAACTACATTCTCTCGGAGTGTCGCTGAATCCAGAAAGGACTCATTAGCAACCATATTGGTATTAAACGCCGTTATATACGAATTATACGCTAATATATCGACAATAATCGACATATTCAACCCTTCAAAGTCATAATCTTTGAAATCAGAGTTAGCTCTTAGGTAATCTTTAACAGATTCCTTGATTTCATTAAAATTTAAATTAGTAAATTTGGTGAATGGCATTCTTATTACCTAGATGATTCCAACATAAAGTCAAATTCTTGACTTGGGAAGTCTTGACCTATAATATCGTATGTAATAAACACTTCAAATGTGTTTTCGTTGGGTCTAGGTTCAACCTTCACTGCAGTATTATCAATCCGACCTTCAAACCCCTTTAAAACATCAAAAATTTGCTGAGTTATGACACTTGCAGTACCATAATCAACAAAATCAAATAGTGATCTAGTCACATCTGTACCAAGATTAGACGAGAATGGTCTTTCTCCACCTATGGTCTGAATCAAATTCCTTACAGCTCTCTTTATCGCATCCTCATTCTTAAGGACTCTCACATCTCCAGAAACAGGGTGTGGCAAGAAAGAAAGATCTATGTCTTTAAATGCTTTGGAATTCGACTCAGCCATACATTGGCTCTAGGTATCGAGATTATTTATACCCGATTAAGCAGACTCGTCATTATAAGGTCCACCCATATCCACTTTTCCCGCTATTGGATCGTTTTTAAAAGGCTCTCCTTCTAGCATATTGAGTACCTTTTGGCATCTACTAGAAGCACCTTCATGATACCTACCCCTATCTCTAATACTATTCATTATAGTATTGTATATGTCGTATTCAGATGCTTCCGAATTGATCACATCAAAGATAGCATCGTCTAATGCAGAGAGAGCATAGTCTTCCCATTTAGTGTTATCACTAATTAACTCTAATTTACGACTCATTTGCCCTGCCCCTTATACTGTTTCCGAGCAGCGTTTCGGGCGGTGCTAGAAAATTTTGAGTTCTTTCCTTGTCCTTGTCGAGTCTTCTTGGGTTTAGATTCAATAAAACTACCAGACAATGATGTGTATACTTTAGCCATTAATCTCCTTCATAGTATGTGATATTGTAGACGGATCTGGGGAACCACACTCATAGAATTCCTGAGCATAATCCCCCATTAGATCCAAAAAATCAGTTTCACTTATATCGGAGTGTTTCTCAACACCCTCGATATAGATTGTGTAAACTGTCTTTGACATTTAGATGACTCTCATCTTCTCGTGACCAACCCTGACACGAGGATCGCACCATATCTCGAATCCTGCTTCTATAGCATCGAGACAGAAACTCACATCTTCTCCACACATATCCTGAACATCACCTGATTCAAAGACTTGCATCTTAGGAGCGAACCAAGGATACTTCATCTCTGGATGTTCAAATACACCCTTCTTAATTAATGTCCATCCGAAACCTGTGTAGTCTACAGTAAATGGCTTCTTACGCTTAGTCATTGTCTCACCTGTTTCGTGATTCATGACTCCACCATTATTACGGAAGTCGCCTTCATCTAACCAATGAGCAACACTAGTAGTACGACCATCTTCTGTCATGTACCAACCAGCAGCAATATCCTTATCCATAAGAACAAGTTGTAAGAACTTCTCTGTTCCATAGACGATATCACTATCAATCCATAGTTGGTAGTCGTAGTTTAACTTACCGTCCCAGGGTACTTGCTCTGGTCCCCTTAATACATTTGCTCCAAGACACTTACATCTAGCGAAGTTAACCATACTAGAATAGTCTTGCGAGATCTGAATACTTGCACCATGTTGTACCAAATCAAAACAGAGTTGTACGAAACTCTTTAAGAACTGAAAGGAACATCCACGACCAGGCATACAGAATACAATTGCCTTTCCTTTTAACATCTCCCATGCTGCGTCATAGTCCCATTCGGGTTCAGCAGACTTTTTCGGCGTTTTCGCCTTTACAGTAAATCCTTTAGCCATAATGATTAATGTACTTCAGTTATTATAACAGTATTATGTATGATAGTCAATCCTCATCTTTTTCTTCGAGGAATACCCCATCACTCTCTACGGACATAGTTATAGTACTACCCTCATACCAATCAAGATCGTTGCATATGCTCTCAGGCAAATCTAAGACGAGTTGATCTTCTACAGGGTCAAACCTAATAGCAACTTTTATATTATGGGTATTTTTTTTCACTCAAACGAAACCTGTGTGTCGTTTTTATATATTGGATATTTTTTTTCTAGAGAGATATCTCAAGGTCGATCTGGGTCGTTTATAGCTTGGGAAGGTTCCTTCGATTTAAACCGCATCACGCCACACCACGATATAACATAAGGGCGAACATACTGCCAATTACTGTTAATTAGTGAGTGTAATATGCATAATGCTTGTTACATAGTGCCTCTAATCTATCATGCCGTGGGTAATAATCAAGGTCATCAAATTCATCATGATTGTTGTTAGTAACTGTGTGCTCGCTATGTATCATCGAGCAGTGCCAATCTTCCATACCATGATGATAAGAATCTGACATGTGATTGCAGTCCTTCAGTGTTATTATCTGTATTATAGCATGATGATAGTCAGGTGTCAATGATTGCCTCTGAATTGTTTATAGTAATTGTGAGGATATTGTGACCTGTATGTTGACAATAACTCGTCTCCATGTTACGCTCGCTTAGGTGACACTTACTCCGCACATTTATAACGCTGATTAACACATAGTAATCACACAGTTAATAACATTTATCACTCGAAGAATAAAACACAGATATACATTTATAAAGGTATTTAATAACTTTCCGCTTATACTAACTAACCCCTCATGTATGCCCCTTATATGACATTCAGAGAGGTGTAATTAGCACTTAGGTTATTGTATATCACTGTACCTATTCTCTTGTGATTTGTACATATCAGCGAGTGTAATCTCATCACTAACTATCACTAACTGTTCTTGGTCTTTAGGATAAACTAAGAGACAACATTTAGTGAATTCATGTAAAGAATGGGGGCAATCATTCTTCCTTAGACTAATACAAACTGTAATGTAATCGTCACAGATAAATTCAACTATTCCTTCGAGATTGTCGGGGAGTTTGACTCTTTGACCTCTGGTGAATTGTTGCATTGTAGTTGATAATCAGTACTGTCTAATAAATCCACTATGTGTGAAGGAAGAGTTGCATTATCTTTTGCCCATGCACTCTTATAATTGATGATTAACACCTTAAGTAATGACAACTGTGCATGACTAAGTTGTACATTGTATAATTGATTGTCCATTAGATTGTGTTATTTTTAGGGGCGAAATCGCACATGATTAGTTGTTACTCACTCTTACTACATTGCACTCCTCAATATCAATATCCTCCTCTATTATACCACATATTCTTGTAATTTCCTTTCTTGAACTTGCTTCACAATGTAACAACCAACCGTCAAATTGTTCTGTATATGTATCATCTTCTATGAGTGATATTCCCAACTCATCTTCATATTTAGTGATGAAATTAACCACACTAAATTGATTGAAATAATCACCAAATACTACCTCTAAAGTAGCACTAACACCATTGAACATTGTGATGCCTTCTTGTAACTTAGCAATAGACAGTTTTGTACTCTTTCTTGGCATGATTACACCTCGTTTGTTAATAGTGGACTTCTATTTGAAATATATTGTGGTGACATATATTCGCTTGTAACTTTATAACCACAATCCTTAATATACTCCC
>MDTG01171806.1_pt1 | contig 15227 bp, 27 predicted proteins | sample 811421 | NCBI WGS metagenome assembly MDTG01 (sample SAMN05326645, study PRJNA326480) | marine metagenome | isolation source: seawater | place: Pacific Ocean: South East | collected 2011
ACCTCATTCCTTTCTTGTAGATTTAGGTTGCAATTATAAACGATTCATGTATAATTATACACTTCTGTTTAAGTGTTGAACACCTAGTCGGTAGGTAGAAGTTATGCCAATGCAAACTTTATGTCAATACTTAATATACGAAAAGGGTTTTATGACAAACAAAAAGTATATGGGAACTCAGGAGGCATCCAACTATGTGGGGGTATCGTTGGATCAATTCCGAAGGCTCATGAAAATGGGTTATATCAAGGGATTCCAGTTGAAACCACGGACTCCACATCTATTTACTGAAGAGGAATTGGATGGATACATTAGAGAGAATGGAAGCAAAACTTGACGAAATTACACGAATTCTTAACAAAGTTTTACCAGTAGTCGAACAACATGAGGCAGTCGAGAGGCAAAGGGAAGTTCTCAGAGAAGAAGAAAACAAGTTCAAGAGTCGCTACAAGGGTGCGTTCGACAAAATTGCCAATCAAGGAATCCCAGATCCAGAAAGCTGTAATGAAATACTTGGAAGCGAAAGGGATCTCCGCAATAAGGCTAAACAACATTCCAGTTCCTCTAAAGTCAGGAGGATTCCGACCAGTAGCGAAGAGAGGGTTGGCTGATTGTCATGTTGATCTCGTTATCCAAGGAGTACCAGTAAGTCTCTGGATAGAGTTTAAAACGGAGAAAGGAAAATTATCTCCTTATCAAGAGGAGTTTAGAGATTCCGTTCATCATTATGGTGGGTTTTATGAGGTCATAAGATCCATTGATGATATGGAAGTTGCGATTACGAAAATCAATGATGAGGTTTGTAATCGTATTTCATTAACTGCCTAATACATGAAAGGAACATATGGCAGAAATGCAAAATGACATGGTGTCACTTGGAGGACTCTGGAAAGAGACTTCCCAATCTGGGAACACTTATCTCTCTGGCAGTTTAGGAGGGGCGAAGTTAATGGTTTTCCAGAACAAAAACAAGGAGGAGGGATCTCGCCAACCCGACTACTACATGAAACTGGCTAATAAACAGAAGCCACTAGAGGGTGCAGAAGACAGTTCTTCCGCACCTGTAGCCGAATCCGCATTCTAAGCGAGTTCTTCAGAGGGGAGCAAAACTCCCCTCACTATTGCATCTTCTACTATAGATCCTAATACAAGGGATCTACTTAAATTCACCTCATAACTTTTTTCATCTACTTGTTTGAAGGCTACTTCAGGCAAGTTAATGGAAATACTTTTCTTAGCCAAAGGTTTTCCTTGGGACTTATTGTTATGCCTCTGGAAAGGAAGGTTTGTCTCATCAAGACTCATGAATGTTGTAGGCTTTCCACGCATCACCCATGACTGTATTGATTGCGTAACGAGTTGCGACCTATTCATTTGTGTTGCTAGACAGATCGTTTGCAATTCCTCAACAACGATTGAGTTAACGTAAATGGTGATGGGAACTCGTTTAGGAACATCATATTTGGTTCCTTTGAGTTGCCCTGGCTTCCTGCCTCTCTTCTTTACTTCCGAAGAAGAATTCCATGTCCTTGGATTCATATTACTTATTGGTTAATGGTTGATTAACTATATTTGAATATATAGATATTAACACAACCTAATATAAATTAAAAGTTGAAACTTACATACTTATCGTGTATTGTAGTTACATGGTTCATTTATTACAACCCTTAACAATACTCGCCTATGCTAAAACCTCACCCCAAATGGGGTATGAACCCGACTCATATAGGATGTTACTCCTGTGGGAAAAGGTTCGATGAAGTTTACTTATTTGGTGATTCGTTGGATGACAAAGCCCCTCCTATCTCTCTTTTCCCTGAAGAGAGTCCTCAACACCGAATATGTGCCGTGTGTGAAGAACACATGGAGAAAGGGATTATCTATATCCTCGTTAAACCAACAAAGGTAACGATGACTCGAAACGCAAACGATGAACTTGTTACGAATGTTGAAAGTTATACACGGACTGGAATTTACCTGACTCTTACAGAAGATGCAGTTCGTGAAATGTACGGAGAAGATGAAGAGGAACTTTGCAATGAAGCCCTAGAGTACAGGATTCACCTTCTCACCGAAGACCAATGGGAAGAATACGGATTCCCAGATCCCAAGACCATAATGCAACAAGGAGATTAATATGGCAATGGACCCTAGTGAAGTTGAACAAGGTCGAATTCACTCCATATTGGAGAAAGCCGATCCGTTCATGTTGATGTTTGAAATGGCTTCCTCTGATAAAACAGAGAAGTTGGACAAGGCTTTCATACAAGCCAAAAAGGATATAGGAACCCTTGTTAGAGAAGAGGGAAACAATCCTCACTTTAAAAGCAAGTTTGCAACTCTGAAGGAATGTTGGATTGCGATCCACAAACCCTTGGTAGAGAACGGACTTACTTTCCAACAATGGCCTACTGGAAATTTTCTGGTGAACTGGCTCAAACATGAGTCAGGACAGTACATGGTTTCCAAATATCGGATGGCTATTGATAAGGGTGGACCACAAGCCCAAGGTAGTTCCATTTCTTATGCAAAGAGGTATTCGCTTTGCGGAATATTTGGGTTGACTGGTGGTGAACCCGATGACGATGGAGAAATCGCAGAAGGCAGAAGTAGTAGTGATAACAGAGGAACAAACCCTCTGAATAAGACTACCAAAACCCGAAAACCTTCCTTTGATGTTAAGGAAGAAATTCCGTTCTAAATGAAATAGTGCCGAACCAAGGGTGAGATTCCTATACCTTTCTTTCCAAATCTAATTCACCTAACCGATAAGCCTGGTATTCATACGGGCGAAGGTGTTCGGCATTCCCAAAACCATGGAGGTCATATGGGAATATTATCGATTTTAGTTTATGTTTTTTGTGCATCAATAGTTTTAGGTTCTTCTTACCTTTTATACATCTTTTTACGTTACGATGTAACTATAACTCTTGACCGCAGGAGGTGCCATCACTGTATTGAAAATAGGTGAAGATTACCTACCCATTGGTCGGATAGATTTAAGTGATTTAACAGACTCCGAAGCAGGAGCTTTGTTGAAACTTTTAATGACATCTGACCATAATAATATGTTCCAAAATAGAAGACGTAAGGAGTTAGACTCTGTTTTAGAATCTTTACGCAAAAAAGGGTATATAAATCTCTCTGAAAGGTTGGTATATCTCAACTTTACCCATGATTTGTTTAAACACTTTTTGGCTAAAGAGGATATATATATTAATAATAATAAAAAAACTAATAAAAAGAGTGAACCGAAGTCAAAGACATCGGGTCAAGTTAACACCAAGAAAATCCTCAAGACTAAGAATCCTGCCAAGACATTAAAGGAGTATTTAAAGGAAGAAGATTTTCTTAAAAGAGTATCTCCTAGTCACGTTAAAATAATGTCGGTTTTAAATGATGAAAGAGAGAAGTGGGGATTACCACATTTCAAGAGGTGGACTGCCCAACATGAAGAAGCAATAACAACAGTTCTAAAAGCATATTCTCTTGATGACATTCTAATAGTCATTGTTGGTTACATTGCTTGGCTAAAGGAACAGGATCCTTACAAGTCAATTCCTGCGAAAAGCAGAATGACCTCTCCTAGTAGTGTCTTTGGTGGAAACTTTAAAGGGAAGCTATACAACGCACAACAAAGAGGTACTGATGTTTCCAATATTGAAATTGAGCCACAGGTTTCTTCGCATACGGATGATGTGTCTTCGTTCTACAATACGCTCGTCGTGCATTGGGATGAAATACAAAACAAGAAGATTAAGATTGAACTTGAAGGTGAATTACAACAAATGCAAATCGCATCTATGGCATACAAAAAGTTTAAGTCAAAAGTTAATGGTAAGAATCCAAAGTATGTGGACTCACCTGAAAGAATATTTAGAGAATGCTACAAAGAATCAGTTGAAAAAGGTGGAGTAATAACTCAAGCCTTGGATGACCTATACATTAACGGACATGAGTATTCGGTAGAAACCATTTCAATTAACGTTTAATCGCACGATAGGTTAATTATTTTCTATAATGGGTTACATTGTATAAAAGGGTTAAAAAACATTCAATATCGGGGAATATATGAATGATACGAAAGAGGAGCTATTGCCTTTTAGTAAACAGGCAGAAGAAGCAATAGTTGGTGCTTGTATATGGGAAGGTGATGCAGTTTTAGAACAATGTATTTCAATAGTTAAGCCAGAGCATTTCTTTTCATTAAGTTTAGGTAGATTGTATTCAATTTGTATTGACCTACAAAGAGAGGGTAGAGCAATTGATGCAATGCTTGTTTTTAGGAAAGCAGAAAAAGATCCTAAACTTGTTAATATGCCCCAACATTTCATTGAGGAACTAAGTGACAAATATCCAACAGTAGAACATATAACTGACTACTGTGACATTGTTGCGAAAGAATGCCTCAAAAGGACTGCAATACAACACGCTTTATCCATGAAGGAGGAAGCAAGAGAAACAGACGATATTTCATCAACTATATCGGATCATATTAGAAGACTAGAATCCGTTAGCCAGTTAGGAGTTTCCGATCCAGTTAAAGATGGTAAGCAGTGGATGAGGGAAACAATAGATTTCATTCAAGCAAAAAAGAGTGGTAAGCAAGAAGATGATCTCATACCAACTGGTTTAACTGATCTTGATAACCTACTTAATGGTGGATTGAGAAGAGGCCATTTTGACATATTGGCTGCTCGTCCAGCTATGGGCAAAACCTCACTTGCCGTTCAATTCCTTTTACACAATACGATGAGTTTGGGGAATAAAAGCCTCTTCTTCAGTATTGAGATGCCTGACACCAGTATTGGAATGAAGTCACTCTCAACCATTGGGAAAATTCCATACAAGGTTATTGATTCAAGTTTGGAAATGGATAGGTGGGATCGAGTGTTGGAGGTTGCCACAAAGATGGGGAATGAGAATATCTTCATTGATATGCAGACCAAGGATCTTAACCAAATGCTTGCATTGATCCGAAAGTACGCAAGGAAATACAACGTCAAATTCGTTGTTATAGATTACCTACAGTTGATTACGATTCCTGGCAAATACGGAACAAGAGATTCTGAACTAGGACATTGCGTAAACGAATTAGCCTACCTAGCAAAGGTACTGAACATCAACATTCTGTGCCTCTCGCAACTTAACCGATCCGTTGAAAGTAGAGAAAGCAAAGTGCCAATTCTCTCTGATTTAAGGGAGAGTGGAAATATAGAACAGAGTGCTTGGAGAGTGTTAGCGATTCATCGTGAGGAATATTACAACCCTGACACCGAGCATACAGGATTAGCAAGTATTCATGTTCTCAAAGGAAAGGTAAGCAACGTGGGCAAAGTCGAGGTTGTGTTCGACAAAACAACAACCAGATTTGCAGATTTCAGCTTTCAGAGGTACGACAAATAGTTTACACTTATCAACCTTTCGTGTTGCAAGTATAAATTTTAAGTGTAATAATATATGTATGAATGAGAGAGAAATAAACAAAGCAATTGATAAGTTTAATCTTCTCAAGAATGCAAAGCACCTATGTTTGCTCAAGGTGGAAAGAACAAGCAGAGATCAAGCAATAGTTTGTATGAAGTCAGGAGATGTAACCTTACCTATTGCAAAAATTTTGTCGGATAAAGAAGTAAAAAACCTACGCCCAATACTGGTCCTAGATGAATGAAAAAGCAACCCTCCCTTTTACACGATTCAAAACAAAGGTGAAGGATCACCAACGTTATGACAGAGGTGAGAATAGAATCGTTGTGGAAGATGGCTTAGAAGAATATCAGTTCAGAATGGAAGGGAATGCCAAGCATGGTATTCCTAAATCTGAGTGGTATGAAGTTGCAAAGCACCTCATGGGAATATCCGACAAAATGCCTAACGCTTCTGCTGAAGAATTACAAAATCTCTCCCATCAATTGTACCTAGTTTCAAAAGCAATAGAACGTCAAGCCGAGGTATTTGAAGCAGAGCTACCATTTTGAAGGAGAATTACTCATGAAGGAAATCAATGAAGTGCAATCCAGACATTACAGACTTTTTAGATCGAATCTACAAAGAACAACCTCTTGGCAAAAATATGTTTCAAGCAACTCTGTCATTGGAGATGGAGTACGGAGTAAGTCCGCAGGATGCGGAATCATTAATCTTAGATTGGATGACAACCTATGAAGACCGAAATAACGAGAGAAAGCCTAAACGAGGCAGTAGAAGTCTACCTAGCAAAGGGAGGCAAGATTACGAAGTTGGATCATTCGCTTACAGTAAGTGATGAGCTTTACGAAATGGAATTAGCTAGTGAGAAAGAAGAAAAGAAACAAATCGAATCTCTCACAGGGGAAAACTACTACCCAGATCAACAAATGTCATTGGTTACAAACTAGATGCGAATATTGTGGAGTTACAAATCAAACAGTTTGGGTTCATGGACATGAACAATGTGCCAATTGCGGTATTAACATCAAACCTTGTTGCGAAGGATCGGAATGAGTTTAAGAGATTTAGATTTAGAGGGTAGAATTGACCATTTTTCGTGGTTATACGAAGAACAGTCAGGTTTTGTTAGTCAAGAAGATAGAGAGTATTTCTGGGGGAAAGGGCTATCGAACTCAGGCCTCTCAAAGGTAAGGAAATCAATCGACCATTACTTCTATGATGAATGGATCGAGACTCAAGCCATGGTTGTCGGATCTGCAACTCATACCTATATACTAGAACCAGAAAAGTTTGATCGTAGGTATCGGATCGGTCCCGCAGTAGATAGAAGAACCAAGGCAGGAAAAGAGGAGTGGAAAGCATTTGAAGAAAGTTTAGTTCGTGATGATGGTAAACCTATTAAGGCAATTACAGATGCTGAAATGGGTGGCATTGTGAACATGAAGAAGTCTATTGATGCTCATCCCCTTGCAGGGAATCTCTTCAAGAATGGTATAGCTGAAGAAACAATAGTTTGGAACGATTCAACAACTGGTTGCCTTATGAAAGGTAAACTGGATTGGAGAAGACCTGAAGAAAAGTTAATCGTTGACCTGAAAACCACCAAGGACGGATCTCCAGAGTCGCTTGCAAGGTCAATGTTCAGTTATCGCTATCATACCCAATACGCTCTCTACTTAGACGGAGTTATTTCAATCACAGGGGAACAAGACTATAGATTCCTCTTTGTCTTTGTAGAGAAATTCCCACCTTATGCCGTTTCAGTTGTTGAGATGGATCAAGATGCTTACAACATAGGTCATAGGACGTACATTGAAGATGTAGATAAAGTCACTAAATGGCTTGATTTAGCCAGAGAACGTGTACAGGATGGGGATGTTTCATACACGGATGGTTATTCGGAAGATATTATTTTAATTGAAACTCCCAAGTGGATGATGAACTAAAAGGCACAATAAAAACGATGTCAAAGGAGAAACATGGCATTAGCGACAATTACCTTCAAAGTAAAGAAGCCTAGAGTATACCAAGAATATCTACAGATTCTTGAGGATGTGGAAGCTGGCAAGAAAAAAGCCGAACCATTTCACGGATTATACTTTGATTGGCTTCAAAAATACAAACTTCAGATTTTGTCAAACCAAAGGATCAACTCAACAAATAGGTTTTCTACGTTACTTGCCTTTGACGATCTCAACCTCTTTGTAGAAGCTATGATGTATTATCGAGAGTTTTTAAATGATCCAGAGGTTTTAGGAGATCCAGATCCTAAGTTCCACATCATAGATCCAGATTATAAGAAGTATGAAAAGGTAGTGCCTGAACTTCTTCATATGCTCGAAACTGCAATTGTGAAATTAGCAGATATTCAAGCAGAAACTTCAAGGATCAGGGAGACATTAAAAGAGACAATGAAAGATGATAAGGATGGAATGGATAGGCTACTGCCATTTATAGAGAGGAGGGGCAAAGAAATTCCTTCACTATTATCTTACTTGCAGACCTCTTTGCATATGTTGAAAGATCCTCCAGATGATCAAAGAATTTTGAATTAGTAAGCCTTGTCATCAATTAATCCATTAACCTTTATTTAGGCTGATGCTCAAATTGAAAAAGTGTGAAACTTTGACCTTGCCGGGTTTTGGCAAGGCTTACTTAGGCTATCTGTGTTACAAAATACTACTTACTGATTGGTTGGACCCTTTATATAAAAGCCATTTAGAATCATTTAAGTTTAAAATATATCTTTGGTTTGTTGGGTGGGCAGGGTACTACGCCTACGATCCAATGCACAATGAAGGAGTAATATGATTGAAGTAGACATTAGTGGTGAAAAAGGAAATGCCTTTTGGCTTATTGCGTATGCCAAAGACCTAGTGAAGCAATTGAACGGAATAGATAAAGAATATAACTCAGACGAAATTACTAATGAAATGATGTCTGGAGATTACAACCATTTGCTTAACACCTTTGATCGCTACTTTGGCGATTACGTTGAGCTAACAAACAGATAAAGAACTGGAGAGTCGTAACGTCACATGCTTCCTACCACATCCTCCTGTGTGGTGTGACGAGTCGTCCAAACAACGGCTCTCCAATCTAACTTAGGGACTAATAAAAACGTTAGTCCCTTTTTTTTGTTGCATTTTATACACTTTTAATTTATACTTTAAACATGGGAAATGTACATAACATCACAGTTCGTGGATGCACTTATGAGGAGATCAAACACTTTGATACTCCTCTTGCGAGAAGGGAAACCGCCCATGTTTATGAAGGAAAGACCAAACACGATTGGTTTTTGATGGAAATAGATGGAGACATCGTTGGGTGTTCCTCTCTTATGCCTTTCTCTAAAAGAGAAGCACGACTGAGAGGTTGGTATATGTTGCCTGAATATAGAGGTTCAGGGCATGGAACCAAACTCGCTGAAATAGTGATGTATGAAGCTCGGGCAAATGGATTTGAGTACCTTGAGTCCAAAACAAGACACAAGGGCATCATGGAGAAACTGGGCTTCATATACACAGGCAAAGAGTACCCATCATGGGGTGGGTATCGTTACGTTTTCCCATTAGTTGATAACGCAAAACTTCCAATGGAGAAGGCTTATGAAAGTTGAAACAGGGGAAATTGAAATCATTGTTCCAGTTCCAGTAAAAGTCAATTTGTCTTCGCACATGAATCAACCTCTGGTCGAGTTATCAGAAGTGTCCGTTGATGAGTGTGAATTAAACCTCAACAGTTTGAAGGATGCAGTCAATGACTACATTTCTGACGATGTTGAGGGTGGTGCAAACCCAGTCCTTGCCAGAAAACTGGAGGTCGAATTTGACGATGCGTTCCATCGAACTGTAGAGGACGAGGAATATTATTACAAACTCAATTCAAAGGTAGATGTCTATGCTTAATTTTGAAAGTTTGGGACCAACCCCAGCAGGGGAAGACTGCGTGCCAGTAGGCGATGCAAATTACTCAAATAAAGCAGGAGCAGAATGCTCACGTTATAGGGATCTGTTGAAACTGAAGTTTCCTGAAGCAGGAAAGTATGGTTGTAGTTTCCATCGCAAATCATTCCAACATGAGTTCGGCACTTACTATGAAATAGTAGTTCAGTTTGACGACTCAAGAGGAGAAGCAATGGAATACGCTTACTTTGTTGAGGCTAACATTCCTGAGTATTGGGGCGATACAAATGTTCCTCATTTCACCCCTGACCTAGAGAATGCTTATGCCTGAAGATCTTCAAAAACCTCGACCTTCTAAAATTCCAATTATGAAGGCAATGAACTCAAATGAGGACCGTCTTGCCAATTTTGCGTTCCCTGCATTTAGCCAAATGAAAGCAGACGGAATGAGATGTCAATTAGAAGTGACTCCAAACACCTCTCATCCATTGTCCTCTATCGGAAGAGTTTACAGAGGGCTAAGTGAATTCCTCAAAAGAGATATGGACATAATTCGCAGTAGATGTGAATGGAAGGAATTCATTCTCGATGGTGAGCTACTCGCTCACGATGTAAATGGAGATCCTCTTCCCAGAGCAAAGAGCAATGGTATCACCAATAAGTTAGGTCACGGAACTATTGACCGACATGAAATGGCATCTCTCAGGTTTATCGTATGGGACATCATTCCTGCTTCAAGGTTTTGGTCAGGAGCGCATGGGCATCGTTATACTCACAGGCTTAAAACAGTTAAGGAGCTTGTTGAAGGTTGCACAAAGATATGGGCAATCCCAACTGTTGAGGTCGCTGACATTGAGGAAGCTAAAACTCACGCAAAGCAACTGATTGAAGAAGGATATGAAGGAACCATCCTAAAAGAAATGGATGCAGAATGGATAAACAAACGATCTAAACATTGCCTGAAATTTAAGGAAGAAAACGACTGCGATCTTGAAGTTGTGGAAATCCAAGAAGGAGCAGGGAAATACGATGGAATGATGGGAGCGTTGGTTTGTGAGAGTTCTGATAAAAGTGTGCGAGTCAAAATAGGTACTGGTTTTACTGACTCTATGCGGAATGAATACTTCGATCCGCAAAACATCTTAGGGAAGATTGTAAAGGTTAAATACAACACTAAGACAGAAGCACAAGATGGAGTTCATTCCTTATTCCTGCCTGTTTTCGGTGGAGTAAGAAGTGACAAGGTTAATGCAGACACACTTAACGAGATCGCCTAATGCAAAGACAACCATTTAGAACGGCATTTGATGACTCTTCTGATGATCGGCTGAGAGAAGCCTTTTTCAAAACTGAAGGACGAAACAAAAAGATTCTTGAACTGCGATTCCAAGGTCTTTCTCTGAAGGAGATAGGAAAGCAATTCAATATTAGCAGGGAAAGAATAAGGCAACTCATTGGTGAGATGAAAGATGGGACTTATATGAACCCTAAAAAGAATCCTGGCCCAATATTAGGCTCAACATTCAAGAAGGTTAGAGAACGCCTTCCCCAAGTCAAAAAGATGTGGGCAGAAGGGATGTCTATAAAGGAAATTTCAGAAAGTCTTAATAGGGACCGTTCTCAAATTCAGAGGGATCTTAAAAGGTTAAATATAAATGTCAAAGAACGAATCTGAATCAAGGCTTACGTTTATTAGGTTTGATCACTTCCAAACCTATACAGAGTCCAACGGATGGAAGCGAACAGTTATTTATGATCTGTATCAATGTTCATGTGGCAACCAGAAAGTCATCCGAAGAACTTCTGTGAGAGGGAAAGGGAGCAACCTTACACGTTCATGTGGATGTTTTAGGAGGGAAGTCGGCAGGAAGAAGATGCAGAAGATGCGTGAAAACGGATTGGTACAGAGCAATTTGGGTAACAGGAACGATGTAAACAAGAACGGAGGTATCAGTCGTTCAAATGTCAGAACCAAAACAGGCAAAGTCCGATGGTACAATCCTGACGGAACGTGGAACATGATAACCAAGGAACGTGCTGATGCTAGATTCTATGGATTAGAAGGAGAACTGCATTCATTGCAAATTGCTGATGAGTGGATTCAATTCGACTCTAAATCTGTCAAACCTGAATACATTCCAGTTGTCAATCTCCTTAAAAAAGGATGGACAGTAAGAGGCATTGCCAAACACCTGAACATGGGTGAATCAACTTTATATAGGTTAAGCCACATTTGGAGAAATGGTGGGCAAATCAATTGGAAACCAAAAACTCAAAAATCAAAGGACCGATGCAAGCATACGAGCTAAACAATAGGAAGAATCCTGCGACCCCAGTCAGGGACTTGGCAAAGGCTATATTGAACATGGACGTTCAACAGGCTCGACCCTTGCCTGAAGGCCATACTTTGGAGTTCCCAGTCCCTGACAACGCACAATACGTTAGAGATAATGGTATCCCATTGCCTCAACAATATTTTCTACATGAAAATAAAAAGAAGGACAATTTCCTAAAGCCAATAAAGTTTCATCATTTGGTTAAGTCTGTATCGGGTTTGAGACTGCATTATAAGGCATATTGGGTATTTGAATGTTTTTGTGGCAAACGGATGTTGGCTGAGAGAAGTCGATATAAGTGTAATCGGGTTAGACATTGTGGTTGTCTTAAAGAGCCTCAAGTAAGTAGCAAAAAAAATTCTAAACCAAATGTTAAGGGTCTTCATGATGGAAGTAGAGATGCTGAAACAACAGTAAAGCCTCAAGTTGGTGAGACTGTTGAAATGTTTACTGGCAATGTCCATAAACGAGAGGGTCGTGTTTTGGTTTCAATTGATGATGCTTATCGGATATGGGATGGGCATCTTACGCTTCAAGAAGTTATTGATAAGAAAAACCAAATGGGCAAATCCTACTTTGAAAAAGCCTCTAATCGAAAATACACCAAGCAAATGGCTATAGATAGTGAGAGAAAAGCGATTAGAGATTTGCAACAAGGAGTAGGAAAACACAATTGGTGATGGATGAAGAATCAGAAGCAAAAACCAAAGAACTGATAGACCAAATATTATCAATATTTAAAGGTTCAAGGATTTTAGATCCAAACGAGCCTCTCCCAGTCAGACAATTTAAAAACAATGTAATTCGCATGAAGGATTATGCAAAAAACAAAAAAGAAGATGACTTTGGATTCTGAGGGATGTTTCGCAGAATTACCTGAACCCGATGAAAATGGGGATAGAATGAATTTCATAGAAGCAATTACAAATAGACCTTTTGATGATGCTAGTGATGAAGAAATACAAGGTGTCGTAAGAGATAAATTGCTTCAACATTGTGAAGATGCTGGCAACCCAAAGCCACATGAACTTGGAATGGCTATTTCCAAGATTTTCGAGCATTTCAATATAGATGAGCCAGTTACTGTCCGTAACTTCGTTGAGGGTGAGGATGGTACTATCAAGTGCCAGAGCATTGCCGTTCATGGCGATGATGTAGGCACAATCTCCTAGAAGACACAAAAAACTCTATGTCACAGAATTTGTTTGCATTTTATACACTTTTAATTTATAATATATACTCAATTAGTGAAGAAACCATAAACTAAGGGGATACTATGGAACAAAAACAAACTGGACTTCAATTCAATCGCTCTGAATTCTTCGTGACTGAACGAGGTGGAACCATGTTGGACATTGAAAAGATTGAAACAAAGTTAGACCAACTCAATGACCTCATGGATGACATCGCAACGAGAGAGAAACAGTTGATTAACATGAAAAGTAGACTCTCAAATGAAGAACCTAAAATGTTTGATGAGCCTTTTGGAGTGGTGCAGGACTTACCCCTTGTTTCAGTTGATGAACCAGTTAAAGAAGTTGCTATTGAACGGAATGAGAATGGCAGGAAAGTTAGAAAAGACAAGGGTAAGAAGCGTGGGAAATACTTTCATAAAGTGAAAGGATTCTACAGAGCAAACCCAAAAACTGGTGAAGAAGAATGGATTGCACCTCACCGAAGAAAAGCCACCAAAAAGAAAGATGAACAAGTATTAGAACCCATCGTTGAACAACCTACTTTGCCACTCCCTGAAGAGAATCCTAAAGATGTAATTGAGTACCATGATGGTGAAACTGTCGAAATTGTTGAGGAAGTTGAAGTTGCTGAACCAGTAAAGAAGAAACACAAGAAAAGAGGACACTACAGGACACTCAATAATGGTACTCGATGTTACGTTGGGAAAAAGCCATTAAGCCTGAAACTTAAAGAACTTGTTGGACTCGCATAAAGGAGAAATATGCCACGCAAAAAGAAACAAGATCCAGAAATGAAAACAGTAGTCGGTTCAGATGTTGTTAATCCTGGCGAACAAGACACTAGGTTGTCGTTGAGGAAAGCCTCACGCATTCATAGTGAACTGCGATCCCTTGTCAAAGAGAGGGAAAGAGATATGCGTTCTAGTGTGGTCTTTGATGACCCTGAAAGTGTTGATGAACTCCTTTCAGAAGCACGAATGGAGAGCAATTCAGCAAACCAATGGATCAACGATGCAGAACAAGTTTTCTCTCGTTTGGACAGTAGTATTTATGAAGCAAAATCCAAATGCGGACTTAATGTTCTCATCTCAGAAGATGCTCGTTTCAAAAGATTACTCTCTCGTTTAGAGGAAACAATTGGTCAAAAACCTTATAAGGGTAGGGATCATATTAAAAAGACTCTCACAAAGAAGATCGAGAGAGCCCACCAGAGTCATTTCTCTGAGCCTTCAATTCATACATCAATTCTTTCTGAGCAAGAAATGAGGGAACAGAAGGACAGTATTCGCAAGATCAGAGTTGTTATACGCAATATGAAGGACAAGTTATTAGAAAAGAACGTGTCCACGCTTATAACAATTCCAAAGGATGATTGGGAGTTCCTCGTTGAGGAATCCCTAATCTAGGTGAGTAGTGGTAAGAGGACTAGGTGAATGCCCGAAAGTATTCATGTCCTTTAGGACCCAAAAGAAATAACGAAGGGAGGTCACAAGGTGACTAAAAGTGAACGTTCTATGAAACTTCGGGAGTATGCCCAAGTGTGTAGCAACGTTTTAAGCCCATATGCAATCGTTGTTATTTTGTCTTTATACCCAAAGGGTAGATTGTCGTTTGGTTGTCCTGAGATGTTTAAGCGTCCTTTTGGACTACTCACCACTTTTTATTAACTCTAATTATAAGGCTAGTTATGGAACAGATGGCAAGTGATGTACAACAGAAGGTTGTAGCAATACCTACTAAGAGAGCAGAAAGGTCTATTGAGGATAATATTCGATTTATTGTTCGGACTATTCTCAAGGAAGAATTAAAGCCTCTCTTGGTAAACCTCATACATGATGATGGACAGGTTCAAGATGAACTTACACGATGCTTGGATGATGATGTTGAAAACAAAGTGACTCAATACTTTGACGATAATTTTGAGAGTAGTTTTCAAGAGCATAGTGGAAACATGAACCTGAAAGTTGATGTCCACGCTCTTCAAGATGCATTTTGGATCGAAGGAAAGTGAGGAAATATGGAATTAATGCCTAAAGAAGTAAGAGATCGTATTCCTGAACTCTATGCTCAAGAAGATGTAAAAAGTGGTGATCAAGTTGTTCATGTAAAACTATTCGATCCTAGTGGTAGATGGACTCTCTATGCAACGGAGTTTGATGGTAAGGACACATTCTTTGGATATGTTCTATCGCCAATTTCTCCAGATTGCGATGAGTGGGGTTATTCATCACTTAGGGAAATTCAAAGCACTAGGGGTACGCTTGGACTTCCCATGGAACGTGATCTCTACTTTGATCCAATTAAGGTCAAAGATTGCAATGAACTATCACACTTAGCAGTTATGGAGACTTTAT
>MDTG01027219.1_pt1 | contig 15226 bp, 11 predicted proteins | sample 811421 | NCBI WGS metagenome assembly MDTG01 (sample SAMN05326645, study PRJNA326480) | marine metagenome | isolation source: seawater | place: Pacific Ocean: South East | collected 2011
CGAGCATGGCCGCGATGTCCGCCTCGTCGTCGAGGCAGCTCAGGTGCAGGCGCACCGCGTAGCCGAGCCCCTCCAGGCGGCGCGAGAGCCATTGGGAGTTGGTGTCCAGCCCGTCGCCCCGCAGCAGCTCGGAGCCAACCGTCACGATCGCGGCATTCACGGGGGAGAGGGTAAGTGATTTCGGGGAGGGGGGGAGCAGCGCGAGTCCGCCTCGGAGCGGGGAGGAACCATCGCCCCTCGTCCGCCCCTCGTCGGCCTCAGGGCCGCCAGGAGCCCTCGATTCCACGGGCCGAGGTCCCGTTGACACCGCATTCTGGCTGTGCTACAAGCCCAACGTCTCGTTAGTCCTTCGCCTGCAACACTTTGGAGCAGGTGCACGGATTCGCTCGCGGGCCCTGGAACGACTCCACCCCTCCCGCGGATCCTTGCTGGACGGCTTCATGAGACAGCCGGGTGCGCTCAGCGGAGACGTCGCAGAGGCGACGCGCAAGCTGAGCTGGGGAGAACGAGCGGCGTGGCGGAAGCGTCTATGCGACGGCTACGGGTCCTGAACGGGAAGAGGAAGGGTGAGACCTTCGACCTCGGCCCGGGCACCCACATGGTCGGCACCCGTAAGGCGAACGACATCCAGCTCCGCGACAAGGGCATCGGCTTCAAGCACGCCCAGATCGTGGTCGAGGATGGACGCGCCACCATCGAGGACCTGAACTCGAAGGGGGGCACCTGGGTCGGCGGCGACCGCCTGGACAAGAACGTCCCCGCCGAGATCCCCCCCAACAGCGACATCAAGATCGGGAGCGTCCGCCTCACCTACGAGGTCGAGGAGGACGAGGCCGCCAAGGCGGAGGAGCCCCCAGTCGAGGAGCCCGCCGAGGAGCCCGCCCCTGAGCCCGAGCCCGAGCCGGTCGCCGAGGAGCCCGCCCCCGAGCCCGAGCCCGAGCCGGTCGCCGAGGAGCCGACCCCCGCGCCGACGCCGGTCGCCGAGGCCAGCGAGCGGGAGCCGCTCCCGAGCCTGACGCCCCTCGAAGAGCTCCCCGACGACGCCGACGTGCTCAAGGAGCGCTTCCGGGACCTCGAGCGCAAGTTCGTCGAGAAGGCCCAGGAGGCGCGCGCCTACGAGGAGGCCCTCGAGGCGGCCCACGCAGGGGGCGGAGCCGACGACGACGGCCTGGGCGGCTTCAGCGACGCGGTCTCGGGCGACCTCGAGCAGCGGGTCCTCGACCTGCAGCTCGTGGCCGACGAGAAGACCGCGGAGGTGCTCGAGAAGGAGGACGAGATCAAGGCGCTGATGCGCGAGATCGACGTGCTCCGCTCGCGCTCCGAAGAGAACAAGGACCGCGCCGAGCGCGAGCGCCAGGCCATCGCCGAGGACATCCTCAAGGGGCACGAGCGCCTCGAGGTCCAGAAGCAAGAGGTCGCCGAGGCCAAGGCCGAGGTCAGCGAGTTCGAGACGGTCAACGCCGAGCTCCTGCTCGAGACCGAGGACCTCAAGGAGCGGCTGGGCGCCATGGAGCACCTGCTCGAGGTCGAGCGGGCCGAGCGGGGCAAGCTCGTGCGCGAGCGCCTGGTCAGCCTGCGGACCGAGATCGAGCGCCTCGAGAACAGCAACGCCGAGCTGCGGACCCTCGTCGAGGCCTACGAAGAGAAGATCGACGAACTCGACGAGCGGGTCGAGGAGCTCGAGGGCGAGAGCGAAGCCCACGAGTCCCTCGTCAGCGAGCTCCGTGAGCAGCTGACCAAGGCGCAGCACGAGCGCGACACCATGGTCAAGACGCTGCGCAAGAAGCTGCAGGGCCTGGAGCGCAAGCTCGAGCTGGCCAAGGGCGAGAACGCGCGCGCGCGCGCGGCGGCCGAGGCGAGCACGAGCAGCTAACTCACGCTCGGAGTCCCATTCGCCCCTGTAGTGCCTAGATTCTCGTGCCTAGACTCGTCGCCAACATGAACCGCCCTCCGCGGAGCAGAGACACATGAAGCTGACCGTCGTCCACCTCGAGGGCAGCAAGCAAGGCCTCACCGAAACCTTCTCGGGTCAGGTGATCACGGTCGGGCGCGACCCCTCGAACACGCTCTCCTTCGACCCCTTCAAGGACCTGGACGTGTCGACGCGGCACGCCTCGATCACGGTCCAGGGCAATCAGGTCGTGCTCCAGGACCTCGGGAGCACCAACGGGACCTACTTCAACGACGAGAAGATCAGCGCTGCGGTGCCCCTCCCGGCCGGCGGCTGCATGGTCCGCTTCGGCGAGAACGGCCCCAAGGTCCAGCTGACCTGGACCCTCGACACGGGGCCCGGCAAGAAGACGGTCATGATCCAGGAGCTGCGCGGCGAGCTCGAGCAGCAGGGCGCGGCCACCGTCGAGGCCAAGAAGCGGACCCGCAAGGTCGCCATGTGCTTCGTGGTGCTCGTGATCCTGGGCGCGATCGTGTTCGGCGTCGTCAGCTCGATGCGCGCCTCGAGCAAGCTGCGCGAGGAGGTCAAGGAGCTCTCGGCCGAGGTCGTCGAGAAGCAGAGCGCGGCTCAGAACGTGACCGCGGGCGAGACCGGCAAGGCCAAGGCCAAGTACGACGAGGCGATCGCCGCCCTCGAAGCCGCCAAGAAGGCCGAGGAGGAGGGCGACCTCGAGACGGCCAAGAAGCAGTACACCAGCGCGAGCAAGGCCTTCGACCTCTCCGTGACCCAGGCCGCGGCCGAGAGCAAGAAGCGCTGGGAGGCCCTCCAGAAGGAGTCGGAGGAGCGCGAGAAGCGCGAGAAGAAGGAGCGCGAGGACCAGGCCAAGCGCGACGCGGCCCTGATGGCCAAGCTCCGCGACGAGATCAAGAAGCGCGACGAGGAGCGCGAGCGGAAGGCCAAGGAGGCGCAGCAGAAGCTCGAGGCCGCCGCCAGCACCCAGGAGCTCTTCGACGAGCTCGACAAGCTCAAGGAGAGCAAGAACCCCGCCGAGATCGAGGAGTCGCTCAAGGCGATCGACGCGGCCCTGGCCAAGCTCGACCCCAACAGCGAGGAGGCCAAGAAGCTGCTGGCGCTCAAGAAGGAGCAGGAGGAGTCGCTCAAGTCGGTCAAGGACCTGACGCCTGAGGACCTCAAGACGATCGCCAAGAACGCGCGGCCCTCGATCGTCGCGATCAAGGCGAGCTACTTCGGGATCCCCAAGGGCCAGACGCTCAAGACCACGCGCCTGCGCTACCAGGTCGCCGAGGGCCTGGGCACGGGCTTCCTCGTGAGCAAGGAGGGGCACATCATCACGGCCAAGGAGGTCGTCAAGCCGGAGCTCTTCGACGCCAAGGCCCTGGCGCGGCTCAAGAAGCTGGAGGAGAAGGGAATGACCTTCCACCGCCAGCTGGCCGTGCTGACCTACGACGCCAACAAGCGCAACTACGCGCCGGTGACCTCGGATGTGGTGGTCGCCCGCGAGTTCCCTGACAGCCTGGCGGGCACCGAGAAGGTCACGATCGACTTCGACAACCAGAAGGCCGAGATCGAGGTCAAGCCGCACAAGCGGGACGAGTCGGACCTGGTGGTGCTCAAGATCGACATCAAGGACGCCGCGGTCCTCGAGCTGGCGCCGGTCGCCGCTGACAAGGACCTGCCGGTGATCAACCTCGGCGTCCAGTCCGACGACAAGCCCGAGGAGCGCGCGCTCTACATGTTCTCGGGTCGCCTGACCGAGCCCGGCGAGACGCTCAAGCTCGCGGTGCCGAGCTTCCGCACCTGGATCGGCGGGCCGGTCCTCGACGCCGGGGGGCGCGTGGTCGGCGTCCTGATCAACCATGGCGTGAAGGAGAGCGTGGCGGTGAGCGTCGACTCCCTGCGCGACGTGGTCAAGAAGAAGGAGTAGCCGCCATTTCCCTCTCGCTCGTCCTCCTGATCTGCGCCGGGCTCCCCGGCATGGCTCACGGCGTCGCGCCCGTGGCGACCGGCTGCGTGGTCGCTGCGCCCCACGAGGGCTTCGACGATCACACCGAGCCCATGGCGCTCGACATCGCCCGCCGCCTGAAGACCGGCTGGGTCATCGCGCGCGACTTCCGCAAGACGAGCGAGCAGCGCTGGTTCGACGTGAACCGCCCGACCCAGCGCTTCTGGAGCGAGGGACGGCGCGGCAAGGCCCGGGTGACCGAGGTCGCCCAGAAGGTCTACGCCGAGTACCAGCGCCGGGTCGACGCCGCCGCCGGGCACACGCCGCTCAAGCTCCTGATCGAGATCCACGGCCACGCCCGCCGGGTGACCGTCGAGGGGCGCCGGGTCAAGCTCCAGGCGATCGAGGCGGCCACCCGCGGCTTCAGCGAGGAAGAGCTCAAGGCGCTCAAGGCGCGCTACCAGAAGCTCGTCGCGGAGCTGCCCGAGGAGGACCGGGTCCCTCTCTACGTGGAGCAGCTCGACCCGACCTACGTCTACCGCGGGACCGAGGTCCGCTACTACTTCGGCGCGAGCGGCTCGAAGCGCGCCGGCTCGATGTCCCCCGAGCGCTGCGAGCGCGCGCTGCACTTCGAGTGCCCGCAGCACGTCCGCTTCAGCAAGGAGCGGCGGCGGAAGTACAGCGCGCTCTTCGCGCAGCTCTTCCGGCCCCTGGTCGAGCGCTACTCGGTCAAGCCGGAGTAACGAGGAGCTGTCGCTGGCAGCGCGAGCTCCAGCTCTTGCTCTCGGGCACGGGCACGGGCACGGGCTCCAGGCAGGGCACGGCGTCCCACACAGCTCGTGCCACACGCTCGCGAGGCGAGGGCGTCCAGACGTGGCGCTATAGAAGGAAAGCAGGAATCAAGGAAGGACAGGAAGGCTGCGGCTGCAGGGAATGCGAAAGCAGGTCTCTCGAGATGCGCTGGCTGCGCTTCGCTCCTGGAGGCCGAGATCGCAGGTCTCGCCGTTCCTCTCCTTCCTCACTTCCTGCTTTCATCCTATTACTCCACGTCAAGCCGCCTCCGACCGTCCCTTCACCGTTCAGAGGCTAGGCCCGAGAAGTGTGGAGTGGTCAGACCGGCACGGGCACGAGTCACTGCTTCAAGTTGGATTGGCGCCATCCTGTTGCGAGCCCTGGCCCAGCGTCCGCTTGAAGAGCGCGATCCAGGGTGGGGAGACCACCAGGCTGAGCGCGATCGTGGCCACCGTGGCCTGGTAGGCGAAGCTCGAGACGACCCCGGTCTGGAGCCCGACCGCCGCCAGCACGAAGCTGAACTCGCCGATCTGGCTCAGGAGCGCCCCCGCGTAGAGGCTGGTCCGCCACTCGCCGCCGAGCGTGCGCAGGATCACCCCGTTGAGCAGGGTGTTGGTGACCAGCACGCCGCCGACCAGGAGCGCGATCACGCGCGCGTGCTCGCGCACGAAGCCGAGGTCGATCAGCATTCCGATCGAGAAGAAGAACAGGGCCACGAACACGACCCGGAAGGACTCCAGCCGCTCGGACACCCAGTGGGTCTCCTTGGCGGTCGAGACGATCACCCCCGCCAGGAAGGCGCCCAGCGCGGTCGAGAGGCCGAGGAGCCCCGTCACCAGCGCGAGGCCGAAGCACAGGATCAGGGCCGTGAACACCTGCAGCTCCGGGTCGTCGCGGACGCGGCCGACCAGGGGCAGCTGGAGCTCCTCGCGGGTGAAGAGCCAGCCCAGGGCCGCCAGGAAGGCCACGCCGCCGACCACCTGCAGGGCGAGCGCCTTGGCCTCGATCTGCTGGCCGCCCGCCAGCTGGAGCGCGATCAGCATCGGCACGATCGCGAGGTCCTGCGCGAGCAGGATCGAGACGACGTCCTGCCCGACGGGCGTCTCGAGCTCGCCTCCGTCGCCGAGGAGCTTGAGCACGACCGCGGTGCTGCTGAGGCTGATCACGAAGCCCAGCAGCAGGATCCGCGGGAAGGGCCAGGACACGAAGAGCCCGAGCGCGGCGACGAAGGCCACGCTGCCCGCGATCTGGAGCGCGGTCCCGACCAGGGCCACCCGCCAGCGCTCGACGAGCTTGACCAGGTGGACCTCCATCCCGACGAAGAAGAGCAGGATCACCACGCCGACCGCGCCCAGGCGCTCGGTGCTCGCGACGTCGCTCAGCCACGCCAGGCCGTGGGGACCGAGCGCCACGCCCGCGAGCAGGTAGCCGATCACGTAGGGCTGGCGGAGCAGGCGCAGCAGTCCGCCCAGGACCAGCACCACCAGGATCACGGCCACCAGGCGAGGCAGCGCGGGGTCGAGGTGCACGGCTCAGCCCGCGTTGGGGGTCGAGACGACCTCGGGGTCCGGCTCGAGGCGGACCCCGCTCTTGCCCCGCTCGGGGAACTCCACCCGGTTCAGCAGGTGCCGGATCGCCTCCAGGCGCGCGACCTTCTTCTTGTTGCCGCGGATCACCGTCCAGGGGCAGGTCGGGCTCGAGGTCGCCTGGAACATGGCCTCCTTGTAGCGGGTGAAGTTGTCCCAGTTGGCCAGGGCCGCCCGGTCGACGGGGCTGAGCTTCCAGCGGCGGAGCGGGTTGCGCTCGCGCGCCTTGAGGCGCTCCTCCTGGACCTGGCGATCGATCGAGAACCAGAGCTTGACCAGGATCAGCCCGTCCTCGACCAGCATCCGCTCGAGCTCGACGACCTGGCGCAGGAAGCGCTGGCGCTGCTCCTCGTCGCAGAAGCCGAACACGGGCTCGACGACGGCGCGGTTGTACCAGCTGCGATCGAAGAACACGATCTCGCCCGGGTTCGGCAGGTGGATCAGGTGGCGCTGGAAATACCACTGCTTGCGCTCGACCTCGGTCGGCTTGTGCAGCGCCACCACCCGCAGGTGGCGGGGGTTGAGGTTCTGGGTGAAGCGCAGGATCGCCCCCCCCTTGCCGGCGGCGTCACGCCCCTCGCAGATCACGAGCATCCGCTGGTCGGTCTGCAAGAGGTGGCTCTGGAGGGCCAGGAGCTCCAGCTGGAGCGAAGCCAGCTCGCGCAGGTAGTCGCGGTCGAGCTCCTCTTCGAGCTCGAAGGGCAGGTCCAGGTCGTTCATGGGCGCATGATCCGCAACTGAGGGGCCCACGCAACTCCAGCCCGCGTAGCGCTCGGCGCCGCTAGCGAGCGTTAGCGCGTCGAAACGGGCGTTAAGAGCGTCGCGCAGTGGGCCCGCCAGGGTAGAAGGTTGCGACTGCGCTCACGTTTGCAGCGCGCTCCGCTCGTGCGACCCCCTGCGAGGAAAGACGCTTGAAGGAACGCACCGCCTCCCGCCTGGTCGTGGTCCTGCTCTTCGCCCTGGGGGCGCTGTGCATGACGCTGCGCCACCAGTGGCGCCAGCGAGTGCGGATCGCCCCGGACGAGGCCGTGTGGCGCCTGAGCTACGAGCTGGGCGCCGTCACGACCAGCAGCCGGGCGCGCCTGCGGATCGCGCTCCCGACCGACTCGCAGCAGAACCGGGTCGTGGCCGAGGAGCTCGAGCACCCCCAGCTGCGCCTCAGCCTGCGCCGCGGGACGCGGGCCAGCGACCGCCTGGCCGAGGCGAGCGCGCCCAAGCCCGGGCGGATGGCCTTCACGGGGCGCTTCCTCATCCACGTGCGACCCAAGGCCAGCTGGCGCGTCCCGGCGGTCGAGGGGCCGCTCCCGGCGGAGCGGCGGATGCGCTGGCTCAAGGCCGAGCCCGGGATCCACCCGACCCACCCGCTGGTGGTCGAGACCGCGGCCCGGCTGCGGGCCGACGGCGGCAGCGACGCGGAGATCGCCGCGCGGATCCACGAGTACTGCCGCCAGCGGATCGCCCGCAACGACGGCAAAGCCAGCGAGGACGTGGGGGCCCTCAAGCGCCGGCGCGCCGATCCCCTCGGCAAGACCCGCGCCCTGGTCTCGCTCTGTCGCGCCGCGCAGATCCCCGCGCGCCTGGTGTGCGGCTTCGACCTCGAGGCCTCCCGCTCGGCGCGCCTGGAGGTGTGGGCCGAGGTCCGGCTGGACAAGCGCTGGGTCCCCTTCGACCCGGTCGAGGGCTTCGCGGGGGTCCTCCCGCCCAGCCGGGTCGTGGTCCGCCGCGGGAGCGCGCGGGTGGTGGAGGTCAACGAGGGGACCCGGCTCTACGCGCGCTTCAGCGTCGCCCGGGCCGAGGCCCCCCGCGGCCTGCGGGCGCCCAACCGCGAGCACTGGAGCGAGATCCTCGACGTCACCCGCCTGCCGCTGGGCATGCACCGCGTGCTGGCGACCCTGCTCCTGCTGCCCTTCGGCGCGATCATCATCGGGGTGTTCCGCAACGTGGTCGGGCTGCGGACCTTCGGGACCTTCGCCCCCGTGCTGATGGCGCTGGCCTTCGTGTTCACCGACTGGCGGAGCGGGCTCCTGGTCCTGGCCGTGATCCTGGCCGGCGGCCTGCTCGTGCGGCACGTGCTGAACTTCCTCAAGCTGCTGATGGTCGCCCGGCTCGGCGTCGTGCTGACGATGGTCGTGACCTCGCTGGTGCTCGGGATCTCGGCGGTGGAATACTTCAGCACGGCCCCCAACCCCCAGCTCGTGATCCTGCCGATGGTGATCCTGACGGGCCTCGTCGAGCAGGTCTACATCACCAGCGAGGAGGACTCGCTGGCCTTCACGGGCAAGCTGGTGCTCGGCACCGCGGCGGTCTCCCTCTGCTGCTACTGGATCCTCAGCTGGCACGAGCTGGGGCGCTTCGTGCTCCGCTACCCGGAGGTCCACCTGTTCTCGATGGGCGTCCTGATCCTGATCGGGCGCTACGCCGGCTACCGCCTGACCGAGCTGTGGCGCTTCCACGACCTGGTTCGCGGCGCGGCCCCCGCGGCATCCAGCGCGCCCGCGCCCGAAGGCCCGGCGCCCGAGGGCCCGGCGCCCGAGGCTCCCGCCGGTTCGGACGAGGCGGCCCCGTGAAGCTCCTCGAGCGCCTGCGCCGCTTCATCTCCCCCGCCGAGCTGCACCGCTTCGGGGTGCTCGGGATCAATCGGCGCAACTCGCGCTGCGTGTTGGCCTACAACCCGCGCGGGCACTACCCCCTCGTCGACGACAAGGTGCTGACCAAGGAGGTGCTCGGCGCGGCCGGGATCCCGATCCCCGAGACCTTCGCGGTGATCGAGCGCCACGGCGACGTGCGGCGGATCGACGAGATCGTGGCGCCCTTCCCCTCCTTCGTGATCAAGCCGGCGCGCGGCTCGGGCGGGCGCGGGATCTCGGTCGTGGTCTCCCACGACGGTCGGACCTTCGTCGGCCCGAGCGGGCGCGAGACCAGCCTCGAGGAGCTGCGCTACCACCTCTCGACCACCCTCTCGGGGCTCTACTCGCTCGCGGGTCGCCCCGACCGCGCGATCCTCGAGCGGCGGATCGTGTGCCACCCGCTCTTCCAGCGGATCGCCGTCGAAGGGACCCCCGACGTGCGGGTGATCCTCTACCGCGGGGTCCCGGTGATGGCCATGATCCGCCTCCCGACGGTGATCTCGCGCGGACGCGCCAACCTGCACCAGGGGGCGATCGCGGCCGGGATCGAGCTGGCGAGCGGCCTGACCCTGGGAGGGGTGTGGTTCAACCGCGGGATCACCCACCACCCCGACACCCAGGAGGCGATCGCGGGCTTCGAGATCCCCGCCTGGGACCAGATCCTGGCCGCCGCGATGCGCCTCGCCGACGCGATCGGGATGGGCTACGTCGGCGCGGACTTCGTGGTCGACGCCGAGCTGGGCCCGGTCGTGCTGGAGGCCAACGCCCGCCCCGGGCTCTCGATTCAGATCGCCAACCAGGAGGGGCTCCGCCCCCGCCTGGACTACATCGACGCCCAGCCCCCCGAGCGGCTCGAGCTCGCGGAGCGGCAGGCCCTCGTCGCCGAGCTCAGCGCCGGAGCCCATCGCTCCGGGCATCCCTAAGAGGTCGCCATGCGCCGCCCCCCTTCCGTGGCCTTCGCCCCCTGCTGCCTGGTCGGCTTGCTCGCCTTGATCGCGTGCCCCCAGGACGCCCCCGACTCGCCCCCTCTGGGCGACGCGCCGCGCGCCAGCCCGGCGCCCATCGAGAGCCCCGTGTTCCCGCGGGCCAAGCCCAAGCCGCCGCTCGCCCCTCAGGGCGAGCTGATCGCGGTCGCGGACCCGGCCCACGCGGCGCTCCTGACCCCGGCCTTGGCGCGCAGCGCCCTCGCCGAGAAGGGAGCGGGCGGACAGGCCGTCCCTGGCTGGCTGCTCGTGGTCCCCCAGGGCTGGGACGAGGGGCTGCGCGCCGAGGTCACCCGTCTGCGCCCGCGGCGCCTGCTGCGCGTGGGGGTCCCCCCGGCCAAGGGCCTGGCCCAGAGCGACGAGGCGCTGGAGCTGCCCGAGGACCTCGCGGCCGCGTCGCTGCAGCTCGCCAAGCGGGAGTGGGGCAAGTCGGAGCAGGTCGTCGTCGCCCCGGCCGACCAGCCCCAGGCGGTCATCCTGGGCGCCGCGCTGGCTGCCCAGCGCGGCGCCCCGCTCCTGCTGGGTCTGCCGGAGCAGCTCGAGGCGGGGCTGAAGGAGCTCGGCGCCCAGCGTCTGCTCGCCGTCGCCCAGGCCAAGAAGGGCGGGCTCAAGAAGGGCTGGGCCAAGGGGCTGGCTGCCCAGGTCGAGTCCCTCGGGCTCGAGGCCGCCGAGGCGGCCCTGGCCCGCGGCTACGCCAAGGTCCCGCTGCGGGCCATCGCCGTCGGGCAGGTCCCGCGCGGCGAGGCCAGCGAGTCCGCCTGGCTCCTGCCCTACTACTCCTGGGCTCGCCAGGCCGGGCTCCTGCTCTTCGCGCGTCGCCACGACCGCCCGGTCCCGCCGCGCACGGTCGAGCGCCGGCTGAGCGCGCTGCGCCGCAGCGCGCGCGTTCGGCCGCGCTCGCTCTTGATCCTGGCCCGCTACCACGAGCTCGGGCTGGCCGAGCTGAGCCTGAGCGCGCCTCAGGGCGAGTCGGCCGAGTCCTTCAGCTTCGGCGTCGAGCCGGGGGCCGAGCCGGGCGAGGGCAAGGCCGCCTCGCTGGGGGTGGGCCGGATCCCCCTCGGTCCCGCGGCGGCCAGCCGGGTGCTCCTGCGCAGCCTGGCGCGCAAGCGTCTGCTCCGGGACGAGGAGCCGCGGGCGCTCCTGATCGCCAACCCGGACCCTCGCGGCGACGGCGGGCTGCCCCTGGCCGAGACCGTGGCCCGAGTCAGCGGGCGCGAGCTGCGCAACCGGCGCGTGCAGGTGGCCGAGTTCTACGGGCGCGCCTCGGACGACCCCCGGGTCCGCGCCGCGGCGACCAGCGCCCACCTCGTGGTCTACGAGGGGCACATCAACGACCAGCGCCTGATCCGCAGCCCCGCCGACGAGCTCGAGGGGGAGGGCGAGGAGTGGTTCCTCGAGGGGGAGCCCCGCAACGTCCTGGGCGAGCCCATCGAGGACACGCCGACGCCGGAGCCCCAGCCCCCTGCGCCCGCTCCGACCCCAGGAGGCGAGGGCCTGCCGCCCCTCGACCGCCTCCTCCCGCAGGAGGACGAGCCCTGGCTCGGCCAGCCGGTGCTGGTCCTGCAGAGCTGCAACTCGCTCGACGAGGAGCTGCTCGCGCGGCTGGTGGCTCGCGGCGGCGCGGGCCTGATCGGGAGCGTGACCCGGATCCACAGCGCCTCGGGCAGCTCCTACCTGCACGCGCTGATTCACGGGCTGCTCGAGCGCGGGCACACCCTGGGCGAGGCCCTGCGGGACGCCAAGAACTACTTCTTGCTCCTGAGCGACCTCAAGGCCCAGCGGGGGCACCGCGAGCAGTCCAAGACGCTCCGGGTGGGCCTCTCCTTCCGGCTCTGGGGAGACCCGGAGCTGCGGGTGTTCCCCAGCCGCCGGGCCCCGCGCCGGCCCGCGGTCGCGGCGAGCCTGGGCGAGGGCTCGGTCAAGCTGGCCTTCCCCCAGCGCCGCCTGGTCTCGCTGCGCAACCGCGGCTTCGCCGTGCGCGCCTTCCCCGGGAGCGAGCTGGCGGGGATCGTCCGCAAGGGCAAGCAGAGCGGCGCGCGCCGGATCCTGCCGGTCCACTTCCACCGGCTGAAGGCCCCCCGCGGCTTTCGCGAGCGCGGCTACACCCGGCTGGTCGCCCCCGACGCCAAGAAGCCCGCCTGCGCCTGGCGCCTGGACGAGCAGCGGCGGGCGCTCTACGTCCTGTATTTCCCCGGCGCCGAGCCCGCGGGCGAGGAGGTGGAGCTGCGCTTCGAGAAGTAGGGCGACGGCTTACGAACGTTGCCTCCGCGGCAACGTCCGCTGCCCGAACCCCGGGCAGGTGGCCCCTTCCCCCTCGACTTGTGGCCCCTCGGCCGCGGCGCGGGACATGCTCCCGGCGGGACATGACCAAGCGCAAGCTGGACCTGAGCCCTGGCTCCCTCTCGCACACCCGCCGGCGGCTCTCGCTGGGCGAGACGACCTCGACCCGGGTCGTGGGCGAAGAGGCTGAGTCGAGCGAGCTCCTCCCGGTCGGGACGGAGTTCGCCGCTCGCTATCGGCTGGAGAGGTGCCTGGGCCGCGGCGGGCAGGGGGTGGTCTACCAGGCGCTCGACCTCGAGTCCGGCCGGCAGGTCGCCGTGAAGGTCAGCCCGACCCGGCGCGAGTCGCTCCCGATCCTGATCGGGGTCCACCACAAGCACCTCCAGCGCCTCCTCGATTGGGGTCACCAGGAGGAGGGGAGCTACCTCGTCCTGCGTCACTACCCCTGCGCTGCGGGCAAGGGCGAGACCCTCTTCGCGCGGCTGGAGGCCCAAGGTCCCCTGCCGCTCAGCCAGGTCGGGCCCTGGATCGCCCAGATCCTGAGCGGCCTCGACTACCTCCACTCACACGGGATCGTGCATCGCGACGTCAAGCCGGCCAACGTGCTCCTCTGCGACGAGCGGGCCGTCTTGATCGACTTCGACCTCGCCTGCGAGCTCCCGGCGCCCAAGGAGCAGGCGCTGAACGGTTCGCCCTCCTACCTCAGCCGCCAGCGCTTGGAGGGGGAGCCGGCCACCCCGGCGGACGATCTCTTCGCGGCTGCCGTCAGCCTCTACCAGCTCCTGGACGGGGCCTTGCCCAGCGATCCGTGGCGGCCCACGAACGTGTCCCAGCTGTGGGAGGCCCGCGCGCACGGCGTGCTGCCCCTCGGCCAGCCGGCCCTGGACGCGCTCCTCGAGCGGGCTCTGGCCCTCGACCCGCGCGAGCGCTTCCCCAACGCGCGAGCCTTCTCGCAGGCGCTTCAGGCGCTGAGCGTGCCGAGCGAGCGCGGCTCCCAGCCGAAGTAGCCGAAGCCCTGCGGGCAGGGGTCGCCCCGGCGGTGCAAGGCCCGGCGGACCTCCCACAGGGCCGCCCGCAGGCAGGGGACGACGCCCTCGCCCGTGCTCGCGTCGACGTCGAAGCGGGCCACGGCGGGGCGAGGGGCGCGGGCCCCGAGGGAGTGGCCATCGCGCACGTTCACGGCCAGGATCAGCGGCTGGTGCGGCTTGCGCGCCGAGCACACCTCCCACCAGGCGCGGAGGGTCTGTTCGTAGCGCTCGGGCCGAGGGTCGGCGACGAAGATCAGCCCCGTGGCGGAGGCGATCTCGGCCTCGCGCACGCCGCCGGGCCCCTCGGCCCAGGCCGTGCGCAGGAGCACGATCAGTCGCTGCGCGCCGCCGAAGAAGGGGACTGTCACTTCCCGGCCAGCCTCGACCTCCAGCGAGCGCAGCCGTTCGTCCCAGCGCACCTGGGAGCAGCGGCGGCCGTCGCTCCAGCGCCCGCGCTCGAAGGCCTCCAGCAAGCTCCGCTTGCCAGCTCCTGGTGATCCCGTCACCAGCACCGTCCCCAACACGTTCATAGCTCGAGCTCCGCCCCCGCCCGGGGGTCCAGCCCTAATGACCCACGCGGCCCCCTTCCCTCACGCGCCCCGGCGCTGATTCTCCAAGCGCCGGTTCCCCAAGCGCCGATTCCCCACGTGAGGAACCGCACGCCGCCGATCCCCGGACCGACCCAAGTAGGTCCCGTCCCGCAGGAAGAAGCCGTACGAGGGCCCATGCCCCATGACGACCAGGTGCCCGTCATGGACCAGCCGGTGGTGCGAGTCGCAGCTGACGTAGATGTGATCGGGGTCGTGCCCTTTCTTCCAGCCGAAGACGTGGTGCAGATCCACGCTGCCCTTTCGTCCGCACCCGGGCACTTGGCAGCGTCTCCCGTCTCGATCCAGGACCCGATTCCGAACCGCGGGGGGGATGGTCCGCTTCACCCGACTCGGCACCACCCGCATGTCGTGCAGCTCGCAGTCACAGCGGATCATCCCGAGCTCGACCGGATCCACTTCGATTCGTCCCTCACGGGTCTCCCGCGCCACTTCCCCGCAGCTCGGGCATTCATGGACCACGACTCGGTAGTTCTTGCTCCCGCCCGTCTCCCCGGCCGCGAAGCGCCGGCACACTTCGGCCAGCGCCTCCGCCGCGTCGAAGCTCTCGCAGCCCACTTCCTTCCGCAGCTTGTCGATGGCCTCGTCGAGATGGACTTCCTTCCCGTCTCGGAAGCGGAACCCTCGCCCCACTTCCAGGTCCTTGCCCTGGGCTTGCCGGCGTAGCTCATAGATCGTCAGGTTCCGCGCTTTCTCCAGCCACTCGTCCACGTCCTCCCCCGTGGCGACCCGCGCCACCTCGGTCGCGGCCAAATAGCTCAGCCCCCCGCTCCGAAACACCTCGAGCAGCTCTGGCAGGTCGGTTCGTCGGGTGATCCGCAGCAGGTCGCTCAGCTTGCTGGACGAGATCTCCGCGACCTCCTTCGCGTAGGCCGTCATGCTCGCGTAGCCCAGCCGCTCGTAGAGCTTGCCCTCCTTGAGTTTGTGCAATACAAAAGCCATTTCCGCAGTCAGCCTGCGGCCGTCGACGACCAGCCCCTGCACGCGCTCGTGGGCTTCCATTGCCGCAAGAAACCGTTCTTCGGTGTTCAGGCTCACGGTCCCTCCCGATCTGCTCACAGTATAGCAGTGCACAAACTGAATTGCCATTATCGTTTACGTGTTTTGTTCGCGTCACATTCGCATCGCGCTCGCCGTGGGTGGGCCCAAGCGAGCCAGAACCGAGCCGAATCTGCGGGGCCGGAGCCGGAGCCGGGGCCAGGAAGCCAGGGCCAGGGGCCGGGAGCCGGGGGCAGGAAGCCAGGGCCAGGGCCGGGAGCCGGGGGCCGGGAGCCGGGAGCCGGGGGCCGGGGCCGGAGCCAGGGAGCCGCCCCACCCAGGCGCCCTCACTCCAGCGACAGCCCACCCGCCTCACGAGCGCCGCCCTCGCTCCCAGCTGCCCCTCCCGTCTCTGCCCGCCGCACCCAGGCGCCCTCACTCCAGCGACAGCCCACCCGCCTCACGAGCGCCGCCCTCACTCCCTGCTGCC
>MDTG01091690.1_pt1 | contig 15224 bp, 14 predicted proteins | sample 811421 | NCBI WGS metagenome assembly MDTG01 (sample SAMN05326645, study PRJNA326480) | marine metagenome | isolation source: seawater | place: Pacific Ocean: South East | collected 2011
GGTAAATCTTGGATATATGAAACATAATGTTGTTATGGTTGGATTGGCTAGTGGATTTGTTCTAGGATCTTTGGGTTTTACACATGCTAGTATAGAAGACATAGGTGTAATTAGATCTATACCCAATATCACCATTATCTCTCCAGCAGATACTTTAGAGTTAGTAAAAACCATAGAGGCTGTAATGAAAGAAGATAAACCTTTTTATATTAGGCTTACTAGCGGATCAAATTGCCCAAAAGTATATAGTTCAAATTATGAATTTATTATTGGAAAATCAATAGAACTAAAAACAGGAGAAGACATTACTTTTTTTTGCAATGGTCCTTTAGTGTATAATTGTTTAGAGGTTGCAAAAATCTTAGAAAAAGAAAATATAAATGCTTCAGTTGTAAATATGCATACAATTAAACCAATAGATGAAGAAAAAATTGTTGAAAAAGCAAAAAAAAATAAAATTATTTTCACAGTTGAAGAACACAACATAATTGGAGGTTTGGGTAGTGCAGTTGCTGAAGTAATTTCTAATCAAAAAAATGAATGTAGGTTAGTGAGGCTTGGTGTTAGTGATAGCTATCCAAAAGGAGGGAGTCAAGATTATCTTCAAGATATGTGTGGACTTTCAATTAATAAGATTGTAACTACTACTAAAAATCATTTATCAAAAATTAAACTATGAAGAATGAAGAAAAATATAAAACGATATTTGAAAAATCCCTATCTATTCCTGAAGATAAAATAAACGATGATTTAAAATATAATGATGTTCCTGAATGGGACTCAATAGGACATATGACATTAATTGCAGATTTAGAAGAAGGATTTAAGATTACTTTTGAGACGGATGATATAATTGATTTTAGCTCATATCAAAAAGGTAAGGAAATTCTTAAAGAAAAATATAAAGTAGATATCTAATTAATTGGTATTTATATAAAATATGAAAAAAAACCTTTATGGTTTAGCAGAATATCTTTGGCCGATAAATAGAAGTTTGACTGGAAAAGGAAATAGGTTAACGCTTAATATTTTAAAAAAAATTAATCCTTCATTAAAAATTAAAAAAGTTAAGTCAAATACTCAAATTTCTGATTGGAAAATTCCATTAGAATGGAATGTTAAGGATGCATATATTTTAAATAATAAAAATGAAAAAATTGTAAATTTCAAAAAAAATAATTTACATTTAATGAGCTATTCCATTCCATTTGAAGGAAAGTTGAGTTTTAAAAAGTTAGAAAAAAAAATTAAATATATTAAAAATAAACCCAATACAATTCCATATACTACTTCTTATTACAAAAGAAATTGGTCTTTCAATATGACTTATAATGTTTTTAAAAAAATGAAAAAAAATGAAAGTTATTTTGTTAAAATAGATAGCAAATTTAGCAATGGTTTTATGAATTATGGTGAAATATACATACCAGGAAAAAGCAAAAAAGAAATTTTGTTCTCAACCTATATTTGTCATCCCTCAATGGCTAATAACGAACTTTCAGGACCGGTCGTAAGTATATTTCTGTCTAAATGGCTTTTAAGAAAAAAAAATTATTATTCTTATAGATTTTTATTTATTCCAGAAACAATTGGATCAATCTATTATATAAATAAAAATATTGATAATTTAAAAAAAAATGTTTTATCAATTTTTAATGTAAATTGTGTTGGAGATGAAAAAAATACTTCTTTGTTAGGAACTAAGTATGGAAATTCATCGATAGACAGATTAGTTAAGAGCGTTTTAGATAAAAATAAAATAAATTATAAAAAATATTATTGGAAGGATAGAGGAAGCGATGAAAGACAATATATGTCTCCGGGAGTTGATATTCCTACTATTAGTCTAATGTCATCTAAATATAGAGAATATAGTGAATATCATACGTCAGACGATAATTTACATTTTATAAGTCAAAAGGGTCTAAGAAAACACTTCGACCTTTATAAAAAGATAATAATTGAATTTGATAAATTAATTTTTCCAAAATCTAAATATTTAGGAGAGCCCAACCTTGGAAAAAGAAATTTATATCCTAAAACAAATGATTTTTCGGTTTATAAATCAAATAGATCTCGGAATTTTTCTAGACTAATTCTAAGTTTTTTATCTTATTCGGACGGTAATAATTCAATACAAGATATAGCAAGTTTTATTAATCTTGATTACAAAAGCACATTAAGAATATATAAATTGTTAAAAAAAAATAATTTAATTTTGAATTAATGAAAAATACTTATAAAAATAAATCAATATTAATTACAGGTGCCACAGGCTCCTTTGGAAATGCATTTATAAATTTTTTATTAAAAAAGAAAAAAGATATAAAAAAAATAGTAATTTTTTCTAGAGATGAACTTAAGCAACATGATCAAAAAATAAGATTAAAAAAATTTGAAGATAAGTTAAGATTTTTTATTGGAGATGTAAGAGATAAGCAAAGACTACAAGAAGCTTTTAGAGGTATAGATTATGTTATACATGCTGCCGCATTAAAACAGGTAGAGTCTTCAGAGTATAATCCAATTGAAACTATTAAGACAAACGTTATTGGTGCTCAAAATATAATTGAGTCAGCAATTTATAACAAAGTAAAAAAAGTAGTAGTTTTATCAACAGATAAAGCAGTAGCTCCGGTAAATTTATATGGTGCTTCAAAACTATGTTCAGACAAATTATTTATTTCTGCAAACACTATAAAAGGTAATTTGGATATAAGGTTTTCAGTTGTTAGATATGGAAATGTAATGGGTAGCAGAGGTTCGGTTGTGCCGGTTTTTTTAGAACAAAAATCTAAAGGTAAAATCTTAATTACAGATAAAAAAATGACCAGATTTAACATTATGATGGAAGATAGTATTTCCATGGTTGATTTTGTAATAACAAATTCATTTGGTGGAGAAATAGTTATTCCTAAGATACCTTCATTTAAAGTTATAGATTTGGCAAAAGCGATAGCACCTAAAGCAAAAGTACAAATTATTGGTATAAGACCAGGTGAAAAAATCCATGAAGATTTAATTACAACTAATGAAAGTTTAAATGCTTATGATATTGGGAAATATTATGTAATGTTATCTCATGACACCAAGCTAATATCTTTTTATAAAAAACAGATGAATGCAAAAAAAGTTAAAAATTTATTTAACTATAATTCTGGAACAAATAACCATTTTTTAAACATTTCGGATCTAAAAAAGCTATTAATAAAACTTAAAAAATAAATTAAAAAATATCTTTTATAATTTTATAATTTTATAATTTTATAATTATAAAATTTTTAAAATTTAAATTATGTTATCTTTATTATGTATCTGAATTTATAAATTGTTTCGATTATTCCAGAAAAAATAAAGGTTGATATTATATTGTATGTAAAAAATGGAATAGCCATAAAATAGCATAGTAAGAAGCCATCAAAAGTATACCCGTATGAACCCAGACTCCAAACTCCAAAATTTGTAAATATAAAAAAAATTAAACACCCTGATAGCGCACCAATAACTCTGTTTACCATATTTTTATTAAAATATTTCGATACTAAACCTATTAAAATAATACTTCCCCATGTAAAAGGAGCAACAGAATGAAAACCGATAAAATAATCTGAAATTATAAAACATACCACCAAAGCGGGAACAAATCTTATTCCCAAAAACACTGGCACGTAAAAACTCAGAGCTAAAAGACTTGTGAAATTTGGTGGATGTGGAATAAAACGACTAGCACAAAGAGCAAATAAAATTCCAACTGATATTTTTATATAATTTGCCATCTAAAGAAATAATTTATATTAAATAATTATAATTTTTACAATCTAATAAGTTTTTCTAAATCCAAAATTTACTGATCTGCCCATCGAAGAGTACATATACGCTTGCTCATAATTATTATTAAATACATTATCTATATCAAAATATAAAACAGCATTATTCAAAAAGTTATATTTAAGCCCATAATTAACTAAAAAATATTCATCTAATATCACGTCCGCAAAACTATTATTTCCATTACCGTAATCTCTAACTTCTCCTGAATATTTAAACGATAATATATTTTTAAAATTTCCATTTGTATCTAAATTAAAATTTATATTTGCAGAATGTCTTGGAACTCTTACCATTGCTTGGTCTATACAACTGGTACTTCCAACATTAGGATCATCACAATCAGCACCATCATATGTATCACTGTAATTATAATTTAAAGATATATTAAAATTTTCAGATTTTTTAAAAAGTGCATCTATTTCAATTCCTTTACTTTCAATTTCTGCAGTAGAATTTTTCACTTTCCAGCCGTGAGATTCCCATCCTTCAAGAGCATCCTCATATTTAATATTATAAATTGAGAGAATTAAATCTGTATTAATTTTGGTAAAATTTGTCTCGTAACCTATGTCAAAACTTTCACTTTTTTCAGGTTTCAAATCCTCTTTATTAGTTACTACTGTTCCATAAAAATATTCATAAAGCGTTGGAAACCTTAAACCAGTTCCATAACTTGATCTAATTTTAGAGTTATTATCAAGTTTATAAGCAAAAGTAATTCTACCAGAATTATGTGCACCAGCTGTAGTATGATCATCACGTCTAATTCCAAAAGTACTATATAAATTTTCTAAAGGCCGCATTTGTAAATCTAAAAATTGAGAATATATAGCTTCATCACTTTCTAAATAATTTGTCGGCCAATCTTTTTGAAATTTTGCTTTATCAAATTCGTTTTCTAAACCATAGACAAATTTAGTATCTAAGTTTAGATTATATTCACCTAAATAATTGAAAGAGTCTCTATATCCATAATAATTTTTAGAATTATTTAAATAATTTTTTGTTGCTCTCTCGATACCAGTATAATTATAAGAAAATGTATTATTTGACTTATTTTTTTTCGAAATAAACATTAAATTGTATGATATTTCATCGTCATCAGTTGAATTATTTGAATCAGTTCTACCAGATGTTACCTCATCATAATTTAGGAATGAGTCGCTATATCTTAAACTCCCCTTTAAATTATTATTTTCACTCAATTGATAAGAGTAATTAGCAATTAAACTTTCATTTTTGTAGCTATCATCATCATTCGTATCTTTTTCATCGTTCATGGCTGAGATCCCATTAGTGTTAAATTTATTAACACCTAAATAATAACTGTGATTTCCATAATAATCTCCAATTGAAAGATCAATATTTTTTGTGCCATTTGATCCTGTGCTCACATTAATATTTTTTTCTTTTAAATTACCTTTTTTTGTAAAAATATTAATCACACCTCCGATAGCACCACTTCCATAAATAGAACTATTTGATCCTTTAAGAATTTCAACATTTTCTATTGAGTTTGCCATTATATTTGAAAAATAAAAAGAATTATCACTTGTAGATGGATCTGACATCTTAACTCCATCAATATAAACTGTGGAATATCTTTTTGGTAAGCCTCTTAGCTGTATACCGGTTACAGTTCCATAACCACCTGACCTAAAATAATTCATTCCGTTAGAATTATCATTTAAAACCTCACCTAAAAAAAATTTTCCAGACTCTTGAATTTCCTGACTGCTAATAGAGGTAACTGAAGTACCTACAGAGCTGTAAGATTGAGTTGTCTTACTTGGCGCTATTACAATAACAGGTACATCATTTGTAGAAGCAAAAGATGGATATAACAATACTATTAAAAGAAAAAAATTTAAATATATTTTATACATAACAAAAACACCTTTGTTTTACTCGTGCCTCTGTCAATTTTTCATTGTAGAACTAGACTTTTCCTGGCCTTCATTCAGCAGCGGACTAAGCTGGGTGGCGCTCGGACTTGTTAAACATTTAACTTACCGTTGCAGGAACAGCCAATGAATTACACATTGTTTCCCACCATGCATTTCAGCTTGTTTTTTTCTATATATTATAGGCTATAATTGTCAACAGATTATATTTGATTCAATATCAATTTATATTATAACTTTTTATAGACTAATTAAATCTTATGAAAAATAATATTGTAGTAACCAAAACAAGGAAACAAATTCAGAAATTAGATAATTTGCCGACTTATGACAGATCATTAGTTGATTATTCAAAGTATAATTCAAATGTTGGGCACGCAGGAGTAAAGTACTCTATGGCCGTTCAAGCAACTAGAGGCTGCCCATATAGATGTTTTTATTGCGATGTATATAAAACTACTCTTCATCATTTTAGAAGATCTGTTGATAGCATATATGAAGAAGTAAAAATGATTGCAGATATGGGCGTGAAAAGAATAGAATTTATTGATGACATTTTTAATGTAAAGGCAAAAGACTTTGTTGAATTTTTTAATAGGGCTATAAAAGATAATTTAGGTGTTAGTTTTTTCTTTCCAACTGCTTTAAAAGGCGATTTACTTAATAAAGAAGTTATAGATACCATGATGCAAGGTGGGGCTGTAGGTGTAAACGTATCTTTGGAGTCCGCATCTCCTAGAATGCAAAAAGTAATGAGAAAAAATTTAAATATTGAAAAGTTTAGAGAAAATTTAGAATATATTTGTAAGCAATATCCTAGCGCAGTAACAACATTAAATACAATGCATGGTTTTCCCACTGAAACAGAGGAAGAAGCAAAAATGACTCTTGATTTTATTTTTTCAATGAATTGGATACATTTTCCATATACTCATATAGTTAGAATATTTCCTGGCACCGATTTAGAAAAATTTGCTTTAGATCATGGAGTAGACAAAGGAGCAATTAATGAAGCAATTGATAAATCTTATCATGAAGTTGCTCCGACATTACCTTTTAGCAGAGAATTTACAGAAAAATATAAGCTAAAATTTTTAAAAGAGTATGTATTAAATAAAGAAAGATTAAAAAAAGTACTGCCTGTTCAAATGAAACATTTTACAGAGGATGAACTAAACCAAAGATATAGTAGCTATTTTGTATCTAGAATTAATGGACTTCAAGATGTTCTTAGAATGGCTGGAATTAAAGAAGATGAGTTGGAAATAAAATGTCTTAGTGAAAAAGAAATACAAATTCCAGATTTAAATAAAAAAATAAAAAAAATATTTCCTGCAAAACAAGTAAAAAAAAATGCTTTTAAAGTTTTATTAATCAATATTTCAACTCATTTTACTAAAGATAGAAGTATAACAGAATATGATGTCGTGGAACCACCACTTGGACTAATTGCTTTACAAAGTTACTTAGATCATGTTTTCAAGGATGAAATTGAGGGAAAATTAATTAAGTCAAGAATAGACTTTGATAGTTATCATGAATTAAATAGAATAATAAAAGATTTTAGTCCTGACATAATTGGAGTAAGTTCTATGACATTTCATAAAGATTTTTTTCATGATGCAATTTCACAAATTAGAAAAAATGGTTATAAAAAAACTATAATTGTTGGCGGACCACATCCAACAACAAGTTATCAAGAAGTTTTAAAAGATGAGAATATTGATATTTGCGCAATTGGTGAAGGCGAGCAAATATTAGCAGAGGTAGTTGATAAATTAATCAAAAATAATGGTGAGAAGTTAAATAAAAGTCAATTAGAATTAATAGATGGCATCGCATTTGCTGAAAAGAAAAGTAAAGGACAGTTTTTAAAAATTGAAAAAAATTCAGAAAATTCCTTTGAACAAATTCCCGTAAACAGCTAGTTTTACATGCATAATAGCGCTTATTTAATTAAGCTTAAAAAAAAATTTTTAGAACTTGGAGTAAAAAAAGGTAGCACCATTATTGTTTGCTCAGATATTTTAAAACTCTTAATATTATTCAAAAAAAAAAAATTAATTTTAATCTTGATGATTTTATAGATTTATTAATTAAAATAGTAGGCAAGAATGGAACGTTAATTTTTTATAGTTTTAATTGGAATTTTTTTGAAGGAAAAATTTTTGATTACAATAACAGCAAGTCATTTTCAGGATCACTTAGCAATGCTGCTTTAAAAAGAAAAGATTTTAAAAGATCCAAAAGTCCAGTTTATTCACTACTTATTTACGGAAAATATCAAAAAAAAATTTGCAATATGAAACATGATAATTGTTTTAGTTTAGATTCTCCTTTTGGTTTTTTAATAAAAAAAAAGGCAAAATGTCTTTTTTTTGACCTTGACTATAAAAATGCAGCTTTTCCATTTTTTCATGTGGCAGAACAATATGTTAAAGTTTATTACAGATTTTATAAAATTTTTTCTGGAAAAGTTATTTTTAAAAATAAAATTAAAAAAACTAAAATAAAAATGTATGTAAGAAAAAAAAATTATAAGATAACTACAATTTATTCTAATTCTACTGATAAATTTCTTAAGAAAATAAAAGGATTAATAAAAAAAAATTTCATAAATATGAATATTTCATTACTCGATGTACAAAAACTATATGAAATTACTGTCAAACATTTAAAAGCAGAAGAAAAGCTTTTTTTGAGAAGAAAAAGTGATAAGTAGAATATTTAGTCTTCTATAATATTATAATTTGTTCCAACATATGGAATTTTCATAGGCTTTTTATCATCCTTTAAATAAGGAATTCTTTTTAGCGGGTTAAACCTCTCAGTTATTGTTATTCTAACAGTTTCTTTATTTTTTAAAGGATATCCACAGTGTACCAATGAAGAGTGTGCCAATACCGCCGTTCCTGCTTTAACTTTTAGATTCACTCTTTTAAATTTTCCATAATCATTTTCATTAATATTTGTATATTTATGTGTCCATTTTTTTTTACCAGATGGATCTTCTAGTTTGTGATCAAAGTAACCTTTGTAATGAGATTTTTCATATATTGTTAAACCACCATTATCTTCATTTGTATCCCATAAAGGAATCCAAAATAATAAACAGTCTCTAGCAAATTGATTTGTTTCTTGATGAGGTAGTAATAGCTTATCATTTTCGTTATCATGACAATGAATAGCTGCTCTTCCAGAAAACAATATATTTGTATTAAAAAAAAATTTTACAAATTTAATTAAATCAGGAGTATGAATGGCCTGAGTCATATCTATATTATATGGTGCAATATCATACCAATTAGATTTCAATTTTGGATTAAATTTTTTTACTTCATAATATTTTTTCTGCAGATCTTTTTCATTTGAAAATTTAATGTAATTTAAAACTTCCCATAAAGATTGTTTTAAATTAGCAAGGGTTTCCAAATTAAAAAAATTCTCAATTAAAGTAAAGCCATTGTCGTCTATATTTTTTTTTAATTTTTGATGGTCAAGCATACTAGGGTTTTCGAATAATATATCAGGGCTTTATTTAAATGGTATCATGAATATAAAAATTGTTTTATATCAATAAAATTGTATTTATAAAGCTTTTAATAAAAGATAACAATATAAATGTAAAAATTTTAATGTTTCACATTATCATATATTCAAGATTATCTTCATCAAGATTGAAAAGAAAGGCAATAATTAAACTTTCAAATAAAAAAAGATTAATCGATCAAATAATTAATCAAGCAAAAAAAATAACTTCACCAAAAAAGATTATTATAGCAACAACAACAAACAAAGAAGATAGAATATTCTGCAAAATTGCTAAAAAACATAAAATTAATTGTTTCCAGGGTTCTCAGAATAATTTGGTAAAAAGAACCAAAGATTGTTGTGAAAAATTTAAAATTGAATATTTTTTAAGGTATTGTGGTGATAGACCATTAGTAGATATTAAAAAAATAAGAAAATGTTTTAGAGAAATAAAAAATAAAAAAAAATCATTTGATTTAATGACAACAAATTATAATAAAACAAAAATAGATAAAGGTTTCACAATTGAAATCTTTAATGCAAGATTTTTTAAAAATTTTGAATACAATAAAATTTCTAAAGATCATAAAGAGCATTTGGCGAACTATATCTATCAAAATTCAAATCTTTATAAGATTAAAAAAATTAAATCATCATCATTGTTTATGAAGGGAAGGAAATATACAATTGATAATAGTAATGATTTAAAAAGAATGAATTTTATTTTAAGAAATTATAACAATAAAAAAATTGAAAATATAATATCCCTTTATTCAAAATATGAAAAACTTGGTTAGTATATATATAGTTTCAAAAAACTATGGAAAGTTTGTTGAAAAGGCAATTCAAAGTGTTCTGAATCAAACCTATTCATCTTGGGAACTTTTTTTGGTTAATGATAACTCTAAAGATAAAACAATAAAAATTTTTAAAAAATTTAAAAAAAAAAATAAAAAAATAAAGCAAATTATAGACCTTAAAAAAAATTATGGATTACAAAAAATTTCAAATCACATTTTGAAGATATGTAATGGCGAGTTTATTATCAGGCTAGATGCCGATGATTGGTTAAACGAAAACGCATTGTTAGTTTTGTTTTCAAAAATTAATTCTAAGAAAAATTATGGAGCTGCATACGGAGGATACTATTATGTTGATGAAAACGGAGATGAGCTAGGTATAGAAAATAATTTTGATATAACTAAAAAAAATTTAAACTTACCACCGCATGGTGCTTGCACACTGTTTAAAACTAGAGCCTTAAAAGAAGTTGGTGGATATTCAACTTCAATTTCTGCACAAGATGGTTGGGATGTGTGGCTTAAATTAAAAGAAAGAGTAGAATTTTGTAGTATTAATTTACCTCTTTTTTATTACAGAAAACATGGACAATCATTATCTGACAATTACCAAAGAATTATTAAAGAAAGAGGAAAAATATTTAAAAATTTAGGAAAAAATAGAGGAAGTTACAAGCTCAAAATCTTAGCTGTAGTTCCAATTAAAAAAGATTTTGCAGATAAAAAGAATGCACCTTTTGTAAAATATAAAAATAAAAATTTAATAGAACATGCTTTATATTCAATTAATAAATCAAAATATATAGACTCCATAGCAATATCGACTACTCACAAAGATATAGTTAAGTATATTAAAGCTAAATTTAAAAAGTCTGATAAGGAACAATTTTATTTTTTGAGAACAAAAAAATATGATAAATCTATACACTCGAAAATTGAGAATTTAATTATTGATACAAGTAATTTTTATTATTCAAAAAAAGGTTTTAATCCAGATATAATAATTTTCTTTAATTTACATGTTATAAGAAAAGATGTTTCTCATATCGATAAAGCAATTAATTTATTAATTGAAAACAAAAAAGATACTATATTTTCGGTAATTAAAGAAAGAAACCCAATATTTAAGTTTAAATCATCCGAAATGAAAATATTGAACAAAGGTAGATTTGATAACTTAGATTTCAATAGTGAAATTATTTATAAGTTCAATAATTCAATTATAGTATCGTGGCATCAAATTATAAAAGAAAAAAATTTATTTGATGGCAATATTGGCTTCATTGAATTAGAAGAAAATGATGTAATAAAAATTTTATAAAAATTGTGAATTTAAAAAAAAAAATTAAATCAAATAAAATTATTGTTGGTATAATCGGGTTAGGCTATGTAGGTTTGCCCTTAGCATATTCATTTGTAAATAAAAATATTAAAGTTTATGGTTTTGACAATGATCCTCATAAAATAAAGAAAATTAGTCAAGGAAAAAGCTATATTAACTATTTTAGTGACATCCAAATAAAAAAAATGACTAAAAAAAATTTTAAGTGTTTTTTAAATTTTGAAAAAATTCCAAAAGTTGATTTTATTATTTTGTGTTTGCCAACACCAATTAATAAAAATAAATCTCCTGATTTATCGTATATTATAAAAACATTAAGCAAATTAAAAAAATATTTAAGGCCAAACCAAACATTGAGCTTAGAAAGCACAACTTATCCGGGTACATGTAGAGAAATAATATTACCTTATTTAAAAAAATTTGATTTAGGAAAAAATTTTTTTTTAGTTTATTCACCTGAACGTGAAGATCCTGGAAATAAAAAATATTCAATTTTAAAAATTCCAAAAGTGATTGGAGGATACACAAAAAAATGTTTAGAGATTGGCGCTAGTTTTTACAGTTTATTAAAAATAAAAATGATTAAAGTTTCCAGTCTAGAAGCTGCAGAACTAACCAAATTACTTGAAAATATTTATCGCTCAATAAATATTGGAATGGTAAATGAAATGAAACTTTTATGTAATAAAATGAAAATAAATATTTTCGAGATAGTAAACGCTGCAAAAACAAAACCTTTTGGGTATCATGCATTTTATCCTGGACCAGGTTATGGGGGTCACTGTATACCTATAGATCCATTTTTACTTAGCTGGAAAGCCAAACAATTTAATATGAAAACAAAGTTTATTGAATTGTCTGGAAGAATAAATGAATCGATGCCCGCAATAATAGTTTCTAAAATTGTTGCTTTACATAAAAAAAAAATAAAAAAAACTCCAAAAATACTTATAATAGGTGCCGCCTATAAAAAAAATGTAGATGATATAAGAGAGTCACCTGCATTAAAAATAATGAATATTTTAAGTAAAAAAAAAATCAATTACGATTATTTAGATCCATATGTGAAGGAGATAAAAAACACAAGACAAATTAACCGCATTAAAAGAAGCATAACTGTAAAATATGACTTAATATCTAAGTATACTATGTCGGTAATAGTAACTGATCACGATAATTTAAATTATTCAAAGATATTAAAGTATTCAAATTTATTATTAGATTCAAGAGGAAGGTATGCTTTTAATAAATCTGAAAAAATTATTCAGGTTTAATGATTTTTAAAAATAATAAAAAGATAATAGAACTAGAAAAACTGATTGGAAAACAGAATGAACTATTTTATGGAAGTTATAAAAAGAATCATAAAGAAAAATTTAAAACTTTCTCAGATGAGGTATTTAAAACTTTAACAGAATATTTAAATAATATTCATAATCTTTCTTTATCCCAAACATCCTGGAAGATTATTATAGGCCCATGGTTTTATTCATTTTTAAACATTTATTTTTATTACAATTTTTGTTTCAATAAAAAAAAAACTTTAAATAAAAAAATTAAAAATATCATATTAAAATTAAAATTAAAAAATAAAGAATATATTCCAAATAGTTTTTCAGATTATATTCAATTTATGTATTCAAGAGATTCAATTATTCAATTTATATATTGCATGTTGAGTGAAAATTTTTTTATACCAAAAAGTAATAAAATAAAATTAAAAAGTAATAGTTTTATAAAAACATTTTTTTTCAAATTTTTTTTTTTTATAGGTGGCTCAAAAGTTATTCTGTCTAGACCAAGATTTAACAAGATAGATCAAGTAAAAATATACATTTTTTCAAAATTAAAAATCTTAAGTATACCTTCGTTTGAAAATATGTTTAAGGTTATTAAATCAAATGAGAAAAGTAATATTCGAAAGTTAATTATAAAAAATCTAAATAAAAAAACAAAAAACTTCAATATTATTAGAATTTTATTTTATTATATTCCCACATCCTATTTGGAAAATTAGAAAGAATATGAAAAAATGGGAGAAAGACTAATACCTAATTCTAAAGTTATATACTCTGACTCCACATATATTTCTGATGAAATTTTTAAAATTCAATTAGCTAAATCAAAAAGTAAAAAATTTATAGGACAACACGGAGGAAATTTTAGAATATATGGCAAAAACCAAATTAATGTTCATGAAAGAGATGTAGCTGATAAATATATTGTTTGGGGCAAAAAACTAATGAAAAATGAAGATAAGCTTCCATCTCCTAAGATAGATTTATTTTATCAAACTCATAAAAATAAAATAAAAAATCATAAAACTTATGATTTTTGTTATGTTTTACCTCCAATAAAAAATTCAAATTTTAGATATTTATTTCATAATTCTTCTAATGATCTGTTAGAAGTAAAAGAAAGAATTAATTTATTTAATAATACAAAAAAAAATTTTATTATAAAATCTTATGGTGAAGAAAAAAGGTATTCAGATCAAATTCATAGTGACAATCTATTTAAATTGTTTTCAATAAATAGATCAAAATTTTCTAATAATAAGGAAATACTTTTTCAGTCAAAGTTTCTTATTTTCGATTATATGAGTACAATGATTTTTGAAATTATTAATTTAAAAATTCCATTTATATTAATATTAAATGTTAAAAAACATAATTTTACAAATGAAGGCAAGAAACTTATTAATTATATAAAAAAAATGAATATTTTGTTTAAAAATCATAAACAAGCACTAAAATTTATTAATTCTGATATAGATATCAATAGCTGGTGGTATAAAAAAAAAAATCAACAAATTTTAAAAAAAATTTCAAATGATTTTTGCAGTCTTGAAAAAAATTGTTTAAATACATGGGTGGATTTTTTTGAAAAGAATTTATGATTATATCAGAAATAGGTTGGAATTTTTTAGGTGATTTAGATCTTGCAAAAAAAATGATTCTTTCATCAAAAGAGGCAGGATGTAAAATTGTTAAATTTCAATTATGGAATCCAAGAAATCTAGTTGCTGGTGAATGGGACAATGATGGTAGGAGAGAAATTTATGAAAAAGCCTATTTGAATGAAAGTAAATATTTAGATTTATTTAATTTTTCAAAATCATTAAATTTGGATTGTTTTGCATCTATCTTCGATAAAAAAAGTTATGAAATTTTAAAATCTGTTTCTAAAAAATATATTAAAATCCCATCTGTAGAAGCTTATGATTTAGACCTTATAAAAAAATCTTTAAATGATTTTGAAAAAGTAATTGTATCAACTGGTGCATTAAAAGAAGATGAATTAAACAATTTGTTACAATTTAAAAATTTGGATAATTTTTATATTTTGCATTGTGTAAGTTCATATCCTCTTGATTATAAAAATTGTAATTTTGAAAAATTTTTCTATCTTAAAAAAAATTTTAAAAATGTTGGTTATTCTGGCCACGCGAGAGGAGTTAATGATGCAATTTTTGCATTAAGCAATGGCGCAAAAATTGTTGAAAAACACTTTACCATTGATAATAATTTAGAAGGAAGAGATAACAAATTTGCAATTTTACCTAATGAATTAAAGTTTATCTGTGATTTTGAAAAAGATGTAAAAAACATGGAGAAACAATATGGGCTTGGTCTTCAAAAAAGTGAAGTTAATGTCTACGAAAATTATAGAGGAAGATTTAAAAAAAATTAAATAATTGTAAAAAAATTTTCTTTTTTAGTTAAGTTTAATTTAAAAAAGTTTTTATAAAAATAACTAAAATTTTTTTTTGAAATATTTATATTATTAGTTTTTAAATATTTATTTTTTTTTTTA
>MDTG01189654.1_pt1 | contig 15221 bp, 10 predicted proteins | sample 811421 | NCBI WGS metagenome assembly MDTG01 (sample SAMN05326645, study PRJNA326480) | marine metagenome | isolation source: seawater | place: Pacific Ocean: South East | collected 2011
GAATAAATTTAGATAGTCATATAAGTAGAATTGACTTAATTGGGAAAGATGCAATCGTATTAAAAGAAGGTAAACAAGTCACGCAATTTAATGAGGGAATATTACCCTGGTCAATTCAAAATCCAGTTGCATTAGTATTTGATGAATATGATGCTGGCAGACCTGATGTAATGTTTGTTATTCAAAGAGTGCTTGAGTCGGAGGGTAGTTTTACTCTTCTTGATAAAAATAAAGTTATTAAACAAAATAAATTTTTTAGATTATTTGCAACCTCTAATACTGTTGGGTTAGGAGATACAACAGGTCTTTATCATGGAACTCAACAAATTAATCAGGGTCAGATGGACCGTTGGAATATTGTTGCTACTCTTAATTATCTTAGTCTTGAAAAAGAAATGGAGATTATTTTGGCAAAAAACAAGAATCTTAATAATGTCCAAGGTAAAGAACAGGTCTCTAATATGATCAAAGTTGCCTCATTGACCAGAAAAGGTTTTATTTCAGGTGACATATCAACGGTGATGAGTCCAAGAACAGTATTGCATTGGGCTGAAAATGCTGAAATTTTCAAAGACACAGGTTATGCTTTTAGAGTAACGTTTTTAAATAAATGTGATGACATCGAGAAAAATATAATTGCAGAATATTATCAAAGATGCTTTGGTGAAGAACTACCAGAATCTTTAATAAATATTCAAATTTAATGAATAATAAAACTGAGATTTTAAAAGAAAAACTTAAGCAAGCACTCTACTCAACAGCAAGAGTAATTTCTGATGACTTAAGTGTGAAAACAAAAAAAGATAATAAAAAAAAATCAGATAAATTTGAATTTCTTGAATTAGATAGTCTAAATACTAAAAGTGATTTTTTAAAAGCAAGAGCTGAATATGACTCAATGGCTTTAAAAAAAAAATTTTCAGATAAACTAATTTTTAAAAAAAACTTGCCTGCCAATTCATCTTGTAAATCACTTTATACAATTGCTGAAAAAATAAGGTATGAAACTCTTGGATCTAAAATGTTAAAAGGAATAGAGAAAAATTTAAAAGATAATTATATTCAAATCAATAATCTTAAAAGAAAAGACCAATTAAGATCCAAAGAAGATGTTCCTATAAATGATGCATTTGAACTCTATATGTTGAAAAATTTTCATAGTATTGAGCTAAATTCTCTTACATCAAAAATGCTTAAATTTTGGGAAAAAGATTTTGATAAATCAATATTTGATCACATCGAATTTTTGAAAAAAAACTTAGAAAATCAAAATATTTATAGCTCTAAGTTTTCACAAATTCTTCAAGAAATGGACATTTTTCAGTCTGAAGAAAATGAAGAAAAAAATGAGGAAAATCATGATGATAATCAAGAAAATTCCTCTAATGAAAATGACGGTAGTGAGACTGAGGATAAAAAAGACCACGACAGTCAAGACGAGTTGGAAACAAGTTTTGATACTGATTATGATATAGACGAATATAAATTAGATGAACAAATCGCAGATGCAGACACTGAAAAACAAAATTCTGAACAAGTAATTCAAAAAAAAATGTTACCAAATTTAAATATCGACTATAAAGTTTTTTCAACAGAATTTGATGAAATCACCAAAGCAGAAAATTTAGAAAATGCTGATGAAGCACATAAGCTCAGAAAAGCTCTAGACCAACAATTAATTGGTTTCCAAGATATTATAACGAAACTCGCAAATAAACTTCAAAGACAACTCTTAGCAAAACAAAATAGAGCGTGGAATTTTGACCTAGAGGAGGGGTTACTTGATAGTTCTAAATTACCAAGAGTAATAATGGATCCTTACAATTCTTTATCATTTAAAAAGGAAAAAGATTTAGACTTCAAGGATACTGTCGTTACACTGCTGATTGACAATTCTGGTTCAATGAGAGGTAGACCAATTACAATTGCTGCAATTTGTGCTGACATACTATCTAGGACACTCGAACGCTGCTCAGTTAAAGTAGAAATATTAGGTTTTACAACAAAAAACTGGAAGGGTGGTCAAAGTAGGGAGTTGTGGAATAAGAAAAACAAACCAAAATCACCTGGTAGACTGAATGATTTGAGACATATAATTTATAAAGAAGCTGATAATCATTGGAGACAAGTTAAAAATAATCTTGGGCTTATGTTGAAAGAGGGCCTATTAAAAGAAAATATTGATGGAGAAGCTATATCTTGGGCATTTAATAGAATTAAAAAAAGAAAGGAAGAGAGAAAAATTCTTATGATTATCTCTGATGGTGCACCTGTAGATGATTCAACTTTATCTGTAAATTCAGGAGATTTTTTAGAAAAACATTTAAAAAGAATAGTAAAATTTATTGAGGACAAATCCGAAATAGAAATTTTAGCTATTGGCATTGGTCATGATGTATCAAGATATTATAACAGAGCAATAAAAATTACTGACGTAAATGAATTGGGTGATGTTATGATATCACAATTAAGTGAGCTGTTTGACAAAAAATCTAAATTAAATTAAATTTTTGAAAGGTCTTGGTTTTTCCACCTGATATTAACTTCAGCTCCATTTCTTGTTTTTGAATTTTGACAATTTAAAGAAGCAAAATTTTTTTCAAGTAAAGTTTTTCCTATGAAAATTCCTAAACCTAGTCCAGTTTGTCCTTTTTTTTTATTGTTTAAAGGTCTCAAATAGGGCTCACCTATTTTCGATAATATTTCGCTTGGATAACCCTCACCATCATCCTCAATAACTATTTCACTATAATCGTTATTACTTTTTAGCGTGATAAAAATTTTATCCTTAGCAAATTTATTAGCATTACCAATAAAATTTCTTAAACCATAAATAATCTCTATCGACTTTGAAATCTTTTTAGGATTAGAATCTTGATCAAAATTTAATACAAAGATTTTATGACTCGTCTCTTGGAATGAAGTAACTATTTGAGATATATAACCTTTTAAATCTACATCTTCATCTATAAAATCATCCTCTTCATTTGGATCTAATGATAATCTTTTTAAGATTTGGGTACACCTTTCAACTTGACTTATAAGGAGTTCTATATCAGAGTTTAAATCTTCTCTACCCTTTAATTGCTCTTTAAGCTCTTGTGAAATAATTTTAATTGTTGATAAAGGTGTTCCTAGGGAATGAGCAGCGGCAGCAGCTTGGCCACCAAGAGATAACATTTCGTGTTCCTGAGCCATTACCTCTTCCATCTTACTTAAAGCTTCTTTTCTTTTCCTAGACTCGTTTCCAAAAACAATAGCAAAATAATTTAAAAAAATTAAAGCAATAATTAAAGCGATTGGAATTGAATAGTAGTAGTATGGATCTACATGAAAATGATTATTTAAAGGTGAAGGAAGCTCCTTAGAATAAAACGTTAAAAATATTAATATCAATATCGTCGTTGTTACTAGAAATAAATTAGTTCTTATACCTAAATTTGATGAGGCAAAAACACTTGGTATTAATAAAAAGACTACAAAAGGATTTGTTATTCCACCCGTTAGATAGATTAAAAAACCTAATTGAAATATATCAATTATCAAAAAAATAAGCGCAGATCTGTCTGAAAGTTGAGTTTTGTTATAAATTAAAATTAAATATAGATTACTTAATATTCCGATAAAAATAATAATATTTGAAATAATAAAATTAAATTCAAAATTAAAATAAAAATATACAACATTTATAGATATTAGTTGACCGATAATTCCAATCCATCTCAAAGAAATATAAGTAGATTTTTTGAGAGTATGAAATTTTGAAGTTTCAAAAAACTTCATGTTTTATATGTCTAAATTTTGAACATTTATTGCGTTGGAGACAATAAAATCTTTTCTCAGTGATACGTCGTTTCCCATTAAGGTATGTATCAAATCTTGGTCTTTTTTTAGATTTTTAGAATACTGGACTTGTAATAAATTTCTTGTTTCTGGGTTAAGTGTTGTATTCCAAAGTTCATCTGGATTCATTTCTCCTAACCCTTTAAACCTTTGAATATTCATTCTCGATTTTTCAATCTCTAATAATTTTAAAAACTCTTTAGAGCCTCTTTTATTTTTTTTTAAATCTTTATTGTTATTAACGATGTACTTCTCAAGTTCATCTTCATCTTTAACATAGGTGCTTTTTGAACCTTTATTTATTTTAAATAGTGGAGGCTGAGCTAAATAGATGTTACCATTTTCAATAAGTTTATTAAAAGGTTTATTGTTAAAAAAAGTTAATAATAGTGCTCTAATATGAGATCCATCGACATCTGCATCTGTCATAATTATTATTTTACCATATCTCAAATCTTTCAAGTCAATTTCATGAGCTTTTGGATCTAATCCCAGTGCATTAATTAGTGTCACAATTTCATTTGAAGATATCATCTTAGCTAGAGCTTTTGTTCTTTGATCAGATCCATTTCCATTTTTATTAGTATTTAAATCCTCAACGTACGTATTAAGTATTTTTCCTCTTAAAGGTAAAACAGCTTGATTTGATCTATTTCTCCCTTGTTTAGCTGATCCACCTGCAGAGTCTCCCTCTACTATAAATAGTTCTGTTCCATCTTGTTTGCCTATCTGACAATCTGCCAATTTTCCAGGCAAGCCACTTAATTCAAGAGCTCCTTTTCTTCTGACATTTTCTCTCGCTTTTCTGGCAACATCCCTTGCCATTGCTGCTTGAATAATTTTTGCTAAAATTATTTTTGCAATTGATGGGTTTTGATCAAACCAAATAGATAATTTTTCATTAATTAGTGTTTCAACAATAATTCTAATCTCTGATGAAACAAGCTTATCTTTTGTTTGAGAAGAAAACTTTGGATCTGGAATTTTTGTCGATAAAATACAAGTTAAACCTTCTTTTATATCGTCACCAGAAATAGCTAATTTGTTTTTTTTTAATAAATTATTTTCATTAGCGTATTTATTAATAACTCTAGTCAATGCACTTCTAAAACCTAATAAATGAGTTCCACCATCTTTTTGATGAATATTATTTGTGTATGGATAAATATCTTCTGAATACCCTGCATTCCACTTCAAAGAGCATTCCAAATTGATCTTATCTTTATTTCCCTCTATGTGAATTGGTTTTTTAAATATATCGTTTCCATTTTTATTAAGAAGTTTATCTCTTTTTTCATCTAAAAATTCTACAAACTCGGTGACACCTCCATCAAACTTAAATTCTGAGGTCTTTAATTTTTTTTCCCTATCATCACTAAAAATAATTTTGAGACCTTTGTTTAAAAAAGCAAGTTCCCTCATTCTCTTTATAAGTATGTTCGAGTTAAATTTAGTTGATGAAAAAATATTTTTTGAGGGAAGAAATGTAATTTGGGTGCCGGTTTGTTTCGATTTTCCAATCATTTTTAAAGGTCTCTTTGCTTCTCCATTATTAAACTCAATAAAATATTTTTTATTATCTCTGTTTATCTCTAATTGTAATTTTTCTGACAAGGCATTGACTACCGAAACACCCACGCCATGTAGTCCACCAGAAACTTTGTAAGAGTCGTGATCAAACTTTCCACCTGCATGCAGTTGTGTCATAATCACTTCTGCTGCTGATTTGTTTTCCCCTTTGTGCATGTCAACTGGAATTCCTCTTCCATCATCATTCACAGTTATTGTGCCATCGTTGTTAATTTTTACCTCAATATTTTTACAGTGGCCCGCCAAAGACTCATCTATAGAATTGTCAACGACCTCGTAAACCATGTGATGTAAACCTGTTCCATCATCCGTATCTCCAATATACATGCCAGGTCTTTTTCTTACAGCTTCTAGACCTTTTAAAACTTTTATGGAGTCTGCTTGATATGTACTTTTATTTGTCATTTTTTAAATTATGGAAAAAATAACTATAACATTTTTTAAAAAAAATTGCTGATTTATCTTTTTTAAAATATTTTAAAAGTATTAAATTCCACATGAAAATAAGGGTTAATTGATGGCGGAGAGAATGGGATTCGAACCCATGATAGAGTTTCCTCTATACACGCTTTCCAAGCGTGCGCCTTCAACCACTCGGCCACCTCTCCATTAACATAATTTTAAAATAAATTTTATTTTTTTTGAATTATGATCTGATAACCAATTGAAACAATTTTTACTTTAAAAAAATTTTCATATAGAAATCTTTTAACTCCACCAATTGGGTTTAAATTAATTTCATCATAGTAATCCCATAAAAAGTCATCAAATATCATTAATCCTTTTTTATTAAGCAGTTTAAAAGAATTTATTGAGTCTTTATAAACATTATCTGCGTGGTGATTTCCATCAATATAAATTAAATCAAATCTTTCATCGATTTCTTGTAAAAAGAAATCATCAGAAGTTGATTTGCTCAATCTAATTCTTGACTCAAATTTTTGTGTGTTATGTTTAAAGTTTTTAAGAACCTTGTTAAAATCTTTGTCTTTATTTTCCTCAAAATCTATGAATGGATCTACGCAATATATTTTTGAATTTTTTAAAATAGAAAGAAAAAAGACTGTAGATAATCCCTCATAACTTCCTATTTCTAAAATACTTATTTTTTTATCAATTATTTTAAATTTATATATTATTCTTGATAAATATTTAATGTTATATGAAAACCAATCTTCAGAGTAAATTCCTTTTTTTTTAAAATTACGATCGTGTTCATTTAAATCTAGATATTTTTTATAATATTTTTTATTTAGAAAACTTAGTTTTCTAAATGTAAATAGTTTTATAATTAAGTATATGGTAATGAGTTTATACTTTTTATAAGATTTAAATATAAAATTATAATATTGCTTCATTTGTATGTGAGATGCTATCATTAAATAAAATACATTCAAGTTTCAACTGCAATGATAAAATTGTTTCGAAAAAAAATAAATTTGATAAAATTTTTTTATGAAGTTTTTTTATAGAATTTTACTAAAGAAGGTTTTTGACTCGATTTATGGTAAAGTAACAAATTTTAAAAAAAGATCTGATAAGAATTTAAAAGTAATAATCCTTAAATTTTACAATAAGAAATATAAATTATTTGAGATTAAAAGAGGAAGAATTTTCACAGATTGTAACACAAATGTAGCGTATATAAATCAAAATAATAAATTAATGGATTTTTCATTTCAACAAAATAAAAATAGATTAAGCTCAAGTTACTATAATTCTGTTTTAAAATATGGCACCCCAAAAATAAAAAAAAAAATAAAAGGAAATCTTCTATCACTTGTTCAAGGGGCAAGTGGTAATAATTATTGGCATTGGTTATTTGATTTACTCCCAAAAGTCGAAATTCTTAGTAACAACAAAAAAATTAATCACTTTGATTACTATTATATACCAAAACCAAACAAATATATTATTGACACTTTAAAAATTTATGGAATCAAAGAAAATCAATTAATAAACAGTCAAAAGTATAAACATATTCAGGCTAAAAAAATATTTTTTTTAGAAAATATTTATCTTAAAAAAGGAAGTTTTCAAAAACAATTTGAAAATATTCCTCTAATAATTATCAAAACTATGAGAAATAAGTTTCTTAAATATAAGAATAAAAAATTTAATTTTAAAAAAATATTTATTGATAGATCAGACTCTAAATTTAGACATTATCAATTTTATAACAACAGTGAAATAATTAAAAATTTAAAAAAAAATAATTTCGGTATCTACAAATTATCTACACTGAATATTTTTGATCAAGTTTCACTTTTTAATTCTTCAAGATTAGTTCTTGGATTACATGGTGCAGGTTTTGCAAATATAATTTTTTGTAAAAAAAATACTAGAATTTATGAGATACTAAGAAAAAATGAAGTTAAAAGAAATGCAATAAAAACTATTTCAAATCTCTCTAGTCTTAAACATAAAAAAATTATTATTAAAAAATATAAATATTTTAATGGGTATAATCAATTAATTTTTGATAAAAAAAATTATAATATTTTTTGATGCCACTTCTTTTTAGATTATCCAATCACTAAATTTTTCCTTATTTTTAGTTATGAAATCTGGAAATGAATTATCTAAAACAATTTTAACATATTTATGACCTCTCTCAAATAGATCTACATGATTTTGAATTTTAGAACTTATTACTCCCTCATTTGAAAATTTTTCAATTGAAAACTCTGAATGTGCAAAAGTTTTAAGTTTAATAGATATTTCTTTTGGGGACATCATATTGTTAAAATGCCATCCACTTTTATTAAAAAGCTCAATATTTTTTTCTTTATCAAATCTTAAAAAGTTATATTTCAAGTTTTTTGATTTTATTTTTTGCCTTAAAAAATCTATTGACTTTAAATTTTTTTTTTTGGCTACCCTTGTTCCTTCCCAAGGGGACTCATATGGATTAAAAAGGTTAAATCTATAATTGAAGCAATCCATCATAAAAATTCCATATTTATTTTTTAATTGAAAATCTATCAATAATTCAGGTTTAACTATTTCATCCGGATCAGAAAAAAAAATGTAATCTTCTTTATCGGCAAAATCGATACAACTTAAAAGGAATTCTCTTTGGATAGCTTGATTTTCCCATGGGTTATTTTTCTTAGGAAAAGGTTTTTCTAACAAACAATATTTTATTTTATCATTGTTATATTCATCTTTCCAAATGAAATTTTGCTTCTTGGGATTTCCTTTGTGATCAAACAAAGACTCGCAAACTACAAAATAATCTACGTAATTAACTAAAACATTATACCTAAGTTGAAACATAAAATTGTTATCAAAAAATGTGATACAATCTAATAATTTATTTTTTCTTTTTAATTCAACCATTGGTCTAATATTTTCATATTTAAGAGCATATTGTCTAAGCTTTGGCCCACGCTATTGCTCAACAAATCATTTGAAATTTCATTAATTTGATCAAAGTATGGATCATCAATTTTTTCAAATTTTATTTCATTCTCGCTTTTTTTTTTTTTTAAAATTATATTTGATGAGCCGAACCATGTATTTGGTATTTCAATACTTCCCTCAGATCCAAATATTTCGGTTCCAGACCCAATATCTCTTTTAAAAGATGAAAACAATTTTACATGTATTTTTTCATTTATTTTCATTTCTATTTTAGAGTCGATATCAACACCTGTTTCTCCAATCTCGACTTTTTTATTTAAAATTTTATAATCCTGTAATTTACCAGATTCTAATTTTTCTAATAGCATAGTTGTAAAAGATACTGGATAACAGCCTAAATCCAATATACATCCCCCACCTAATTTTTTACTAAATAATCTGCCTTCTTTGTCTATTTTTCTTTTTTTATTGAAAAATAAAAATTTTTTTTTAGTAAGCAAATCTACTCCGAAATTTGAAATGATTTTTGTTACTTTTCCTATTTCACCGTTATTTACAAACTCTAGGACTTTTTTAATTTGGGCATGATACTTATACATAAATCCTTCATAAATTAATATTTGTGATTTTTTTTGTGATAATTTTTCTTTTATACTTTTAAGTTGAAAAAAATTTTTTGTAATTGGTTTTTCAACCAATATATTTTTATTATAATCTATACATTTATTTATCCACTCGTAATGATATGAATTAGGTAGTGCAATGTAGATTATATTAATTTCAGAATTTTTGATTAAATCCTCATAATTATTAAAACAAAATTCATCTTTAATATTTAATTTTTTTTTAAAATTCTGTAAGTTTATTAAATTTTTACTAGCTATACCTTTTAATTCACAATTTTCTAATTTGTTAAAGCTTTTTAAGTGAAAATTGGCCATTTTTCCAAGTCCAATTATTCCCCAATTAATTTTTTTCATTTATTTATTCTTTGTTAATCTTTAAAACACCAATAAACGCCTCTTGTGGAATTTCAACTCTTCCAAATTGTTTTGATTTCGCCTTTCCTTTTTTTTGTTTTTCTAAAAGTTTTCTTTTTCGATCAGTTGCCCCTCCGCCATGAATTTTTGTTAAAACATCTTTTTTGAATCCTTTTATAGTTTCTCGGGCAATTATTTTGCCTCCTATTGCTGCTTGTATTGGTATCATAAAATTGTGTCTCGGGATTAAGTCTTTTAATTTTTCACAGACTTCCCTGCCAGTTTTCTGAGCAAAATCTTTGTGAATCATCATTGCAAGAGCATCCACTGACTCTCCATTTACTAATATACCCAACTTTACTAGGTCTCCCTCTCGATGCCCAATTATCTCATAATCAAAGCTAGCGTATCCGCTTGTCATTGATTTTAATCGATCATTGAAATCAAAAACTACCTCGTTCAAAGGAATTTCATAATTTATCATAGCTCTATTTCCTGAGTAACTTAGATTTGTTTGTATACCTCTTTTATCCTGACACATTTTAATAATTGAACCTAAATACTGATCTGGTGTTATTATTGTTGCTTTAATCCATGGTTCCTCAATATAATTTATAAAAGTTGGATCTGGTAAACTTGAAGGATTTTGTAAATCAGTTATTTTGCCATCATTAAGATAAACTTTATATACAACACCAGGGGTAGTTGTTAATAAGTTTACATCAAATTCTCTCTCTAGTCTTTCCGTAACAATTTCTAAATGAAGTAGACCCAAAAATCCGCATCTAAATCCTAAACCTAGAGCTGAAGACGACTCTTGTTCAAATGAAAAACTTGCATCGTTTAGTTGTAGTTTAGCTAAACCGTCTTTTAATTTTTGAAACTCTGAACTATCAACTGGAAATAAGCCACAAAAAACTACTGGTTTACTTGGTTTAAAACCAGGCAAAGCCTCTTTTATTGGTTTTAGAGCATTACAAATTGTATCTCCAACCTTTGTATCTGATAAGACTTTAATGCCCGTGGTAATGAAACCTATTTCACCAGTATTTAACTCATCAATATCGACAGGTTTGGGAGTAAAAACACCTACTTTTTCAACAACATACTCTTGATTTGTTGACATCATCTTTATTTTCATGTGTTTAGATAACTTGCCATCAATTACTCTTACAAGAATTACGACTCCTAAATAGGTGTCATACCAGCTATCTACAAGCAAACACTTTAACTCTGCAGAGCTTTCTCCTTTGGGGGAAGGTAAAGTTATAATTATTTGTTCTAGAATATCTTCTATTCCTTCACCTGTTTTTCCAGAACATGGAATAGCATTTTCAGTATCAATACCGATAACCTCTTCAATTTGTTTTTTTGTTCGATCGATGTCAGAAGCAGGTAAATCAACTTTATTTAGGACTGGTACTATTTCATGATTAGTATCTAATGCTTGATATACGTTAGCTAAAGTCTGAGCCTCAACACCTTGAGTGCTATCAACAATAAGAATTGAACCCTCACAAGCATAAAGAGATCTGCTTACCTCGTAGCTGAAATCTACATGACCAGGAGTATCTATAATATTTAAAATATAATCCTTTCCATCTTTAGCTTTATAATTTAATTTTACAGTCTGGGCTTTAATTGTTATTCCTCTTTCTCTTTCAATATCCATTGAGTCAAGGACTTGTGCTTTCATCTCTCTTTCTGTTAATCCTCCACAACTATGAATTATTCTATCAGCGATAGTAGATTTTCCATGATCAATGTGCGCAATAATTGCAAAATTTCTTATATTATCAATTTCACTAGACATTTAAGACCTAATTTTTGCGCCCGATCTAGTCTCAACAGTTGAAATTATTAGTTTATTAATTTTATCAAGATCACTTTCTTCTAATGTTTTATCTGAAGATTGAATAGTTACATTGAGAGCTATAGACTTTTTATCTTTAGGAATATTTTTACCCTCATAAACATCAAAAATCTTAACTGACTTAATTAAACTTTGATCAATAGAGGAAATTATTTCAATTAAATCTTGAGCTTTAAAATTTTTATCTACTACAAAAGCAAAATCTCTGTCTGATTTTTGATAATCTGAGAACTTAAATTTAGATTTTGAGTCTTTGAGTTTAGGTTTATTATCTTTCAAGTAATCCAGATAAATTTCTAAACCAACTAAAGCTTCAGTTTTAATATCAAGTTTTTTTATAATATTTGGATGAATTTCTCCAAAATATGCCACTGGATCAATATCGTCTTTATTAAGGTATACTGAGCCAGATTTACCTGGGTGATAATATGAAGGAGATCTTTCTCTCACAAATAAATTTTGCCTTTCATATCCAGCTTCTATTAAGGTTTGAATTGTATCTTTTTTTGCATCAAATACATCAACTGGTCTATTTTCTTCATTCCAATTTAATCTTGATATTTTTCCTGACTTTATTGCTCCTATGACCGTTAATTGTTCTCCAGGTTTATTATCCTTGAAAATTGGCCCAATTTCAAAAAGAGAAATGTCTTTAAATCCTCTATCTAAATTTTTCTTTAGATGGAATGTTAAATTCGAAAATATTGAGTTCCTCAAAACATCTAGGTCAGAACTTATTGGATTTACTATTTTAATTTCTTTATACTTTTCTTTAAAAAGATTGTTTAATTTTGAGTCAGTAAATGACCATGTTACAGTCTCAAAATATCCTTTAGATGCTACCGAACGCTGTAAAAAATGAAAAAGTTTTTGTTGTTTGTTGAGTGTATCTTTAAGTCTGTTTTTTTCAGGTTCTAAAGTCTTTATATTATTGTAACCTTTAATTCTTACTATCTCCTCAACGATATCTATAGGTTGAGTTATGTCTGGTCTCCAAGTAGGAATCTTTAATTCTAATTCTAATTTTTTTTTAGAAACTTCAAATCCTAAATTTTTTAAAATCTTAACAATTTCTTTATCTTTTACCTTAAAACCTGTAATTCTCTCAAATAAAGAAATTTTAAATTTGATTTTATTTTTTTTGTCTTTCTTGGTGCTTTGAATATCAAACTTACTAACTTTACCACCGCAAATTTCAGCTATTAATTTTGCAGCTTTTTTTAAACCTATTTCAATCGACTGAGGATCAATACCTCTTTCAAATCTAAATTTGGCATCAGTATCAATGTTCAATAATTTTGAAGTTTTTCTAATAGATCTAGGCAAAAAGTAAGCTGACTCTAACAAAATATTTGTAGTGCTAAACTCAGTGCCTGAACGTGTTCCTCCAATAATTCCACCTAAACCCAATACACCAGACTTATCAGAGATAACACACATATCATTATCTAATCTATATTCTTTATTATCAAGAGCTTCGAAAGTTTCACCCATTTTTGAATTTCTAACGATGATTTCCTTATCAATTTTGTCAGCATCATATGCATGAAGTGGTCTATTTAAATCCAGCATCACATAGTTAGTTATATCCACAATAGCTGAGATAGGTTTTTGACCTAAAGACTGTATTTTATCTTTTAGCCAGCTTGGACTTTCTTTATTTTTAACACCTTTAATTAGACAACTACCAAATATAGTGCAACCTTGATTTTTATCTTTTGTAATAGAAACTTTAATTTTTTGAAGGCCAATATTTGTAATATTTGTTTTTGAAATATTTTTTAATTTACCAACTCCTGCTGCAGCGAGATCTCTTGCTACTCCTCTTACCCCTAAGCAATCTGGTCGATTAGGGGTAATTGATAAATCAATAACTTTTGCAGAATTATTTCTAAAAAAGTTTTTTCCTACTTGGCTAGAGTACTTATTTGATTTTAGTTCTGTAATTCCACCACTTTCATCAGATAAATTTAATTCAGACTCTGAACATAACATACCATATGAGGTCACACCTCTTATTTTACTAACTGTGAGTTTCATACTGTTCTTTGGAATTACTGATCCAGGTCCAGCATAAACGGTTAAGATATTTTTCTTAGCATTTGGCGCTCCACAAACAACTTTAATTGTACTTTGTTCACCAATATCAACTTCACATACTTTGAGTTTATCTGCATTTGGATGTTGCTCAGCATTTATAATTTTTGCTACTTTAAAATTATCTCGATCAGAACTAATCTTTTTAAAGCTCTCAACTTCAAGCCCAACATCTGTCAACTTCTCAATTATTTCATTATCTTTGAACTTTGTATCAAGGTGTTCCTTAAGCCAATCTAATGTAAATTTCATCTGCTTAAACCCCTATAATTTGATGGAACGTCTAATGGATCAAACCCAAAATGATTTAGCCACCTATAGTCAGTCTCAAAAAAAGCTCTAAGATCATTTATTCCGTACTTAAGCATTGCTAACCTGTCTATACCAATTCCAAATGCATAGCCCTGATACTTATCTGAATTAATTTTTACATTTTTAAGTACATTTGGATGCACCATCCCACAACCTAAAATCTCTAACCATTTGTCACCCTCACCAATAACTATTTTGCCGTCTTTCAACTCATAGCCAATGTCAACTTCTGCTGATGGTTCTGTAAAAGGGAAATGACTTGGTCTAAATCTCATTTTGATTTTATCCACTTCAAAAAAAGATTTTATAAAATAATTTAAGCATCCTTTTAAATGTCCCATATTTATATTTTTATCAATATGAAGTCCTTCTACTTGATGAAACATTGGGGCATGAGTTTGATCGCTGTCAGATCTATACGTTCTGCCAGGAGCAATAATTTTAAAAGGTGGTTTACTTTTTAACATTGTTCGTACTTGAACTGGAGATGTATGAGTTCTTAAAAGTAATTCTTTTTTATCATCCAAGTAAAAAGTATCATGCATATCTCTTGCTGGATGATTGTCTGGAGTATTTAATGCGGTAAAATTATAATGTTCATTCTCTATATCTGGTCCTTCTTCGACGCTAAAACCAATCTCAGAAAAAATTGAAGATATCTCGTCTATTACTTGAGAAACTGGATGTATCTTGCCTTGAACAATGTTTCTCTCCGGTAAAGTTACATCTACTCTTTCGTTCTCCAGCTTAGAATTTATTTCTTTAATTTCTATTTCTTGAATTTTTTTACTAATTATTTCTTGTAATTCATTTTTTGCAAAATTTAAATCTGATGCAAATTTTTTTCTTTGTTCGGTTGGTAAAGACCCAAGATTTTTAAAAGAATTGGAGATTTTACCATTTTTACCAAATAATTCGGATTTAATTTGATTTATATTTTCAATATTTAAATCCCCATTTAATCTATCTAAAAATTCGTCTTTAATTTTTTTAATATCAGACATATCAGTAGACTATTTGTTAACTTTAGAAAAACAACAATGAAAATTAATTCAGTGCTGATTGGGCTTTTTGAACAATAGTTTTGAAGGCTTCTGGGCTATCATAGGCTATTTCAGCTAGAATTTTTCTATCAATTTTAATTCCGCATTTATTTAAAC
>MDTG01259713.1_pt1 | contig 15221 bp, 8 predicted proteins | sample 811421 | NCBI WGS metagenome assembly MDTG01 (sample SAMN05326645, study PRJNA326480) | marine metagenome | isolation source: seawater | place: Pacific Ocean: South East | collected 2011
ACTTCGGGAGTCCTGCGGACGCGTACCCGGGACTCCTGCGGACGCCTATCCGGGCGTCCTGCGGACGCGTACCCGGGAGTCCTGCGGACCTCTTTCGCGGAGCGCGCGGCTCGACGCGGCCTCGCCGCCCTGGGGTCATCGGTCCCCGGCGCCTCCGACCTCTCCGGAGGCGCCCCCGACCAAAGACCCCACCCAGGCCCCTCCTCCCGCGCGTTCCCGCCCGATCCGCCCGCCGTGAGCTTTGGCACGGTCGCTGCTCAACCCTCCCCCGTGCCCGCTCCCCCGGCCCGGCTCCTCGCCCTCCTCGCCGCCTCCGCCCTCCTCGCCTGCGCGGACCCGGCCCCCTCCGATCCGCTCCCGCCGGCCCCCACGCCCCAGCCCACCCACGTCGACGGCGACACCCCCCGCCTCCCCTTCGCCGCCGGCTGCGTCGACCTCGCCCCCGCCGAGCGCCTCCTCGCCGCCAGCCCCGAGGGCGACGCCTGGGTCTTCCGCGCGCCCTCCACCGACGACGCCGCCGCCGCCGAGCTCCACGTCGTCCAGCTCGAGCGCCGCGAGCGCGCCCTGCCGGCGCCCCCCGTCGCGGCCGTCGCCAGCGCCACCGCCTGGAGCCACCAGGCCCTCACCCTCGTCGGCGACGACCACCTCTGGCGCGTCGGCGCCCAGGAGCCCGAGCCCCTCTACCTCCCCACCGAGCTCGGCGCGCCCCGGGCCTTCTGCGGCGACCCCCAGCAGGACGGCGACGCCCTGGTCCTCACCGACGCCGGCCTCTTCGAGCGCGCCGCCGGCCAGTGGTGGCGCGTCGACCTCGCGGGCCCCGTCGGCCTCGGCGACATCGCCTGGATCGGCCGCCGCGACGGCGCCTGCGCGGGCGCGGACGGCGACGTCTGGCTCGGCGCCGGCGACGCCGTCTGGCGCCTCGCCGAAGAAGGCTTCCAGCGCCGCGAGCCCCCCCGCACCCCCACGGGCCCCGGCGTCGCCCACGCGGGCGGTGTCGCGCTCCCGGCCGGCGAGGTGCTCCTCCTCGGCGACGCCGAGGGCTGGGCCGAGGTCGTCTTCGAGGCCCCCATCGAGCGCGTCGCCGCCGCCGGCGAGCGCCTCTGGGTCGCCACCGAGGAGGGCCTCTTCGTCCACGACCCGAGCGGCTGGCGCGGCGCCAGCGTCACGCTCCCCGCCCGCGTCGACGCCCTCCACCCCCACGCCGCCGGCGGCGCCTGGCTCCGCAGCGGCGACGCCCTCTGCCACCTCGCCCCGGACCCCCTCCTCCGCGTCCGCGGCCTCCGCCCCTTCGAGCGCATCCCCGCCGGCGCCGTCGACCTCGACGTCGCCGCCATCGACGGCGCCGGCGTCCCCCTCGCCATGGAGACCCTCTCGGTCGCCATCGACGGCGAGCCCGTCATGAGCATCCCGGTGAGCGGCGACGGCTGGCGCCTGGAAGCCTTCGACCTCGGCCCCACCGGCTGGCACGCCCTCGAGCTCGAGATCGCCGCCGGCGACGACGTCCTCCTCCAGCGCGGCCTCACCTACCGCGTCACCGAGAGCGTCTCCTTCGCCGAGGCCCTCGCCCCCCTCGCCGAGGCCCGCTGCGCCGGCAGCGACTGCCACGGCGCCGGCGCCACCGACGCCCCCGAGCTCCTCACCCACGCCCAGTGGGTTCGCTACGCGCCCGCCATCCGCGCCCAGGTCGTCTCCGGCCGCATGCCGCGCGAGCCCGAGGCGCCCCTCTCCCCCGAAGAGATCGACCGCATCGTCGAATGGATCGAAGGAGGCCTCCAGCCATGAGCCCCCGCTCGCTCGCCCCGCTCCTCGCGCTCGTCCTGGCCGCCTGCTCCGGCCAGATCGAGCCGGGCGCCACCCCGCCCGAGGAGCCGCCCGCGCCCGAGGACGAGGGCCTCGCCCCGCCCGAGCGCGACCCGATCGCCCCCGCCGAGGTCGCCCCCGGCCGCCGCCTCCGCCGCCTCACGGCCGACCAGCTCGTCGCCTCCCTCGAGGTCGCCACCGGCGAGCGCTGGGCCGACTACGAGCGCTTCGCCGGCAGCCTCGGCCGCGCCGACTTCGCCGAGGTCACCGAGGAGGGCCGCGAGCTCAACGTCACGTTCGAGAAGCTCGCCAGCGACGCCGCCCGCGCCACCTGCGCGGCCGCCCTGGAGAAGGACCTCGAGGGCCGCGAACCCGGCGTGATCCTCCACCACGTCGGCGTCGCCCACCGCGACCCGGCCGACCTCGCCGCCAACCTGAAGCACCTGCAGCTCCGCTTCCTCGGCGTGCGCGTCGTCGACGACGCCGACCCGCGCCTCACCCCCTGGATGGACCTGCTCACGCACGCCCCCGACGGCGCCCCCATCGAGGACGCGACCATGGCCACCCGCTGGGAGGCCGTCTGCATCGGCCTCGCCACGCACCCCGACTTCCTCACCTACTGACCCGGAGAGACGAACGCCATGAACCTCCATCGACGCGCGCTCTTCCGCGGCCTCCTCGGCGCCGGCGCCCTCGCCGGCCTGGGCGGCGGCGCCTCCCGCATCTTCGCGGCGCCCCCCGCCGAGCACCGCTTCGTCGTCCTCTACTTCAACGGCGGCTGGGACGTGCTCCTCGGCCCGGACCCCCGCGACCCGGCCCGATCCTACGCGGGCATCGACCTCGGCACGGAGCTGCTCCCGGAGGCCTACCGCGACCCGCTCCCGGTCACCCTCGGCGGCCGCGAGACCCTCTGGGGCGCCTCCATGCGCCGCCTCGTCGAGCGCGGCCACCACCAGCTCTGCACGACCTTCCGCTCCGTGAACATGAACACGGTCGCCCCCCCGGCCGGCCGCGCCTACGTCAACACCTTCCGCTCCCCCGCCGGCGCCCAGGCCCGCGGCAGCAGCATCGGCACGCTCCTCGCGACCGCCGGGCCCCTCTCCGAGAGCCTGGTCATGCCGAACGTCTCGATCAGCCTGCCCACCTTCAACGACGCCCACCCGGCGGACTTCACCGGCGTCCGCACCGCCCTCGCCCCCGGCATCATCGACCTCCTCCAGCCCCAGGCCGAGCGCCTGGACGACGACGTCGAGGCCCTCCTCGCCCGCGCCCAGGACGAGGCCCGCTCCTGCGTCGGCGCCACCTACCGCGGCCGCCCCGAGGACCAGCTCCGCGAGAGCCGCCGCCGCGCCCGCCAGCTCGAGCGCGAGAACGTCGCCCGCTTCTTCGACCTCGGCGCCGACACCAGCGAGATGGCGAGCCTCCGCGCCCGCTACGGCCTCGGCGCCACCACCCACCGCAGCAACCCGCGCCACCCCGGCGTCGTCGCCGCCATCACCGCGCAGCTCCTCCGCACGGGCCTCGCCCGCTCCGTCACGGCCCAGCTCCAGGTCGGCATGGACACACACCGCGCCGACTGGGGGAGCGCCCAGGGCCCGCGCCAGCGCCTCGGCTTCGACGCCCTCGCCGCCCTCCTCGACGACCTCCGCGAGGACGACCCCAGCCTCGAGCGCACCACCGTCGTCGTCATGAGCGAGTTCGCGCGCACCCCGCGCATCAACGGCAACCGCGGCCGCGACCACTGGTTCGCCAACAGCTTCCTCGTCTTCGGCGGCCTGCTCCGCCCGGGCGTCGTCGGCGCCACGCACCCGGAGAGCCTGGGTCTGCAGCGCACGAACCTCGAGACCGGCCTCCCGGACCCGGAGGGCGAGATGCTCCAGCCCGAGCACATCGGCGCCACCCTCGCCGCCGCCCTCGGCCTCGACCACGACGCCTTCCGCGTCTCGCCCCTCCACGCCTGGATCGCCTGAGCCATGACGACGACGACGACCACGCCCCGCCTCGCCCTCCGCGCCGCCGCGCCCGGCCTCCTCGCCGGGGCCCTCCTCGCGCTCCTGGCCGCCCCCACCCCCCTCGCCGCCCAGGACGCCTCGCCCACCGAGTGCGCGCCCACGGAGGAGGTCGACCGCTACCGCCTGCTCCGCTCGCTCAGCCTCGATCTCCTCGGCCGCATCCCCACCGTCGCCGAGTACCAGCTCCTCGACACGGTGGAGGAGATCGACGAGCCGACCCTCCGCGCGCTCCTCGCCTCCGAGGAGCACTTCGCGCAGGTGCGCCAGTACCACCGGGCGCTCCTCTGGGGGAGCCTCGACGGCGTCAACAGCCTCGCCGCGGGCCAGCGCCGCCTGCGCCTCCGCCGCGGCCCGAACATCTGGCGGAACCCGAACGCGCGCGCCACCTACCGGGGCCGCAACGACGTCGACTGCCTCGACCAGCCCCAGACCGAGTGGGACGAGCGCGGCGTGCCCGTGCCCATCCGCACCTTCGCCGGCATGAACTGCCGCGGGGGCAGCTGCCGCCAGGAGGGCTACGTCATGGTCGCTCCCTACTGGGCGCCGGACACGCGCATCAAGGTCTGCGCCTACGACGCGCAGGCGAACGCCATGGGCACCGACGGGCAGCCCTGCGACGTCTACAACCCGAACCTCGCCTGCGGCTGCGGCCCGAACCTCCGTCAGTGCTCCCCGGGGCCCAACACCGCCGCCGACCGCGCCATGCGCGAGGCCCTCACGGAGGAGCCGGCGCGCCTCTTCGAGCACATCGTGCGCCAGGGGCGGAGCTACTTCGACGCCTTCACGACGAACGAGACGCTCGTGAACGGCGCCTCGGTCCACTACTACCGGCACATGTCCGGCGTCGACGTGCTCTCCCGCGGCGCCGTGACCTACGACCCGGCCATGGGCGAGCTGCCGGACCTCGACTTCCGCGACCAGGAGGACTGGCGCGTGGTCGAGCGGGAGGAGGCCCACGCCGGCGTGCTCACCACCTACGGCTTCCTGATGCGCTTCGGCAGCAACCGCGGGCGCGCCAACCGCTTCTACACGGCCTTCCGCTGCGAGCCCTTCATGCCGCCGGCCGAGGGCCTCCCCGAGGAGGTCGAGGAGGACCCGAGCCCGAACCTCCGCGAGCGCACGGGCTGTGCCGGCTGCCACCAGACCCTCGAGGTCGCCGCGGCCGCCTGGGGACGCTGGCGCGCCTCGACCACCTTCGGGCTCCTGCGCCCGGTCGAGGTGGACATGATGGGCGCGCGCGCCGAGTGCGCGGCCTGCGACACGGCCGGGGGCACGCGCTGCAGCGCCTTCTGCAACAGCTACTTCATCACCGCCGACAACGGTCACCCCGAGGAGCTCGCGACCTGGCGCGGCTTCCCGCAGGCGCGCGCCTGGCTCGAGGAGAGCGAGGCGACGATCATCGAGGCCGGCCCCGAGGCGCTCGTCGACGAGCCCATGGAGCGCCAGAAGGTCGCGAGCTGCACCGTGCGCAACCTCGCCGAGCACTACCTCGGCCGCGAGCTGAGCGAGACCGAGCTCCTCGAGTGGGTCCCCGCCCTCCGCCGCGAGTTCGAGGCGAGCGACTACGACTTCACGGAGCTGACCTACGCGATCGTGTCGAGCGAGCCGTACCGGACCGTGCGCTGAGGCCCGACGGGTCGGTCAGCGCAGGCCGTGCTTCTTCACCAGCTCGTGCAGCCGGCTCCGCGCGAGGCCGCTCCGGCGCGAGGCCTCGGTGACGTTCCCACCCGTCTCGTCCAGGAGGCGCCCCAAGTACTGGCGCTCGAAGGCGCCGAGCCAGGCCTCTTTCGCGTCGGCGTAGGGGAGGTCGACGCGGATGGTGTCGGGCATCTCGGTCTCGATGGCCGGCGCGCCGACGGACGCCTCGCCGAGGGCCACGAGCCGTCGCACGAAGCTCCGCAGCTCGCGCACGTTCCCGGGCCAGCGGTAGCCGGCGTGCTTCTCGAGGTCCCGGTCGAGGGCCTCCATCAGGTCGCGCCGATCGGGGGCGAAGCGCCGCAGGAAGTGCCGCGCGAGCAGGCGCACGTCGCCGCCCCGGTCGCGGAGCGGCGGCACGGCGAGCTCGAGCACGGCGAGCCGGTAGAGGAGGTCCTCCCGGAAGCTCCCCTCGTTGACCATCGTCGCCAGCGAGCGGTGGGTCGCCGCCAGCACGCGCACGTCCACGCTCTGCCGCGCGCCGCTCCCGAGCCGCTGCACGGTCCGGTCCTCGAGCACGCGGAGGAGCTTCGGCTGCACCTCGATCGGGAGCTCCCCGATCTCGTCCAGGAACACCGTCCCCCCCGACGCCCGCTCGAAGGCGCCGGCGCGCGCCACCTCGGCGCCGGTGAAGGCCCCCCGCTCGTGCCCGAAGAGCTCGAGGTCGGCGAGCGAGCGGCTCAGGCTCGCGCCGTCGACGACCACGAAGGGCCCGTCCTTGCGGGCGCTCGACTCGTGGATGGCCCGCGCCACCTCCTCCTTGCCGGTCCCGCTCTCGCCGGTGATCAGCACGCTCGAGTCGCCGGGCGCCACCCGCGCCAGCTTCGCGAAGAGCCGGTGCATGGGCGGGGAGGCGCCGAGGAGCGGGCCGAAGCGGTCGCCGCCCTGCCAGAGCGCCTGCTTGAGCCGCTGCCGCTCCAGGCGCACCTCGATCACGGTGCCGCCGAGCTGCACGCGCGCGCCGGGGCCGAGCACCCCGCGCTCGAGCCGGCAGCCGCCGACCCAGCTCCCGTTCTTCGAGCCGAGGTCGCGGAAGTGGAGCCCGCCGGGCACGCGCACGAGCTCGCAGTGGAGCCGCGAGACGGCCGGGTCGGTCAGCTTCAGGCGCGCGTTCCGGCTCTTGCCGATGGTGAGCGCGCCCTCGACGAAGGGGTGCTCCTGCCCGGCGTCCGGCCCCTCGACGACGGCGACCACGCCCACGTCCGTGTCGACGTCCCGCAGGATGCAGGTGGAGGTGAAGAGCGTATTCGCGTCCACCCGGTCATCATACGCGCTTCCCGCGCCGCGCGGGCTTTCTTCGACTTACGAGCCCCCGCAACCGTTCGACGTCGGCGCCGCCGCGCCGTACCCCGCCGGACGACCTCTCTCCGCCGGGCGACCTGGGCACGGCGACCTCGGCGCGGCGCCGCGTCCGCGAAGAGCCGCGTCGCGCGAGGCTGCTGGTCGCCCGGCTCGCGCCGCTCCACCGCTTCCGCGAAGAGCCGCGTCGAGCCAGGAAGCTCGTCCCCGGGTCGCGCCACGCCACCCGGGCGACCTCGGCGCGGCGACCTCAGCGCCGCATGCGCCGCCGCGCCGCGTCCGCGAAGAGCAGCGCCGCGAAGGGCAGGTCGTCCACCAGGTAGCGCCGCACCAGCCGCTTCGGGTCCTGCACCATCCGATGCACCCACTCGGTGCCCGTGCGCTGCATCCACTCGGGCGCGCGCTTCACCTGCCCGGCGATGAAGCCGAAGCTGATCCCCACGCCCATCATCCAGGTCTTCGGGTAGCGCACGCGCAGCTTCTGGATGAGGTACTCCTGCTTCGGCGAGCCGAGACCCACGAGGAGGATGTCCGGCACGTCCTCGCCGATCTCCTCGGCGATCGCGTCCACCTCCTCGACCGTCGCCGGCTTCGACACCCAGGGGCTCGACGTCCCGAGCACGCGCAGCCCCGGGTGCCGCCGCTCGAGCTCCGCCCGGCAGCCCTCCGCCGCGCCCGGGTCGCCGCCGAGGAAGTACATCGTGCGCCCCTCGCGCGCCGCCCACTCGGCCAGCTCCGCCGTCATCGTCGAGCCGGCCACGCGCTCGGGCAGCGGCTCGCCGAGGATCTGCGACGCCCACACGAGCGGCATGCCGTCGGCGCAGATCAGGTCCGCGTTCCCGTAGAGCGCCCGCGCGTCCGAATCGAGCACGGCCCGCCGCAGGATGTCGAGGTTCGCCGTCACCACCCAGCCACCGCGCCCGTCCCGGAGCTCGGCGAAGAGGTGGTCGAGGAGCGCGTGCGTATCGAGGACCGCGATGCGCATCCCGAGCAGCTCGAGCTCGGGGAAGGGGGCCGAGGCGGGCATGGCCGCCGATTGGAGCGCGGCCTGCCCGCGAGCGCAAGCATCCCCGCGTGGTGCCCCCGACTGCGCGCTCCTACTCCGCGGGCGCCTTCTTCTTCGGCAGAAAGCGCAGCAGCTCGTTCAGCTCCGCGCTCAGCTCTTTCAGGAACTCGCCGCCGTCCTTGCCGAGGTAGCCCTGGCCCCGGGCGAGCACCCCGCCGACGACCTGGCCGAGCGCCGTGAAGGCGCCCCCGAGCTGCCCGAGGAAGAACGAGAAGCCCGCGCCCGCCTGGCCGATGGCGATGCCGCCCACCGCGATCTGTCCCGTCGCGAAGAGCACGCCCGCGCCATAGAGCGTGATGGCCACGACGCCGACGCCGGCCCCCAGCACGAGCACGCCCTTGCCGCCCATGCTGATCCAGCTCCAGGCGCTCATGTTCCCGTAGCCGACGAGCGGCATGCCGAAGGCGGCCTCCTTCGCGAGCCCGCCCTCCGTGTCCGTGAGCAGGGCCATGCCCACGGCGGTGACGACGATCGGGATGAGGAGCAGGAGGCCGCGGAGCACGCCCCAGCCTACACCAAGCGAGCGGGCCGTCGGACCGGCCTCGTGCGCCCGCCCGAGCGCCCCCTCGCCGCCCTCGCGCGCGTCCTCGCCCGCCCTCTCCCACGCGGCCGTTCCCCGGCGGCCGAGCCGCGGTACCCTCGGGCGTGCCCGGGCCGCGCCACGTCTTCGTCCAGCGCTTCCAGCACCAGCCGAAGACCGGCTGGATCGCCCGCGAGGAGCGCCGCGTCGATCAGCAGGATCGCTCCGCCGTCCGGCTCCGCCCGCCCGTCACCCGGCCCGGCCTGCTCCGCCACGTGAAGCGCTTCCTCGGCGCGCTCCTCCGCGTCTTCGCGCACCTCCTCTGGCTCTCGCCCCTCGCCATCGTCGCCTACGGCGTCCTCCCCGGGCGCCTCGCCGCCGGCGTCCTCGTCGCCTTCGTCTGCGCCGTCGTCGCCTTCTTCGCGCTCCTCAACCTCTACATCCTCGTCGCTGGCATCCACTACCTCCGCGGCCGCCGTGAGGTGCCCCTCGACCCGCACGACGCCGCGCCCGACCTCCTCCTCCCGGACGCCCGCCCGGCCCTCGTCGGCCGCCTCCGCAGCATCGAGTCCGCCGAGATGGACGGCCGCCCCCTGCTCGAGAGCGCCTGGGGCGCCGACGGGCCGACCCGCGTCGTCGCGGGCGACGACCTCGCCCTCGTGCCCGAGGAGGGCGGCGCGCCGATCCTCCTCCGCTTCGAGAGCGCCCCCTTCCTCGCCGCGCCCACCGTGCAGACGCGCGCCGACGTGCTCCCCGAGCCCGCGCGCCGCCTCGCTGGCTGGTCGGGCGGTCGGGACGTCGCCGTGGCCACGCTCCGCGCCGGCGACCGCATCGCCGTCTACGCCTCGGGCGCGCCGGGCGACGCGGGCCCGCTCAGCACCCTCGAGCTCGGCGGCCGCTCCCGCCGCTGGGCCACCGAGAAGGGCGCGGACCCCTACCGCGGCGCCTCCGCGCGGGCCCGCCTGCTCACGAGCACGGCCCACGCGCGCCTGGTGCTCGCGCCGGCCTGAACGACGCGAGACCCCGCCCGCTCCCCCTCCGCTCACCGCCCGCTCCGATCGCGCCGCCTGCCCCTCGTGGACCGCGATGGCATACTCGCCCTCGGATGCTGCGCGGCGGCGGGACGTCGCGCGGACGGGATGGCTTTCGGATGACTCGCTCCTTCGCGCGCTCGGCGGCGCTCTTCGCCGCGCTCGGCTCGACCCTCTTCGCCTCCTCCGCGGGGGCGCAGACGCAGATCAAGCCGCGCTTCATGATCCTCTTCGACACCTCCGGCTCCATGGCCGTGGACCTCGACGGGATCCCCACCTACGGCGACGGCATCCCCGGCGACACCGAGGGCCTCGACACGGACTGCGACGGCGAGGCGAACGACAGCCGCATCTTCGTCGCCAAGGAGGCCCTCCGGAACATGGTGTACGCCTTCGGCGACATCGAGTTCGGCCTCACGGCGTTCCCCCGCTACGCCCGCGAGAACATCATCTGCACCGACCCGCCGGCCGACGGCGAGCCCCACGCCACGGGCCACCGCATCGACCAGAACGAGTGCAACACCACGATGGGCCCCTTCGTCGGCGGCATCGGCAACCCCCAGCTCAACACCGGCCCGGAGCTCAACAACGGCAACTGCGGCGGCGAGTGGGACGGCACGCCCGGCAACGAGCTCCCCATCGACGCCATCCCCGCCGCCTGCCGCCCGGGCACCGGGGGCAACCCGCCGGCCCGCCTCTGGCGCGCGGGCAGCCCGGCCTTCTGCACGAACTACCTCGGCGGCTGCCCCGGGCAGGACAACGGCCTCTACACCTACCCGGACGGCGACGTGCTCGTCGGCTTCAGCGGCTTCGGCTGGCCGACGACCCTCGACAACCGCGTCGGCATGCTCCGCTGGATCGACAACGCCGAGGTCGACTTCCGCGGCTCGACCACCGAGGGCAACTTCTGCAACCACGCGGGCGGCGGTGACTGCGAGCTCCGCCCCCAGGGCCCGACGCCCCTCGCCGGCACGCTCCGCGCCGCCCGCGACTACATGATCCCCATCCGCATGGGCGACCCGGTCGGGAGCTGCCGCCCCTACACGGTGCTCCTGCTCACGGACGGCGTGGAGACCTGCGACGGCGACATGAGCGCGCCCGCCAGCGCCGCCGCCGACCTCGCCGCCGCTGGCATCCCCGTCTACGTCGTCGGCCTCTCCATCGGCCCGGGCGGCCGGAGCCTCCTCAACTCGATCGCCACCGCCGGCGGCACGGACGCGGGCGGCCCGGGCGGCGACACGGCCTTCTTCGCCGACGACGCCGTCACCCTCTCGGCCGGGCTCAGCGACATCGTCGCCGACTCGCTCCTCCAGGAGCTCTGCAACGACGCCGACGACGACTGCGACACGCTCGTCGACGAGGGCTTCGTGAAGTTCTGCAACCGCCCCGCCGGCACCACGGGCACCACGCTCTGCGCGGACCCGGGCGAGACGATCTGCGACGGCGTCGACGACAACTGCAACGGCCTCGTCGACGAGGGCCTCCTCAACGCCTGCGGCAGCTGCGGCCCCGCGCCCGTCGAGGTCTGCGACGGCCTCGACAACAACTGCAACGGCATCATCGACGAGGGCGGCGTCTGCGACACGTGCCGGCCCGAGGCGGAGATCTGCGACGGCGACGACAACGACTGCGACGGCATGGTCGACGAGGGCCTCGAGCGCGCCTGCGGCATCGACCTCGGCGAGTGCTCGCGCGGCACGCAGACCTGCACCGCCGGCGCCTGGGGCGCCTGCGACGACGTGGGCCCGACCATGGAGGTCTGCGACGGCCTCGACAACGACTGCGACGGCCTGCCGGACAACCTCACGCGCGCCTGCGGCACGGACGTGGGCGAGTGCGTGCCGGGCATCGAGCGCTGCGTGGCCGGGAGCTTCGGCACCTGCGAGGGCGCCGTCGGCCCGAGCGCCGAGGCATGCAACGGCCTCGACGACGACTGCGACGGACGCACGGACGAGGACGTCCCCGGCACGGGCTCGGCCTGCGGCACGGACGAGGGCATCTGCATGCCCGGCACCACCGCCTGCGTCGGAGGGGCCATCGTCTGCATGGGCGGGACGGAGCCGGAGGAGGAGGTCTGCAACGGCCTCGACGACGACTGCGACGGGCTCGTCGACGACGGCATCTTCGTCGGCACGCCCTGCGGCACGGACGTGGGCGAGTGCTCGCCTGGCTTCAACCGCTGCGTCGACGGCGGCCTCGAGTGCGTGGACGCGATCGGGCCGAGCGACGAGGCCTGCGACGGGCTCGACAACGACTGCGACGGCGAGGTCGACGAGGGGCTGGGCCTCGGGGAGGCCTGCGGCGAGAGCGAGGGCCTCTGCATGCCCGGCGCGCTCCAGTGCGTCGACGGGCGCGAGACCTGCGTCGGCGAGGTGCCCCCCGGGCGCGAGGGCTGCGACTGCGAGGACAACGACTGCGACGGGGCCATCGACGAGGACCCGGAGCTCGGGAGCCTCTGCCCCGGCGAGTCGACCTGCGTCGAGTGCCAGTGCGCGCTGCCCTGCCAGCGCACCGAGTTCGGCTTCGGCTGCCCGACCGGGCGCGCGCCGCGCGAGGTGGGCGACGAGTGCTTCTGCGTCGCCGACGCCTGCGACCCGGTGGCCTGCGGCGAGGAGACCATCGAGCAGGGCGGCGAGGTGCGCTGCGCGCCCGACTCGGACGAGGTCGCGGGCTGCGTCTGCAAGAACAACGAGTGCACCTTCTCCTGCGATGGCGTGGTCTGCCCCGAGGGCACGGTCTGCAACCCGCGCGACCCGGCCGGGCGCTGCGCCGAGGACACCTGCCGCGGGCTCGGCTGCCCGACGGGCGAGATCTGCGACGTGGTCAGCGGCGAGTGCGAGCCCGATCCCTGCCTGACGACCGAGTGCGGCGCCGGCGAGGCCTGCCGCGAGGGCGCGTGCGAGGCGAGCTGCGCGACCGTGGAGTGCGGCGCCGGCGAGCGCTGCGAGCGCGGCGCCTGCGTGAGCGACGCCTGCGCCGACGCCGACTGCGCGAGCGGCGAGGTCTGCGATCCGGCGAGCGGCGACTGCGTCATGGACATGTGTGGCGACGTGCGCTGCCCGACCGGCTCGGCCTGCGACCCGGTCACGGGCGACTGCGAGCTCGACCCCTGCCGCACGCTCCGCTGCCCCGAGGGCCAGCTCTGCGTCGACGGCGAGTGCGCCCTCGACGAGACGCCGATGGAGGAGCCGGACGCCGGCGTGGAGCGCGAGAACACGCGCGTGCTCGCGGCGGGCGGCGGCGGCTGCGCCTGCGACGCGGCCGGCGCGCCGAGCGGGGAGGCGCCGGGCGCCCTGGCGGGGCTCCTGCTCCTCGGCCTCATCGGCTGGCGTCGGCGGCGACAGCTCGGCGGCGCGGCGCGGCGCGCGGGCGTGGTCGGCGGGCTGAGCCTGCTGCTCCTCCCCGCGCAGGGCTGCGAGGTCGATCCCTTCTGCTTCGACTGCGAGGACGCCGGCCCCGTGCAGCCCGACGCCGGCCCCGCCGTCGACGCGGGCGCGCGGGACGCCGGCCCGCGCCCCGACACGGGCCCCGCCGACGCGGGCGGCGACGCCGGCTGCACGCCCGGCGCGCCCGATCTCTGCAACGGCGTCGACGACGACTGCGACGAGGCCATCGACGAGGACGCCGACCTCCAGAGCGACCCGAACAACTGCGGCGAGTGCGGCAACCGCTGCGAGCCGCCGGGGGCCTTCGGCGTCTGCGAGGAGGGCGTCTGCGGCCTCGGCGCCTGCGACGTGAACTACATCGACCTCGACGGCGACCCGGACAACGGCTGCGAGTACCGCTGCCTGCCCACGGCCGAGGACGACGCGCTCTGCGACCTCCGCGACAACGACTGCGACGGGGAGATCGACGAGGACGTCGACACGGACACGGACCCGGCGAACTGCGGCGCCTGCGGGCGCGCCTGCCGCTTCGCGCGGGCGAGCGCGAGCTGCGAGGCCGGGAGCTGCGTGCTCGACGAGTGCGACGCGAATTTCTACGACATCGACGAGGTCCCCGGGAACGGCTGCGAGTACGCCTGCCTGCTGGCCGACCCGCCCACCGAGACCTGCAACGCGCGCGACGACGACTGCGACGGCCGCATCGACGAGGGCAACCCGGACGGCGGCGGCGCCTGCGGCGAGACCGAGGGCGAGTGCAGCGCCGGCACGGAGATGTGCATGGGCGGCGCGCTCGTCTGCGTGGGGGCCACCGGGCCGACGGCCGAGACGTGCAACACGCGCGACGACGACTGCGACGGGGCCGTCGACGAGACCACCGACTTCGACAGCGACCCGAACAACTGCGGGAGCTGCGGCAACGTCTGCGGCGAGCCCATGGCCGTGACGCGCTGCCTCGCCGGGACCTGCACGCGCATCACCTGCGAGCCCGGCTTCGTCGACCTCGACCCGGGCGTGCCCGGCTGCGAGTACGCCTGCGACGCGAGCGGCGCCGAGGTCTGCAACGGCGCCGACGACGACTGCGACGGGGCGATGGACGAGGGGCTCTCGCCGCCGAGCAACTTCTGCAACCCGAACGGCATCTGCGCCGGGACGACGCCGAGCTGCGAGGGCGCCATGGGCTGGCAGTGCGAGTACACGGACCCCGCCTACCAGGACGTGGAGACGCTCTGCGACGACGAGGACAACGACTGCGACGGGCGGACCGACGAGACCTTCCCGACGAAGGGGGAGGGCTGCACCAACGGGCTCGGCGTGTGCGCGCGGAGCGGGACCATCCGCTGCACGGCGGACGGGCTCGGCGTGGAGTGCTCGGCGTCGATGATGGGCACGCCGGGCGACGAGAGCTGCAACGGGCTCGACGACGACTGCGACGGGCGGACCGACGAGGGCATCGCGCCGACCGAGATGCCGACCGTGCAGATGAGCGCGGCGGGGGGCGGCTTCGTCTACGTGTTCAGCTACGAGGCGTCGCGGCCGGACGCGACGAGCGGGGCGGCGGGGACGACGAGCACGGCGGCCTGCTCGCGGGCGAACCGGATCCCCTGGACGACCGTGACCTGGAGCGAGGCGCAGGCGGCGTGTTGCGCGCTGAACGACGGCGGGGCTTGCCCGGGGGCCGGGGCCGAGGGCTGGCAGCTCTGCGACGCGGCCGACTGGGAGGACGCCTGCACCGGGCCGAGCGACAGTTGCACCTGGAGCTACGACTCGAGCTGCGGGACGTCGCAGCCGACGCGCTGCAACGGGAGCGAGGTGGCCGGGGCGGACGCCATCGCGCCGACCGGGAGCGGCGCCTTCAGCGGCTGCCGGACCCGCTGGGGCGCCGCCGGGGACGTCTACGACCTGAGCGGCAACGTGAAGGAGTGGACGAGCACGGCGGTGGCGTCGGGCGTCTACGCCATCCGGGGCGGCGCGTACAACAACCTCGAGGACGGTCGCACCTGCGACTTCGACTTCACCGTCGGCTCCGAGGACTTCGCCTTCCCGAACACCGGCTTCCGCTGCTGCTACTACATGCCGTAGGACCCGGGAGCCGAAGGCTACCCCCGTGCCCATGCCCGTGCCCTTGCCCGTGCCCGCCGGTCGGAGGTGCCCCGAAGAGGACTCCAGAGTCTCTCCCTCACCCCTCTCCCGCCGGCCGAAGGCGCCCCGAAGAGGACCCCACGAAGCCACCGCCCCCCGCCCGAGACCCCCGGCCCGAGCCCCCGAAGAGACAGCCCCGGCCCCCCGGAATCCCAAAACTGAGCGCGCCGTAGACAAGTTTTCAAGGTTTTTTGGGATATTTTTCTATATTTTATTTGTTTTCTAAATTTTGGAAAAGGCTATTTTTTTAGAGATTTTGGCGGGTTTGGGGTC
>MDTG01085132.1_pt1 | contig 15220 bp, 1 predicted proteins | sample 811421 | NCBI WGS metagenome assembly MDTG01 (sample SAMN05326645, study PRJNA326480) | marine metagenome | isolation source: seawater | place: Pacific Ocean: South East | collected 2011
AAGATTTTTAAAACCAAGTTTTTTCATCATGAAATTAAAAAAATCTCCCATCACTCTAAAAACTAGATATCATACTAGATCTTTAAAAGTAACGATTTTTTAATTTTTAATCATCCAACGTAGTTAACATAGAAACACCAGCTTCTGTCCATGCACCAGGATTTCGTTCTGTTGGCATTTCAACATATAAAACGAAATTAGTACTATGACCTGTTGTTGATAATGTTCCTCTACGCTCACTTGTTTTATATACTGGACATTTATAAACTTTTTTATTTTGTTTATCACTTTTTTTAATAGGTTTAAACCACATGGCTGGTGCATCTGAATACAACTTTTTTGGTTTCGAGTCAGTAATGATTTGTTCATCGAAATCCCAACTTGCACCATCAAAAAATAAACCATAAATATAAGCACCATCCTCCGGCCCTTCTGTAATTTCATTTCCAGGGACAGTCAATGGTTCAAAATCAAATATCAATATATCAATAGGAATTGTATATTTACGTGCATAATTTTGCAAATTACCAGTCAAAAATGCTTGAGTAAAATAAAATCCAGACAACCAGTAAGCTGCTGGAGATCCATTATCAAGCCATTTCTGGAAGAAATCTAACCTTTCTAAGAAATCTGCAACATAACTACCCATTGGTTTCAAAGATGGATAAGACGCATCTAGCCACATTTTTGGCGTTTTATTGTATAACAAACCCTCCGCTACTTCCTCTAATTTCTTAGACATGACTACAATGCCTTTCACAGCTTTCATTACATTGCTTAAACTATTTTGTATAATTGTATTTAATGCATTAAATCGCTCTAATTCTTGCACCAATACAGTATTCATGCTATTATCCCATGTAATTGGATAACGATCCATTGCATCAAACATATTGAATACAGGTTTCATCTTTGCAAGCGTTGTTTCCGCAACAAGATACATAGTTTCCTCAGGGGATAATTCTTTACTTTCACCTTCATCATCATCTTTGCTTGATGAACCACCAGAAGTAGAACGGATTAAAAGCAACGTTGTTAAGATTTTGTTTGTTTCTTGCTCATCTTTCGCAATGTTTGCATTTTCATGCAAGCCAAATACTTCCGGCTCCGGGCGCAATGGTAAGGATTGAACATATTCAATATACGATTCTTTTGGGCCTTCTGGTGGCGCGTAGTAAATGCCAGATGGTGAAAAGACAGATGAATCACGCAATACCATAGGCGAGAAATAATTTGCCAATATGGTTGTAATACATGTACGATCTTTATCATCTGTAACTCTACCACCATAATTACATTGACCAATGATATATTTTAATGCATCAAACGGTACAACTTTTTCCGAGCTATCCAGAAAGAAACGTAACTGCCGTACACTGATAATTAAATCCGATGCAGTAAATTCATATGGTATATTCCATCCAATAGGACCAAACTCGACTCTTTCTTGGACAATAGCGTGGAAGAAACAAAGTGCGAATACCATTTTCTTAAAAGCACCTGCATTAGAACAACCTTCAAAAAAATCGGGTTTTGATATTGGTTCCATATTCAATGATGCTAGAAGATTTGCCCGTATACCTTTTGGCGGTTCGTTAGTTAACTTGACACCATTTCGTAAAATTGCAACAGGGAAATCATTTGATGGATACGATGTTAACCACAAACGAAAACTTTCATGCGTCATCTGTGGTTCCATATTTTCAACAATGGCATCTAATTTTGACATCCAACTTGGAAACAAATGGCAATTTTGCAAAACAACCCAACTACCTTCAATAACAGCCTCTTTAATCATTCGTTCAGCAACTGGGCCTTGGCCTTGACCCAAACTTAATGAATCCAAACGCCTGGAAGATGCTGCTGCAAATGCATTGATACTTCCAATTGGATCCGTTCCGGGCGACAAAATAAATACTAAAGGGGTCATATTCGTCGAATCTTTAAATGTCGATGCTAGGTCAAAACCAGGTGGTTGAGTGTATTTCTCCCCGCGATAAGTTGCAACAAATCTCGTCAGAGCTGGTGTCAAACGATCTGGGCGTATACAACGCAAGATGCATAATTTTTGATATGGTGTTGTCCATTTATCTAAATCACCAGGCAATTTCATCGTTTCCGGCGAAGCTGAATCGTACATTTGTTTCCATTCAGTTTCTAATGATGCGAAATTGTCACCAATGTGATTAGGTGCTCCAGCTTTCATTAATAACCCACCAAGATAGTAAATATCTCTCCATGAGCCTGCACGCAACCATGACACGCATGGGTTTTCCAACATGCCTTCCTCCGAACCAGCAATACTCCCTGCAAGTAAAAATTGCATTTCTGTATCAGTAATACGAGTATGAATTTCTCCACGCAACGAGTGCATTTTTAATCCACTTTTCCGTTTCTCAGGTTTTTTTCCAACTTTTAATAGTTTTTCCTTCTTCTTTTCCTCCACAGGTTTCTTTTCTTTTCCATCCTCTTCATCACCTTCCTGTTCTTCCAAGGCGGCTTGCTCTGCTGCGCGGGCTTCCTCCTCCGCACGTTCTTGCTCACGCTTAATTTTTTCTGCTTTTGCAGCTTCAATCGCCTCATACAAATTTTTCACAATACGAGTTGTCATTAAAAATGCAAATAATAATTTATCTTTTTCAAACAACGATTGGCACACATTTCGATATATAGCATAGGTAAAATATTCGTTCAATTTCATGATACGATCGCGAATATTATTACTTTTTTCACTTTCCGCAATACTTCTTGTAAATAAATTATTAAACCAGCCAAGGGAATATTGGTACATAGGTTCTACAACAGCTAATGAGGAAACAACGAAAAATAAAATCGTTGAACGAATCGCGACAGGAATGTAAACTTCACGAGCAGCATCGATTCTTACCTCTGTTTGCTCTGCGATTTTCTGTTTCTCCGTAATCTCATCAGAAATAGTTTTTGAAACTGTTAATACATCAATCGCAGCAGAATCTTCTAAAATATTACCTTCAGATGAAGACAAAATATGTAAAATCTTATCCTCAATTTCCTTTAATTTACGCTTATTTTCTGCACCTTCAATGATCAATTGATTTTTTTGTTGCTCCAACTCTGGTCTTTCCTTCGCAACTACTACACCCAACAGCTGATCTTGAAGTCCTTCCGATGTAATCATGAAATTAATAATTGTCACTTTGACACTAGTTTCTGGCAAATAATGTGGATTTGAAAGCATCGTAGTCATGAAAAATCTAAACTTTTCAGAGTATTCAATCGTCTTATCACCAAGACGAATGCTCATCACGCCGCCACTTTTAAATACCTGACGAAGCAGCAACGGTTCTAACGATGCATCTAATGATTCCCCAATATTTTCAAGCAATACTGGTTGCCCAAACTGAATTGCAGATTCCAATGTTCTTAAATAGTTGGATTCGGATTGTTTGATAACTTTTAAATAACTATCTTTCTCCAAATTACGTATCCATTTATTGGCTTGACCTTGCGGATCAATCATCAATGGCCAACGGCTTGAGCGACTCATGATCATGCCATTTTCTACAGAAAAACTATCTACTGGCAAGCCAGCAATATTCCATGCCCTAATTTTAACAGGATCTCCCATTGTAGACACCAGATTGTAGCCTTTGTCGCCTTCAGTTGAATATGGTATCGCTAAATGATCCATCTCCTCCAACCAATTTTTCGTGATTTTAGCACGAAACGCAGCAGTAAATGCACCGGAGTAAGCAATAGATGCAGATGCAATCAACATATCACCAACTACGCGTCCTAATTGCTCTCCCAATTCTTTTGCGTAGATTCTCCACCTTGCCTTTTCACCACCAAGACCACCCAACAGCTTTTCAGCACGATCGATTTTTTCAACACAAATTCGTGCATTTTCTTCCAAGTCTTCCTTTTTCTTCTCCATGCGCTTTAATTCCCTATCCAACGCATCTAATTTATCCTCAACGGCTTGCAATTCGGCTTGTTTCTTTGCTAAACTTTTCATGACAACGGCTAATTCGTCCTCCGCAGCACGCAGGGCAATTTTCTTTGGTTTCACAACCTTTGCAACACGATCGTAGGATACCATAGCTCTTACCCAGCAGCATAAACCATATGCAGCAACAGACGCTTTCTTCACGACTGCTGGTTCAAATTCTGGCTTTAACACAAATGGACTGACTTTATCCATAATTTTTTGAGGAATGTTGTCCTTGTCATAATCAATTAAACGTTTCAAAAATTTAGAATCTCCTAAAAGATCTTTTTTCGCTGGCTCCCAATAATCGTATTGAACTTTTCCTTTATCGTCACGTGAACGAGCGGGTTTGACACTCATCATCAAACAAACAGCCTCCATTGTAATAATAACACCAGATGGAGGCGTTTTCATAGCCTTCACTTCTGTAATATCATTCTTACTAAGCGTGTTCAATGCCTTGATAGCTTTTTGTAGAATAGGCATTGCCTCTGCTAAATCCGCTTCGCATTCACTCTTCATTGCTTGAGCTGCGTCTGCTTGTTCCGACGCTTTTGCCTCTTCTTTTGCTACATTTTCACGAATTATTTGCGCATCCGCAGTTTCTTTTTCAACTACAATCATCATCTCTGCCGTTTCTTTTGCCGTTTGAATTAATTGAGGTTGTAATTCTTCTAATTCTACTTGCATTATACCAACAGCACTTTCAGTAGTTTCTATTTTTTCAAGACCGATTTCGTACCTTCTTTTTGCTTTTTCGACAACATCTGTCTTCCATTTTAACATATCAATAAACGTAGTAATCAATGATAAATATGAGGTTGGTGTGACATGATAATGCCGTTTCAATTGTTTGTAAAATTTTGCGGCAACTTCTACCGTGCTGCTGTGAAAATGCATACACATGACAACAGCACTTTTTTTCACCGATTCTTCCATACTGGAAGTTTTCAAAAAACTATTAGCAGTTGCTAAAAGTGCATCATCAGGCCATACACTGAACCAATCTATGGTGCAGCAATTGACTAGTGATGGAAATTTTCGTAATCGTTCCCTAAATGCATCGCCAATGGGACTAAATGCTAATACTATATGCAAGTTTCGCTTAACGCAATCAACAAAATAAGCATATATTTCCTCGACCGTTTCAAGCTTTATCTTCTCCTTCTTCGCGGCTTTACGAGCTAACTCGAGAATTGTGCCAATTTCATCTGCTGCATATATATTTGGCACGTCGCCTGTATTTAACAAACTTGAAATATTTTCAACAAATGTTTCATTCGTAATTTGAGTGTCACTTAGCAGAAAAACACTTTCTTTCCCTTCACCACCTGCTTGTATCATTACCTTCTTCAAATCATCTTGGAATTCTACAACACCATATCCTTTTGAGATTTCAATTTGAGTCAATTCATACTCTCCCATAAATGCAACTAGACGTGTCAACGATTGACGGCCACTTCCACCAACACCAACTAGCAAAGCATGGCCACCTGGTGTTTTCAATACACGTCCGATTCTAGCAGCATGTTCCACGGCGAACATAAATAATACTAAATTCATTGGTTTATTACTCATGGTATTGTATTCTTCTAAATACGATGTCATCACCGCCATTGTATTTTCTGCATCTACTGGCACCTCGTCGTAGCGTTTATTGATCGCTTGTGGATTCATAAAATCTCCGTAAATAATTTGCCTGGACTCTTCAATTGTATTGATTTTTCCATCCCTATTTGAATCATAGCATTTTAGGCAAGCATCAAAATTACCCCCAGTCGCAGAGCTTAAATGCCGATCTGCTGACGTATGAACCATTTCAAATAATTTTAAACGATCTTCATCATTCACAAGACGATCAGAGAAAACACGCAAGACTTCGTGTACCCATAATCGCATTATTTTTTGCTTATCTTTTCCCATTTCTTTCGCTCCCACCATTGTCATACCGAAAATTACCCGAGCAAAGTCTCGTAAATTGAAGGTATAATGTGATTTTGATGGTGTTGGCAATAGAGAGGCGCTAGCAGCCTCGTAAATATGCGAAGTTGCCTTTACGATTGGCCATGCTGCTGGTTTAATGGAAGCATCATAGCCATTGCTTAAATGCCACTCTATAATGGTGCCAAAAATCCGCTCCATTGCATTTGATGCAATAGGATTCATACCAAATACTTGATAATGGCGTAATAACCTTGGCGTAATATCGTTTCTACCACCGCCTGGAGGACCCATTGCAGACAAAAAGAACGTCTCGACGACTTTTCGGAAAGCACTTGTCTTACTATCGTACCAGCCACCGTCTACAATCGCTTGGCGAATTAGCTCTAATGGCGGCTGCGCTCCATATGTTTCTACCATAGGCATATTTAAATCATCGACAAATATGATACATTGCTTGGTTGGAGGTGGACCATAGACGTTCTTCCTGCGTTTGTCTAACTTTCCATCGATAATACTTTGCGTCCCTGCAGCAGATGTTTGAGCAGAAAAGCCTAACTGTATAATCTTATATGCATCACTATCTAACCCTTTCATTAATTTCGCATTAATATATACGGTTTTACCAGTACCAGTTGGACCAACGAACAATAAATGCTTTCGGTGTTCAATAGATAGATTCAGGAGATATGTGTATCTACAAGTATCGATCGTTGGAACAACGATTTCAGAAACACGCGATTTGTCAGGGATAACGTATTTTTTCTCAATTTTATCTTCCCACATTACCCATTTACCTTGACCTTTTTTCTCCCAGACACAATCAAATATACTTCCACGACGTGGAAGTGGATTTTGGATTTTGCGCGCTCTAGGATAATCCTCGTTTTCCCCCTTCAGAAGACCTCGAAGGAATGAATCAAACTTGTTCCGTCCTGGCGCATCCAATATACCACCATAAGACCAAGCTACACTAAATATCATGAGGGATTCTATATAGCCATTGACTTGTTTTGGGCTTATTGTTTCTGTAACAGAATTTTTATCCTTTACGTTGAATTCATCTAATAAATTGAACATAAGCGACATGACATTTCTTGAAAGCATGGCTTGTTCAACTGGTAGCATCGACTTTACAGCTTGTTTACGGAATAAGTAATTAGTACATGCAGGAATTAACCAATTGAACATTTGTACGATAACACCACGGTATGCATCTGAGGCAGATAAAAATTCAGGCAAGGTATTTAACCAAGATTCTAACACAGGCTCGTAACCTAATTGATCAGGATCCATGTAAACCATACCACAACGACTTACAGTTGCAGGACTTGCAGCATCTAAGTTCAAATTTTCAAAAATCATACTCATATAATCGTTCATTTGAAGCATTTCCCCTGTCATCAAACACAATTTTTTATTATCGTCAAGGACAGTGTTCATATTTTCAATCCAAATAGCATCTACTGGCCCATCAAACACAGTCCATTTTCTCGTCTCCGTTGTACTTGATGCAAATGCACGGTAATAAATTGCCAGTACGCCATCCGACCATTCATGTGTAACACTATCAAAACAACCATATAAACGATCCATGCTAATAGATTTTGGATTGATGACGGTAATTTCTGTTTCTAATTCATGTTCCGGATTCAAAGCGCATGGCATCTTCCCAGCTTTGCATAAATCATTCAGGCAGCCTTGCAAAATACGATAACATTCAGTTTTACCAGCTAGCGCTTTTCCAACGATCATGAAGCCGTGGCGTACCACCATCATTTCATACGTCTGTATTAATTTTTCTATAAAAACTGGCGATGGCTGTAATTTTCTCAATGCAATATTTCGTTCAATAGCTTCCATCAAATCTTTATAATCTGGTTGTGGTAAGACAACGCCAGGAAATAAATCGGATGTGATACCTGCAAACAGACTTAAGTCTTGGCTTAAAAATTTGGCTTTATTTACATCATTAATAGCACGTAATGCAACGATATCTTCGCTGTCATCTGGGAATTTACGTTTCAAATTACCAGCAGCGCGCAAAACGGACATTACTGCCCGCATACCATAATCATAATGGCTTTGAGAACTTAGCTGTTCTGAGCACAGCGTAAATGTGGTAACAATTTTTGTTGCAATTGCTCTTGAATTTCTAAATCCAAACGAGTATAGAATGATTTCAGCAATCATAGCATAATCTGGAACCATCATGGCAACAGTCCTGAACAACGATTTTAAATTATCAGGTAGCTCTGCACGTCCAGCGTATCCAGGATTCATTGTAATGAAAACGTTACATGTCCATTTTAATGATAACTCTGTTCCATAAAATGTAAATGACGTTTTACGAGCGGCAACAGCTTGTTGAATTGTTGTAATTTGCTGCGCTACAACGGAAAGTACTTCTAAAACAATACGATTGAATTCATCAAAACATGCCCATGCACCAGCAGATGCAAGACCCTTGAAAAATTTTGCCATAGCTAAGTAGTCAAGACCATCTGAGCAATTGTATACAACACACTGACGTGCTAATGCCTTGGATAAATCTTTCGTAGTCTCCGTTTTACCAGTACCAGCAGGACCTTCAGGCGCACCACCATATTGTAAATGAATAGCACCCATCAGTGTCCTGTAACAACGATCAGTCAATGGGGTGATAACTAGACGCCCGGAGTTGCCAAGATATTCATAACCATATTCTAAATCGGATACAATCATTCGCACACGCAACGTATTTTCTTCCCAATAATAGCGTAATTGACTTTGCCAAGCAAAATCGTTGATGTTACTAACATCTTTGCAAACATCAGCTACAGTATCTCTAGCATGTACATCCATGATAATCAATGCCGAAAGCGTTTTACGAAGCATTTTCGATAATTTGCCACGAACTAAGCTAACAATGTTATCAATGTACCCTGTCAATTGTTTAGTATAATCAGCTAAGCTATCATTTCCACGTTCTAATATACCTTCCTCGAATTGCCTAGTCCAATACAATTGTGAAACACATAAAACTACTTGACCTGGCCATTCTTGAACCCATGATATACGCTCTTTTGTTGGGTAATCTTCTATCCCACGCTGTACAACGTCTTTCACCGTATCGCGCATTATTGATTCTAATTGCAAAAGCCATTTTTCCACGGCTCCTTGAGCTTCTGCAGGGCTTACAACCTCCACCAGTTGAACAACTTCCTTCTCTGCAGATCTCATTGCGATGACATCTCCCGCTTCATTAAATTCAATTCCATTTAGACCATCAAAACACTTCTTTAAAAATGGCTGAACTTTGGTTGGATCCTTGGTTTCTGCCAATATTTCCAGCAACTCATCATCAGATAAAAAGAAAAATCTTGGAAAGTGAATACGCTTCACAGTTAAATAATTACTTAAGCCTTTTTGTATGACTTCTAATAGGCCATTTGCCTCCTCTAAGCGTTGAAGCAAACCGTCTATCTCATAAACATCAAGGCAACGTGGTGTTTCGTTTACTTGTTTCATCGTTAAACGCCATCCACCATCTACAACTTTGAACTGATCAGCCTCTTCAGGCATTTGTCGAACAATATCTTCTGAAGTAAAAATTGGTTCAAGATACAACCATGTTCCTTGCACTTTCAACCATGCCTCTAGCAAACTTTCCATATATGTAAGATATTTTTGCCATTCTGACATTTCTTTTGCAAATGGTTTTGCAAATGCTGAGCTTGACATCGTTTGCGTTTTCATGATTTGATCATCTAAAATCATTTGAACTTCGTCTACAGATTGGCCAGTCACTATATATGCCCCAGTATCTTTGTAAGGTTTTGTAACAAAAACTACATCTTCCCATTCAGCTCGCATTTTCACCAGATTCTTTTCAATCGATGATTCCTTAGTTGCACTTTCTGCACATGTTAACAATTGTTTTACATGATTACCAACACCCATGTTTAATAATTTTCCTAATGTAGTGTGATCATCCGGGATCAACGTAAATCCGACCACATCAGACATATCTTTCCAGTGTCTATCCCGTAGACCAGTGTTGCATATGGCTGATAGCAGATCATAATGCTGCTTGAAATCACCGACCATATCACAAATTTCTACTGATAATTTTGCAGCTTTCTCCGACTTCTCAGCAAGTAATTTTCCCAATGTTCTCGTTTGCTTCCATAAATCGTCACCAACTTTAACAACATCTTCGTAAACCAAATGATGTACAGGCCCTTTCATCCACTTTCCATAAGATCGTTGGAATAAATTTGCTGCGTTCCATAATTTGAAATATGGATCCAGGATAAATCTGGCTTCATCAAGTGTTGGAAATGTACTTGGGGCGAAGCCTAATCTTTCTTCCTCATCATTTATTTCAATGCATTTCTCATCATATTCCTTGATACTAGCAAAATATTCATCAACACGTGTTTTCATCTCGCCAGCCTTTTTAATGCCACCAGAATTAGGATCAATATAACCGCCTTCTTTAAACAATAAGCTAACTTGATCATGCAATTCTTGAACTTGGTCTACAAATGCATTCCTTAAATCGTTAAATTGATCCTCCAATGCTTTTCTGTCGTTCCCTTGCTCAATACGGGCCAATGATAAATATTTTCGTATGTTTAGAGCCCAATTGAATATAATTCCAGCAGGTTCTAACACCCGTTCCGAAACATTAAATCTATAATCATATAGGAAATCAATTTTATCCTTCACGCCTCTAACATCTTTCAATTTAGATGGCAATATTTCCTTTGTAAACTTTTTCATAAAGGTTTCTGCAGCGACCAACTCATGTGAATTTCCTGACCGTTGCTGAACTGTTTCAAGAACTTGTTTGAAATCTGCACGAATAGTGGCAGAATCGTCGATGGATAATCTAGCTACATGGTTCAAAACGCTTTGCGCTAATGCTTCTGATTTTTGTGCCAGGTTAATATTCAGTTCCTCGCAACATAATAAAATCATATCTGTTGGTACAACGGAGACCAATATATTTGTAATCGACTCTCCTTTAGCACGATAGCGAGTAATACGTTTGCCGTACTCCTCTATAGAATGTTCGCTTTCAAAAAATGCGTTTAATTTTTGTTGCTCGTCGAGTAAGAAAGTATAATCGCTATATGATTCGAAAATGGTACTTACAGGCTCTAATGTCATTGTTAAAATGTCGTTTAATCTATTTCGTAAGGTTGCTACGTCATGTTCTTCCAAATCAATAGTTAATAAATCCATTTGCGAAGGGAAGTTTAACGATCCAATACGGTGTTCTACTCGTTTAATGCCATTTAGACTGCGAACCATACGATCAAAAATTTTCAAAATGTTTCCATGTAATTCATCTAATGACGTTTTAAATTTAATGCTACAGGTTTGTTCCCCATCACTATCAAAATTTATCATACCATCCTCATTTTCCCCTTCGTTTATACGGAATGGGCCGGAAATGGTAAGATCGAGACGCATCGCGCAACGTTGTTGTATCGTTTCTTCGTTTGCATAATTATTTACACGCTCGGAAGTACCTTGCCTATCTATAGAAAATCGTTCGAAAAAGTTAACATATTGCGTTAATGATTCGAGAACCAATTCTCTTAAATTTATAGCCATCAATATTGCTACACTATTAAAAAATCGTACTAATGTTTCTTGCGGGACATTGACAAACATACCGTTTTGATCTGCTTCGTTAAATACATTCACTACACCGGGCATCCACTCATCAATTATATCATCATGGATGCTCGTTATTCGTTCCACTTGCCGTTGTTGAAACTCTTCAATAGTTTGTGGATGCCAATTTGATTTTTGTGCAGTTCGATCATCTAGCGGCAAATCTATCATGTACTTTTCTCGAAAATGTTCCCATAAACTCATTATATTGGACATTTGTGGTGCAGTTACAAATAAATTATCTCCTAGTAACATGCGAGACTCTTCGTATGCATCATGCCATGTTGGTGGATCGAACGGTAATATGCGTTGTGCCCCCCAACCATACTCAGGGACAAAAATATAAGACGGTAATTTGAATATACGTAATCGCTTTTGTTCAAACGGACTTTTCAAAATGTATTGCAAAATAGATCTTCTGACAGCTTTTTTATATTCGCTTTTAACCTCCATTAAAACGTTTTCAAACTGTTGAGCAGCTGTTTCTGATTCTGTATCTATAGTATTGCTTTTACAAAATTCCAATATATTCATTAAGCTCTGTTCATTTAATGATGGGATTTTATAATCCGGCACTCCATTATCAGCATAATACAAGTACCGTTCAAGACTAGTTTGTATCGTTTTATTATATTCCACAACATCTTTTTCATTCTCATAGTTATAATTTTCATTTTCTGGTACATTGTTGTCATTGTTGGAAGATTGATTATTCAACAAATCGCCCATCGCAATTAATAACTGTCGTCGTTGTGCTGCGTGTAAATCTCTGCTTAACCTACTTCGTAATGCTTGATCTTCATCGTTCATGCAATTAGCATCGTTATTCGACAAACGTTCGGATAATTCTTCCCTCATATCATCTAATGTAAAGTTAATCCAATTCAAAAAGGATCTAGTAGAAGGCAAGGGTCCTGGATTTTCGCGTTGCTTCTCTCGTTGCATTTTCTCCAAACGGGCTAATGCTTTACTTTTTCTATATGGGGATGTATTGTTTCTGTCTTTTACATTCACATCAATTTCCTCTCTTGATTTATTAATCATTTTCCTTAGCACTACATGCACATTCACTTGTAATGCAAATAAAAGTTCATGTCGAAAATGCTCCAATTCTTCTAATAAAAGTTCATCTCCGTGTGTTCTTGACGATACTACTTTTTCATTGATGATAGCAAGCATATTCTTAACATCGTCAGACCATGCACGTTTTTCATCTTCTATTGTTGCAGAATCCTTTCCACTTGGTGCATTCAATAATCTTAACGTTTCCTCTTGTAACGATTTCCACATGATGTACCTGCATGTATTACTACGTATGTTTACATGAAGTAAATCGATTAAATCTTCATCCCGCATATTATCTATATCATTGCAACCATCATTCGCATCATCTTCTTGTACATTATTGAAATATTTACGTAAGACAACATTAATGTTTACATTATTGCTGTTGTTGCTATTGATGTATTTCATCATTTCTTGATGTTTTGCAAGTGCTTTTTGTAAACCATTTGTTTTACTAATAGCATTTGTGGAAATTTGTGTCCATATTTGCTGTTTAAGTTGCATAATTTCGCGAACGGAGATGCGGGATTCAGTTGATAAATTGTTATTATCATTCCCATTACTGAAAAAATTTCTTCCGATATCAACCATGCCATCGTCATCATCAATTTTTGATGGAAAGGAAAGCATATCTTCTTCTATAATATTTGCATTGGACATGCCCAAAAATGGTGAAATTTCATTATTTAAATTGTTGTTGCTATCATTGCCAAGTCCAACAAGCTCCTCTCGGCGAAGCATCGATTCTTTACCGCCTTGGTTGTTACGCATGCCGTTGTTGTTGCTACCATCACCACCACGACCGTTGTTCACGTTGTTATTTGATAATGCTCGTGGACTCAAAAGTATATCAGTATATCCATCAGATGCAGTTGGTGCTTTGGGATCGGTTGAACGATGAACAAGTGTGCCACGAGCTAAATCAAAGGCAATGGACCTTGCCTCAGGTGTATAATGACCACCAATACGATCTGCAACTTTACGTAGATAGATAATATCCTCGATTACAGCTAATTCTGTACGTGTAAATGCATCTAATAAGGCTGGATATTTGGGATTTGGTTGGATTTCATCGTTGCTCAAAATTGGCTTTGGTTTTTCAAATTTCAATGCTACTAACGTCGCATCAGATGGATTTTTCAATAATCGTCCTCCAGCTGGCATTTTTTTCCCAGTATCACCTATACGTCTTTTTGTGCCTTTTGGAGGTGGTTGTGGAACATGTTCTAATTTAATACGTCTTGACGTATTTGGAATATGGGATAACGTAGATGTTGCAGTAGTAATCCCACCACGCGTAGTAATATCACGGTCATCTTGATAAGTTGAGCCATCTAATGGTATGAGTTCCATCATATTGTTTACATTTCTATTGTTGGTTTTCAACATTGAAGTTTTGTTTTTCGATTCAACACGATGTTGAAAGTTAAATACTGGCTTTAAGTCTTCACAGATCATATTGCCAACACGAAAATTAATATCAACGCGTAAACCACTTTTCATCACTAAACCAATCTTCGTAAACATTCGTTTATAAGCCATTTCAAATACTTTTGGGTCTATCCCAGAGTATTGTGAGCCAATTTTTCTATTTATTTTAATTGTAGAGCCTTTTCCACCACTACCTCCGCGTTGGTGCATTTTCTTCTTATTCGCATTTAATTCGTATAATCTAACAAAGTTATCGTCTATTTCAAAGAAAGGTATACATATACCTAAATTGAATACACGGTAATATACAGATCCAAACCCAGGTATAACAACATTTCGTTGCTTATCGACTGCTGCATCTAATATTTCACATATTGCACCCCAACATGCTGCATACGTATTATCACGCCGTAATATAACGTATTGATCTTTTCTATGGTCTTTCGCTAAATCTGAAAACAAATCATTTAACGTGTATGTATTATTATTATTATTATATTGTTTATTTGTAGTAATATTATTAAATGTTGGTAACATTTTTTTTTATTATTGGATTGGTATATTTTCTTTCTCTGTTTTGTGTATGTCAATATGTCTTACCTTTTTTTCTATATTTAATATATATTTATTAATAAAAATAAAGGAAAGGATATGTTTATCTTATATATATCTCTTATATATCTTGGTATTGGCAGCAGCAAAACACATAATATCTTAAATGTATATTTATATATTTAGTTTAGGCCTTTTCACATCAAAAATGTTTAACTGCCGAATTTTCGTGCTGGCGTGCCTAAAAGCTGGAAGAAAGTGAGGCTGAGGAAAGGTAAAACAGAATTTAAAAAAAACGGCCTCTATCAAGCCCTACCGCCTACCGCCCCATACCCTATCATTAAAATTCAAGTATCAATTTTGGTAATGTATTTGTAATTATTTTATCTATATAACTATATCAAGTATATATTTAGGTAGTGTTATGATATACAATATATGATCTATGATCTATAACCATTCAGAATAATGAGCAAAACAGCTTATTAGCAACTGTATAAAATAGCAATGATGATTGGTGTTAACCAGTTAACCCTATTTCTTCTCTCAGAATTATCCGATCTCAGATCATCTCATTATTGCCCAAAAATG
>MDTG01125908.1_pt1 | contig 15220 bp, 12 predicted proteins | sample 811421 | NCBI WGS metagenome assembly MDTG01 (sample SAMN05326645, study PRJNA326480) | marine metagenome | isolation source: seawater | place: Pacific Ocean: South East | collected 2011
CAGATAATGACCTAGATAATCCATGATTTGGGGCCGTGGCCGGGACTTGAACCCGGGCCGGCGGGACCACAACCCACCGTGCTAACCGCTACACTACCACAGCCGTGTACTATCGGCTTGCAAACTCCGTATTTCATCTCTTCCGCAGATTTACACGCTCTCATCACAGCTGATTATGACGACCAGGCATTCTGGATGCACATGAGACGTATCGTCATGGTAGCCTTGATTGCCATCAAAAAATGCTTTCTTTGAGACGACTATGACCAAATTGTAAATGGAAAATTACCACAGGACGACTGATTATCCCATCTTCAATTATGGTTTGTCAACCATGCTCCCCAAGTATTCTCAATGTGATCCTCCCTGTTATGCTCCGAGCAAGATATGACATCATCGCACAAAAGGGCCCGTCTATCTTTGGAAAGTACGTCAAAAAGCACGGAGAGATCAAGGCTATTATTTGTCTCATAGATGGCCCTGATCGAAGTTCCTTCAGGTAAATCCACATTCGAATTAGGCTTTAGCCAAATAAAATCTCCACTATGCACCCCTCCTCCTGAAAGGCTAAGTGTGGTGTTTTGCAATGAATCCGACTCAACAAGACGAGATTGGTTGACCTTCCACAACCACCCCTTGAATCCGTTTGATTCGAAAGACTGTACTGGATCTATGGGTGAGCCGAAGAGGAAGGTCGCATTAACATCGATATCGTATCTGTAATTTTTATTATGGGTAAAGGCGTGAGTTGCGTTGAATTTAGCAATTGCTTGAAGCATTGGAAAGTCCGGATCTTCATACCTATATGCCGGGGTTTGTGCGTGGAGCCCCATTGTGATGTCAAGACCCGTGATTATCACAGAATCATCAGGGAGAGTCATACCTGCCTCGGCATAAATATCTGATAATGAATCACGGGTTGTGTAGAGATTTTCGGAATATTGACGCATGTCCTTAACCGATTCAATTACGGGCTGAATCGTTGTCAACATAAGGACCACTGTAATCATAACGGGAATTTTTGAATTCTTAATGCGCTCGCCAAATACATTCTCAACATGCACCAGTGCACCTGGAATTGCTACGCATAGAAGGGCAAACCAAGGTGTTGAATATCTCTCCCAACCAAAGTCGAGAATATAACCGTGCAGAACAATCGCAGGTAGGAGTGCTATCCACATCCAAGTAAATTCATTATTCTTGATTTTAATCAGAAGAACGGTTCCAAGTAAAGCAAAGCAAAGCAGAACACTGTTCCACTGATTTATGAAATCGTCAAGGAACACATCAAAAGTGTACACGGATGATCCCGTCGCAACTGCATCAAAACTTGCCATCGTTCCTGAGATTTGGGATTGCAGTGGACCGAAAGGCGCTCCTGTGTGAATGATGTTTTTTATCATAAAAATCATCAATACAACGGTGTAACCGCCTAGCAAAAGTTTAGCCATCTCGAATCGCCGAGCGAGTAGATACAGTACTGTAATCCATGGCCCAAGATAGAGATAGGGATATTTTGTCATACCAACAATTACAAGCAGCATGCCGAGGAAAAAATGTTTCTTTGATGGCTTGCTTTTGCTGAGCTCAAGGTGATGGAATACGCTGACAACCATACCTGCTAAGGCGGTGTCCAACAACATTGTTCTTCCAAACATGACTGTGACAGGGAGAATGCAAAATGCCAAACCAGCCACTACGCCAATTCTCCGGCTGCTGAGATGTTCGCTCAAGTGTTGAATAGACCATGCTGTGGCGATCAAAAGTAACGTTGGCACAATGATAACTGTCGTAATACTCCCCGTCAACCACATTTCAACCGCGGCTATCCCTGAAACAATCTCGGGCCGGAAAGAGTAACTCATTCCCTGATGCGTGGGCAGCCAAATCCATCTATCTAGAATTCTGTTAGAAATTTGCAAGTGATATGCCTGATCATGAAATGCAGGTATAAGATGAAATTTCGTGAGGCCTCCCAATGCGAATATTGCCGCAGGAATGAGGAGAAATCGTAAATCCTCCTTTTCTATTCGCATGGCATGCATAGACTGCAGCCAGATTGTCAAAATGAGCATTACAATAATCATCAAGAATACCGGTGGAAAACCAAAACCACCTCCTAGAGAGACGATGGCCCCTATGATCATCAGAATCGGCATTGCTTCGAGTGTCATACGATGGCCGAGGCTACGTTTAGCACCCATCTGCATTATACCACTTTGAGTCACCTCTTTACCGCTTCTCCCTCAAAACAACCATGCTGTCAATTATTAAACCGAATCTGAGAGGAAAGTATGTTATTGATGGCCTCCCATTCTGAAAGAGACCTTTGTGCTGGGATTGATGAGGTGCTCGCTTGGTCGAGCATTTTCAACCATCACATGAATATCGATGATTTGATGCGCAATATGAGGATTAACTGTACTGTTTCTGATTTAGAGAAGGAGATTGAGCGAACCACTCATCTCAGACTGGAAGAAAATCTCGTTTTATCAGACCGATATTCGTACAATCACAATTTTGCCCAATTGCAAGAACAAGCCAAACGACACCTCGAGGATACTGAATACGTCCTATCCATACTGTGTTCATGCCCCCATGTAACCGGCTTATCTATTACAGGCTCAGTTGCTGCTGGTATGAGTGAGGAAGAAGGCGATGTAGATGTATTGATCATCACAACACCTGGATGGGTTTGGCGTATCAGAGCTCTGGCAATCTATCTCTCTCATAAGCATCCAAAAGGACGTCTTTTGTGCCCGAATATGGTCATGTCGGAGGATGAACTGGAATTCTCTGAAAGCCTCTACAGCGCTAGAGAAATGATGCAAATGATCCCAATCAAGGATACCGGTGGACTAACCGCACTACGCCAGTCAAATCTCTGGGTGAACGAATTCCTTCCGAATGCAACTCCCAAAGATGCCCTTGACGTTGGAACAATTCGCGATTATCCTTGGTGGTGGCGTATCATGAACTTCTTTGTATTAGGTTCCATTATTGAGTCATGGGAGGCAACACGTCGAATTCGAACCCTGAAAAAAACATCCATCTCAAACGAGGCAATTTACACAAAATCCATCTGCAGAGGTCACGAACATTCCCATAAGAAGCGCATCGAACTAGAGTATCTCCAAACGCTTGAGGCGATGAAATGAACGATGAAGGATATCATCGCATAGTTGCTGATTACTACGGCGAAGAAGCTGCAAGTTTCGAAACACGTGCCAAAGACAATCATGTGTTGGTTACCCTACGCAATCGTTTTCGAGAAGTCGTCATGGGCTGCTCAGTTGAGCACCTTCTGGAGATTGGATACGGGCCAGGCCTCGACATGGTGTGGTTTTCAGAACAAGCAGGAGTCAAATGCGTCAATGGACTAGACATTACTCCTGAATTTCACAATATCGTCTCTGAGAAAGCGAAGGATACGCCCACCATGAAACCCTTTCTCGGCGGCCCTGAAAACTGTCTGGAACACATTCAACCTAATTCAATTGATACCATCTATGTGTTCTTCGGAGCGTTGAATACATCGGCCAATCTGGAGAATGCGGTCAAGGCGCTGTCCGATGTGGTAAAACCAGGCGGCAAAATTGTCGCAACCTTCGTAAATAAGTGGTATGCATTTGACATTTTTTGGAATATAATTACCCTAAGGCCAAAAAAAGCCGTTGCAAGGTTGCGTAGTATTTGGGGTGGCTATTCACCCACCCGATTCCTCCCCTCTCGTTGCTATTCTGCCAGACAGGTGCACAGTGCTTTTCATTCTCACTTCAATAAACGTCGTCGGATTGGCTATTGTATAACGCATCCTGCTTGGTATCGCGCCCACTGGGCCCCTCATGGAAGTCTACGTAGTAGCCTACTATACCGAATTGATTCGTTGGTGCAATACACGCCATTCTGGAATCTTGGGGAATACAGCCTCTACGTTTACGATAAATCAGAATAGATTCGCTGTAGCAATGTTATCATTTTCACCTTCGAATCTTCAGATTCAGCATTATTTCCAAGTCCGTCATCAAGTCGAATCGAAACAGAAATTGACTCTCTTAGTTGAGGTTCCATGGATCTAAGGCGGAAAAAACCATAACGCTTGATTTTCCTCTTCCAAGTTTGACCTACAAGAGTTGCAAATTCCCCTTGTCGGCAGCGATAGGTCAAAGGGGGATGAATAACGCCAGATTGTTTAGATTTTAGGATACTCCAGATGCACTTTGATAGAGTATTAACATCTACGAATGACATCCACTGTTTACCATCACCGATAAGCGGCACCGTTGATCCTTCAAGGTACAATATTGGGAACCAAGAATCTGATCCGATTACCCAGGGCGCACGAACAATAGCCATGTGTCTTCCCTCATCCAGCCCCTTTCGGAACGGTGCTTCTCCTATGGCGTAGGAACGAGCAAAGCCAGTGGGATTAATTTCTGATGCAGGGCCTACCAAATCCTCCGCTTTCTCACCATAGCTCAAACTCCCGTTAATGGCAACAAGAAACGGTCTTTTTTGACATGATTCTAGGGCTTCAAACAAACGTGTGAATGCGGTGTTCGTCCGCTGTGAAACAGCATCTCTGGTGACTTTGTCCGTGGCGTTTGCCCGTGCGGCGATAACAATGTTATCATACGATTCTACCAAATCCATCCAGTTCAAAGTAGGATCCAGGTAATCCAACTGTCGAATAGTGACGCCCTTTGATGAAAACTCATTTTTGTGATACGTTCCAGTGAGATCAACCCCCTCCGGAAGATGATTCAAAATACTCTGACCGATGAAACCAGACGCACCAATCAGTAGGACACGCATGTTGCGGTTCAACAAGTCCTTGCAGTTGAAAGTGGCGGACGATGACTTCTAGTTCACCCTCCTGAAAATTTACTACATTCAAAACTGAGACATGAAAATATCATAAAATCATCATTTTCAACCCTACTTGATGAATTCACAGCCTAATTGGATTTGGTAGACAGCTATGTGAATACGACTAATACCAGTTAGTGGCATAATCCCCTCCTTTTGCAAATACTGCATACGAACAACCAACGGTTTCAAACGCGAAACTTGGTAATTACACATTGATGCGCACACAGGCGGCAGTGGTTCTTACAACTTTGATTCTATTACCTGCAGTGTTAGCTGACACCCCAATATCCTCCACGAAAGAAGACCTCTTCTCCGATCCATTTGATGAAAACGTATGGGTAATGAGTGCAACATCTGGATTTGCAGGAGATGCAGCACAATATACCGGCGTAAGCATTGAATCTGGAGTGCTGAAATTTGATCATGATAGGCCAGAAAACTACCAATATCAATTGTCTTATGCCACTGATTCTGAAACCGGGGCTACCCTTGCAACCGGGGCACCAGATGGCGCTTATTCATGGTCAAAGGGCCCTGATATTATTGTCTCAGGATTTGATTTCCAGGGACTCGAAAGTCGAGAGATAATCGATGTAGAGCTGAGACTGCACATATCCATACCCGATGCGATGCCATCCGACGAAGTCATGATTGTCGTTGATGATGGGTCATCAGTTACACTGGTCTCGACTATCGCAAGGACCACTGGACCCATCGACCGCTTCACAATCCCTCTGAACTACGATATTGGCAATGGCAGCGATTGGGATTGGGCAAAACTATCTTCCACATCTGTAAAATTAGATTATGTTTCTGACGGCGCCCCGGACGATTCAGAAATACGGGTCGATTCGGTAGCATTATCGGTTTCTTATCTACAACCGTGGTATGGATTTGAGAATGCGAAGGCTGTTGCTACCTTGACCGCCCCATCTTACCCGATCATTGATTTCGACGTAAATAGTGGAGATATTGCAGGCCTCGAGATATCACCATGCGGGCTACAACCATCAGGAAACGCACCGGGCGAATGGGCGATCATGTCGATATCGCCTCCCTTAGGACAATCTTTAGGGCGCATCCACGTAATTTCGAACTCTGGATTGGATGCAACTCTTGCTATTCGAACTCTCGGCAACGAGTGGATAACTTGGTCAGAAGGAACCCTGCTTCCTCAGACCGATTCTCTCGACATCATGTTAGTGATTAGAGACGGATGCGTAAGTGGGTTGAGAGTCGACATAAACGACCCAACCCTCCATGTAACAGGCATTGTCGACGGCAATTTGTCTGGACTAGTGCCTGAGTCCAGTCATATTCGCTTTGCGATTGGGAATAGTTTGGCCTTTGAGGCCCCCATCCAAAGTGGCACTTTTTCATATGAAGTGCCTGTCGGCGAAATTTTACCTTCTGTGGGGCAGGATTTGCTAATAGGCATAGGTGCGAGGTTTCAATGGTCTTCCTCTGGCGAGGAAGAATCTGCAACCATGACAATCCAATCGATGTCTATATCTGGAGGTTATACGGTAGATATCGACACCTCTCCTGTTTGCCTAACGCCTTTGGACCAATATTTAGTTGAAGATGAGGGCGGGGTATCGATTCCCATTCTCAGCGCTTGTTTTGACGATAGGGATCCTTATTCCCAACTTGATATAATTGCCACCTCAAGAATTGAAGGACTATTGGAGTTGGAGGCCGCCGGGGGAGATCTACAAATTCAGCCCCTGCAGGATTCCAGTGGTGCTTCGATGGTAGATATCACAGTCACAGATTCCGCAGACAATTATTGGGTCGGCTCCTTCTTGGTTGAAATAGAACCCGTTCCTGATCCTCCCTCCATCCATGGACTCCCCTCCACAATTACAGTCGAACTCGGTGAAACATTGAGAATACCATTGATGATAACGGATCCGGATTCTAATGAACTAACGATAACAACTTCGCGCTCATGGGCGGATATATACGACAGTCATCTCGTCCTCACACCCGTCTTTCCTGGTTCCAGCCTGCTCATAATAACCGTAGGCGACGGAAATGTCTTCGTTACTACCGAAATAGACGTAATCGTCCGAGCCCTGCCTCTTTTGATGATAGATGAGGTGACTTCCTTAAACGACGATTTAAGTCAAGAATTATCGCCGGGAACGTTGTTCGATTTGTCAACAACTGTATGGAATCAAGGCGAGGGCACTGCGTTTGATATTGATGTGTACTGTCATGTGGAAGGCATCCTCTTTCAGACGGTAAGAATACCAATTATACAGCCTAATTCTCCTGCCCAGGTGACATGTGCGGTCCCTTCGCCAACGGAACCGGGGGAATTCACAATATCCGTAGAGATTGATTCGAAGAATCAAGTAATAGACTCCTCCTCTCAACTTGAGTATGGAATCGTAGCAACCGTCGAAGGGCCGGATGAGGAATCAGGAATTTTCGACACGATCCTATCAAGCAACAATACAACCATGGCAATTTTGATAATTCTATTTTCTTTCTTTTGCGGAGTAGCGTTATATCTCGGGCCAAATAGAGTGAGAAAACCCTATCGCTGAGGCGGGGCCGATAATGTTCTCAAACCGGATAATGCTTATATGAGCCGTGTGATGGGTTCTGGTCCCGAGGTTTGATTGATGTCTTCAACCACCCTACTGATCCGACTAGAGACTCCCGAGTGGGTCTATGAAGAACATGATCTCAATTGATTCCTAACGTCCAGACCAAGCACCAGGATAATTGTCCTTGTCCATCAGGACTGTTTTTGGTTTCACGATTTCCCCTTCTGCCATGTCTCGGACATCTGAAGAATCGACAATCATCTCGCCGATTGCGACGGCCTCGCCCTTGGAACTCCAGATTACAGTTTTATCCCCGGCAGAAACACCGCTATCCAAACTAACTACCCCTGGAACTGCGAGTGGTGCCCCGTGACAGACAGAAGCGATAGCAGAGTCTCTTATCCAAACCCCGGGAATTGATCCGAGTATCCTCTCCACTGGCGCTATCAATTTGCAAAGGGCTTCTTCGTCACCTTCCTGAGCTAGCATTGCAGCGTCTGCGAGTTGTTGCATCGTGCACAGTTGAGACTGTTCAAAAATGCCGGTGGAGTGTCTATGAAGCTCAGACAAAATACAGGGGGTACCAAGGATGAGTCCTATGTCACGTGCAAGAGTACGTATGTAGGTCCCTGCCTGGCACGAGACCCTGACTGTGTGGAATCCGTTATCCTGATCACTATCCAGAAGTTTGATTTCATTTATGGTTCTTGTTCTAACCCTTATTTTGACAGCAGACTCAAGTGGAGGAACGTTGTATATCTCACCTGCGAATCTCTCTATTACCTCTTTTACCAGTTCGGAAGAAATTGATGAATCTATTTTCAGAACTGCGATGTATGTTTTGTCACCGGACAGAACCACATCGGTCAATCTAGTCGCCTTTCCAAGTAATAGCGTCAATGCCCCTGTTGCGAAAGGATCGAGCGTACCACCATGACCAAGCCTCTTCAACCCAAGAATTTCCCTTGCCCATGATGCTAGTTGATGGCTGCTTGGCCCAGGTGGCTTGTCGACTAGTATCACTCCTGCCCCAATCAACTCTGTCAACCCCCTATCCGAGGGATCTTTCCCATGCCGGCTACTTATGACCGGAGAATCTTCTAATACAATTCGTGAAGTCAAACTATCCCTCCAATATTTCCAGCACCATATTTAGAACATCAGATTCGCCTTTATCATCCGCTTCGATTACATGTGTATAGGGCGTCATGTCGTCAAGATCTATTCCATACAGGGATTGATACCGGTGTTTATCGTCTCGGTGTCTATTGACTGCACGTTGAAAATTTTCTTTGTAAGTGCCGCCGTCCCTCTTCATTAATCTCCTAGCTCGCTCTTCTATGGATGTGGAAATGTGTATTCTTGGCACGTCGGGTTTTATTTCCATAGCCCACCATGCCGCTAATCTACTTTCTATAATGTCGGGGCCGTTAGCGTCGGCAATCTTCAATTTTAATTGTTCATCAAGCATCCTATCGACATCAAGGTTCTCTCGGCACAATTCGCTAAACTCTTCCACAGTAAGGTCTCTTTCCTCTGCCTGCCCTCTGAATACTTCTCCACCATTCAGACTAGACCATTTACGATTTTTTCTTATTCCATCTACGAGGGTACTTGTTCCACTCCCGGGGGGGCCGCTTATCGTTACTTGGAGCACCTATCTCCACTCCTCTAGGCAAACGCGGCAGCGCAAGGACCCCCTAGAGGTCTTTTGAGCCCCCGAGTTGCCACAAGAAGGGCAGCTATCTATTGATGGGCGAGAGGCAGTCTGTTTGTTATTTCCTTTTGAGGCTCCTGCCCTTCTCGTGTTGCGCCCCTTAGAAGCTGGGCGCTGCGCTCTGGATCTGCCTTCTGCCGGGCGCTTGTCTTCTAGTAAGTGCAAGAGTGGTTCTGGTATTGTGGTGCCTCCGAGGACAAGTTTGTGTCTGGCAAGTCTGAAGATTTTGATGTGGCGGTCTATGATGCGTCCGAAAGGGGCACTCAAGCTTATGTAAATAGCAACCCAAGCTGGAAAAATCCACATCACTCTGTCTTCAAGCCCCCACGTAGGATTCCACGGAAGGCTGACGTACGTGACTCTGAAACCTTCAACAGAGTATCCAATCCATGTGAATATGCCTATTACGAATACTATCGTGTACATCATCGGACGCATTGTCATGGACGTCATCTTGGCACTTTCAGGAGTCATTTCCATTTGGAGACGGTTCATCTTCTCTATTCTGGCGGTATCCCTCGATTGTCTCGCATCCATCAGCTGCTTGCGTATTTCCTTGCTTCTGTGCGACAAATGTAGTTGAATAATTGGATCCATAAAAAATCCTCTTATTGCTGTATTGATTACCATCATTGTAGTGCCCACGAGAAATACTGTCAAAACGAAATATTCTCCATCATATGGCAGTACGGGTTCTATGACTGCTCCTGCCGCGTCAGCAAGGCCAACTCTGATTCCTTCATTGATGCTCAAAATCACCATCAATCCAAGTAAAACAAGCATTGGCATCATCATTCCAGACAATGCCTGTGCTTGCGCGTCACTCGCGCTAGACTGTGCCATGCTACTTACTCTCCTGCCATCAGAATGAACGCTTCGGTCACTCCTCCTCTTCAGAGGCTACTGTTTCGTGTGCTGATGTCGCCGCGCAGTTGGCACATATCAGTCCGCCTGGAGGGATATCTCCCCCACAAACCGCGCAAACAGGTACTGGCGCCTCCAGATTCTCTCCAATACCGTGAATCCACTCCCCATCCTCTCCGAACCACTTTGGAAGATTTGGCTCTACTTCTGCCTCTTCCCCAAATTCTGCTCCCATCGAACCTTCTGCTTCTGGATCTGCAGACAAATCCTCTGACTCAATGAGGGCCACGACCTCAACACTCTCTCCGCATTCTACTCTTCCGACACCCCATCGGTGAATTTCCGACCGATCATTTTTCGAAGAAGTATGACTAACTTCGATTGTTCTTCCAGTTGTCGCCGATACCTCGCTCGATAACATCTCGAACTCCAAGGCTATTGAATCCAATATCGTAACATCTTCAAGTGGTGTATCGGATTTATTTGTGAATAAAAGACGAATTTCATGTTGTCCGAGTTCAGGACCCGGGAATATGGACTTCCCTGTTCTGACCTCTCTTCTTTGGGTAACTACGCTGATGGCTGGAATTTTAGCGCACTCCCTAGTAATCACTGGCCCGTGACGTTCTGAGGAAAGATCGGCACGACAAGGAGAGCCAATTGGCACCCCTGTTGCAGCTGGATCAGAAGCTACAGCTGGGTATCTGATCGTCAGTATTTCACCTGGTTGAAGTGCGATGGGCGAGGTTGTCCCAATGAGGAGCTGTATCGTATGTCCGTGACCAGAAACCTCTTCGACAGTAAGGGACCGACCTTCTACAATATCGAGCCTCATATTCTCTAATTCTACCAACCTTGGTCCTATCTCGACAGAGATATCTGAAAGTTCGACCTTCTCAAAAATCGGCGGTAGGTCATCAACCATTCTTAGTAGATTTATGGTTGCACTACCGACATTCTCTACTTTCATCTTCGTTTGAACAGTATCTTCGGTATACGACCGAATGCGAGATCTCGCATATCCCTTTTCCACCCTGGCATCGACTATAGGGAGGGATTTCGATCTAAGGATCACTGAGCCGGTTGAACCAATATCTATGGCAGGAGCGACGGAGGATTGTATTCTCTGAGTGAATCGTGGGCGTTCATTGGAGACATATGGGACTGATTGAGATTCCCATTTCGCCATCGGCCTGACAATTTCCCTCATACCACTCACAGAAAGAAGAGGCTCTTCCCGCCCTACAACCTCCATCGACGCTGACTCCATTGTGAGTGAGAAGCTAGATGCGTTTTCAAAAGAGCATACGCAACCCCATTCTCCCGGTCTCTCACCTTCAGTGGCTGTTACGTATGAGACGTGACGAGTCGATGCTCGGAGCGATGTTGGTGTAAGTGGTGATAGTAGACCAGGACTTTTGTATGTCGCAGATATTTCGCCTGATCCAATTATGCTGGTGGAGCTGATATTGATTGTAGGCTCTAAATCGAGACTTTTCACCTCATTGACATCAAGCCTCGGAATTTTCCAAGTGAGAGTGTCCTCCGATATTGAATAACCTAAATCGGAGGGAAACTCCCATTCAGGAGGAATGGACCGTACAATTTCAATGTCGATAATGGATTCAGAACCAACATTCTCGACCTCAATCCTCGCTTTAACTGGATGAGGATCGTTCGTGTATGGTAGAGAAACAGACGGATAATCATCACGAACAGGTTCGCTATCTATAATTTCTCGAATTGATAGTATAGGTTCTGGATTAGCCGTGTAACGAGTGAGGTGCGAAGATTCTGGTTGTATCTCTCTTAACTTTATTACTTCTCCGTCCAAGGAGGTATGTTCGGTTCCATCCAGACTTAGAGAGACTCCCCATATGCGATCCACAGAACTGGAATTCAATATTTCTACGCTTCCATCCACATCTCTGGATTCGATTACCCCTTTTGCATCTATCACTGTGCGTTCTATTTCATGTATCCGACATATGACAGCATCACCATCTGTTGGTAGCGAGTCTGACAGGGGCGTCACAACAGCCTCTTTTTGAGTAATCCCAAACTCGGAATCGTCCTCCATAGGAACGTACACCTGTTACTTACTGCCGACAGGTCGGCGATGAACCTTCGGACTGTCGATCATGATTTACGGAGTGATGTTGAAGTGCTCGACGGGCGCCGCATCCCTGTGAGCACCCAAGATGGCACCACGCCTCCAGTAGTATTCGTTGTCGGTACTGCCGGAGCAGGAAAAAGCTCCCTTGTTACAGCATTTCAAAGATGGGCGAGATTTTTGGAGGTTGACGTCCTTGCGATTAATCTTGATCCTGGCGCTGAAAGAGTACACTATGATCCAGAATTTGATGTTAGGGACTTGGTTTCGCTCTCTGACGTGATGGATGAGTATGATTTGGGTCCTAACGGTGCTCAAATATTAGCTGCAGACTTAGTAGCTGCTCAGGCTGAGGACGTGTTTGAGGAGATAGAGGGCATATCGGGAGATATCCTGATTGTCGACACCCCGGGTCAAGTCGAACTTTTTGCATTCAGAGAAGCATCGAGCCATTTGGTACAAGTTCTAGGTCAAGGTATGGCGTGCCTAGTGTTCCTTTTTGATCCGATGCTCTCCCAAACACCCAGTGGATTCGTTTCTCAGATGCTTCTCTCTTCGATTGTCCACTTCAGGCTGGGACTGCCCACGGCTAACTTCTTGTCAAAATCCGACTTACTCGAGCCTGAAGTACTCGAGCGAATAATGGAGTGGGGGCGAAATCTCGATGTTCTCGAGGCTGCCCTGTATGAAGAATCGACCTCTCAAAGAATGGACGCTGCCACCACGGGGCAACGCTCTGAATTTGCGATAGGACAGCTAAGAATGATGCAACATGCTTCCATCGTCCCAGGTTTAGTACCTCTTTCTAGTGAAAGCGAAGAGGGTCTCGCAGATGTGTTATCCTTCGCTCAGAATGTATTCGGAGGGATGTCAGATGCAAGGGACGGCTTTGCAGGAGATATAGAACATGAAATCGGTTGATTACCCAAGAAATCTGCTCTCAATTGATGATTTCACCGATTGTTTCTCAGACGTAATCAATTGGGCGATATCCTACAAGATGGACGAAGAAGCGCAACGTGATTTCAAACCTCTAGATGGAATGGCAATTGGATCAATCTATGAAAAACCCTCAACCAGAACAAGAGTATCGTTCGAAGTTGGAATTACTCGACTCGGAGGACAACCTCTGACACTTTCTAAGAACGATATTCAGTTAGGATCTTCAGAATCAGTTTCTGATACTGCAGCAGTCCTGTCGAGATATTTGGATGGAATTACATACAGGTGTTTCGGGCACGAATCGGTCTCGGAATTAGCGGAGCATGCTACCGTTCCAGTCATCAATGCGCTGAGTAACTTACATCATCCCTGTCAGGCTGCAGCAGATATGATGACTATTTTAGAAAAAAGGAAACAAGATCAAGGACACATAGCTTGGGTAGGGGATGGCAACAATGTCCTCCATGATTTGATGCTAGCAGCTGCAATGTGCGGGTTTGACATTTTTTATGCTACTCCGAAAGGATTCGAACCGAACTCGGAGGTTTTAGACAAAGCTCGCCTCATTGCAACCGAAAACGGCTCCAAGATATTGGGAACAAATGATCCCTTTGAAGCCGTCACAAACGCAGGTGTGGTTTACACGGATGTGTTTGTGTCGATGGGAGAAGAGCATCTGGATCAAAAAACCGATGCATTCCAAGGTTTCCAGGTGAATGACTTCCTCGTGTCCAACGCTAGACCGGATTACATGTTTCTGCACTGCCTCCCCGCACATAGAGGAGACGAGGTGACCGACCAAGTCATCGACTCCCCTAACAGCGCTGTTTTTGACCAAGCGGAAAATAGAATGTGGGCTCAGATGTCAATCCTAACAATGCTCTGCAATGAGCCCGCGTGGACTACCTACAGAGATTTGGTCTAGCCTGTTATAACTGCGCTGGCTATCACTCCAATCATTGAGATCTGAAGGGACCTCTTGATAAGCCTCTGTGCGACATGGTCTTCCCCAAGAAAGAGCTTCGATTTTACCAACATCAAAAGAAGGCCGCCCGGAGCAACTAAAATCGCGTGTTCTTTTGGAAACACCTCCATAATGAAGGGTAAGAATAGGGAAATCAAAGCCGCCATAGTGAAAATCCAAGCAATCGATCGGGCGTTGTCCACGCCAATACTTCTGGGGATGGTATTACGATCGATATCGCCATCCATGTCCTCTATGTCTTTGATGAGCTCTCTAGCGAGACTGTAGAAAATCGCAATTATCGCCAAAGAAATCACCCTAGGGTCTGTAGTACCTGAGACAGCTGAAGCCCCGAAAAGGACATCCATTCCAATGGCCGCTGCTATCGCGAGATTCCCAGCAAAACCTCTGTGTTTCAATCCATTACTCCCTCTGACTCCTTCGTATGACACTAAGAGGAAAATTGCTAACAGCCATATCCCGATACTAACAATCGCTTCCTCACCGATTACTGAATCAGACAGGTTCACCACACCGATTAGGAGCAACAGTACTGATAGAAACAAGGATGCTCTCATCGCAACGGTCGCCTCGTCCAGACTGAGGCGTCCGGATGGGAGGGGCCTCCCCGGCTTGTTCGACTTATCTGTTTCAATATCTGTTATGTCGTTGTAGGCATTCCAACCAAACATAAAGCACATGACAGACAGCCCAAATGATGCTATGGTTACTCCTTGATTCTGAGAAATTTCCATCCCATTCACGACCAGGGCACCTACTCCGACGCCGACCAATCCTGTAATCGAGTTCCCAACTCTGAACAGGTCCGAGTAAGCTCCCATTCCATCGGCCATGATGTGGCCTCGAGGACGAGATGTATGATTATGGCGATTAAGCAGTGGTTACCATGCCAAGTTCAGCAAGACCCCACACACAGACAGTATACACGCTTCCTCTAAACTCCCCTCTCTTATGCCCCATCTTGGAGAATCTGTTGTCTTTTGCAAGTATGTTACCCACTTGATTCATGGTAGCACCCCATTTGAAACGATCATTCAGATGATCGAATATCTCCACAGTATTCGCAGGACCCAGCCTCAATAGACATTCTATCTCAGCTCTTAGCCTCTTGGTTCGAGACAATTCAGGCGACCCCCTTTGCAGAGTTAGCCAACCTTGCTCTTCGTACA
>MDTG01360579.1_pt1 | contig 15220 bp, 18 predicted proteins | sample 811421 | NCBI WGS metagenome assembly MDTG01 (sample SAMN05326645, study PRJNA326480) | marine metagenome | isolation source: seawater | place: Pacific Ocean: South East | collected 2011
GTGCGCGGCGAGGTGTACGCCATCGACCGCCTGATTCTGGACCGGCTGGATGTACTCGAGGCGTACCCCGCCGACTACGGCCGCACCCTGATCCCCACCCACTGGGGTCGGGCCTGGGTGTACCTGCGCCGGCGCGCGCCCGCCGGGCGCCCGCTGCACCGGGGCGACTGGCGGCGCCGGGGAGGCCGCCTTTAATCCGCCCCGAAAGGGGCATTGATGATTGAATGTTTGGGGGAAACCGCATGATCGAAACCACCATTACCCTGTCCGACGGGCGCCAGCTGCGTGCCTCGGAGACCGGCTCCGGCGACCACCTGGTGGTGCTATTGCATGGCTGGACCTGTCGCCGCCAGCACTGGGCCGGTTTCCTGGGGGCGGAAGGGCGCCGGTACCATTGCCTGGCACCCGACCTGCCCGGCCACGGGGATTCCGCCGATACCGCCGGCGACGGGAGCGTGGCCGGCCTGGCCGCCGACGTGGCGGACCTGGTGGCCGCCCGGGCGCCGGCACGGGCGGTGCTGGTGGGGCATTCCATGGGCGGCGCCGTGGCCATGGAGGCCGCCGCCCGGCTGCGGGACGTGGCCGCGGTGGTGCTGGTGGATACCTTCGTGATTCCCTACGGCGATCTGGCCGAGGCCGACGCGGCGGCCATCGAGCGTGGTTTCCAGGAGGATTTCGGGTCCGCCCTGGACCGGCTGGTGGACACCAACGCCGCCAGCGTCATGCGCCGGGGCGCCAAGGACGCCCTCGCCGACGGCATGAAGGAAACCGACCCGGAGCGCATGCTGCCGCTGTGGTCGGACCTGCTGCGCTGGGATCCGGAACCGGCTTTTCAGGCCCTGGAAGCGCCGGTTCTGGCCATCAACGGTGATCTGATTCCGGACGCGTCCTACCGGCGCTGCGCCGGCCGGGTGGACGAACAGCGCCTGCCCGGCGCCGGCCACTTCCCGCAACTGGAAATGCCGGAGGCGTTCAACCGCGCCCTGGACGACATTCTGCGCCGGGTTCAGTAGCGGGTTTCGGCCATGCCGGAGAACTGCTTGGCCAGGTAGGTGGCGTAGTTGTCGGTCATGCCGGAGAGGAAATCCAGCGCCCGCATGATGCACTGGTAAATCCGCTCCCGCTCATCCAGTTCCGCCAGGCCGTCCGGGAAACTGTGGCGGCCGATCAGGTCGATGATGCGCTCGTGGCGGTAATTGCGGGCGGTGCCCCGGGCATGGGACAGCGCCGCCTCGATCAGACCGTCGAGCAGCGCCCCCATCACCTCGAAGGCACCGATCTCCAGCTCGATCTTGCGCGGGTGCTCGAACACCTTGCCCCGGGCCAGTTGCTTGGCGTTCTCCACCACGTCGTGGACCGCCGGCTCGCAGTGATGCAGCAGGTCGCCTTCCATGCGACCGTCGAGCAACGCCTGGTGATTGACCACGAAGGCCTCCACGCCGGCCTCGATGAAACGCTCGATGATCTTGCCGCGCAGCAGCGCCGCCTTGCGACCGTCGCGCATTTCCGAGCGCACCAGGTGGCGCACCTCGGCGTTGTCCGGCAGTGCCGGGGAGAGCAGGGCGTAGACCTCGTCCCAGTGCAGCAGGTCCATCTCCAGGCCGTCTTCCAGGTCGATGATGGCGTAGCAGAAGTCGTCCGCCGCCTCCATCAGGTAGGCCAGGGGGTGCCGGCAGTGGCGCCCCGGCGCCAGCTCGCGCAGGCCGGTGGCCCGGCACACCTCCTCGAACGGGGCGGCCTCCGCCAGGAAGGCGCTGTACTTGCCCGGCTTGGCGCCGCCCTCGCCGGCGCGGGACGACAGCCAGGGGTATTTCAGGAAGGTGGCCAGGGTGGCGTAGGTGAGCCGCATGCCGTCGTCGTACTGGTGGTACTCGCTCTTGGTGAGGATGCGGAAGCCCTGGGCATTGCCCTCGAAATAGATCAGGTCGCACTGCTGCGCCGGCGTCAGCAGCTCCAGATAACGCTGGCCGCGTTCCTGGAACCAGGCGCGGATGGCGCGCTCGCCGGTGTGGCCGAACGGCGGATTGCCGATGTCGTGGGCCAGGCAGGCGGACTGCACGATGTCGCCCAGGTCGGTGGCGTTGACGCTCTCCGGCAGGTGCCCCAGGCCCGCCAGCCGCTCGCCCACGCGGATGCCCAGGGTGCGCCCCACGCAGGACACTTCCAGGGAATGGGTGAGCCGGTTGTGCACATGGTCGTTGGTGGCCAGGGGATGAACCTGGGTTTTGCGCGCCAGGCGTCGGAACGCGCCGGAGAAGATGATCTTGTCGTGGTCGCGCAGGAAGGCGGTGCGGCCGGTCTCGTCCTTGGCGTCGCGCTGGCCCAGCCGCGCCTTGTTCAGCAGTTGTTCCCAGTTCATGGTCACCGTGCGTTGAAAAGAGGGCCGTCGCCCCCAGGGCTGCGTGTGTTGATCCCATCTTGATGCCGAACCTGTCAGCGTCAAGCGAAATCTGAATCCCCCGAGGGGGCAACCCGAACCCGGGAGAGTGAAGGAGCCACTATGAATCTGGACAAACCCCTTTTGATATTGGTGACCAGTGCGTCCCAGATGGGCCAGGGCCAGCAGACCGGCCTGTGGCTGGAAGAATTCGCGGTGCCTTACAAGGTGTTCAAGGACAACAACATTCCGGTGCGGGTGGCCAGCCCGACCGGGGGCAAGGTGCCCATTGATCCGCGCTCGGTGCCCGACGACGAGCAGAAGGAAGCCTGGAAGGACGCCATCGCCGAGCTGGAGAACACCCGGCCCCTTGAGGAAATCTGGGAAGACGGCTTCGTGGGCGTGTTCGTGCCCGGCGGCCACGGCGCCATGTTCGACATGCCCGACAATCCACTGGTGGCCGGCGTGCTGGAACGCACCTGGGCCCAGGGCGGCGTGGTCAGCGCCGTGTGCCACGGGCCTGCGGCGCTGGTGGGCGCCCGCGACGAGAACGGCGTGCCGCTGGTGAAGGACCGCCGGGTGGCCTGCTTCACCAACGAGGAAGAGCGGGAGGTAGGGCTCGAGGACGTGATGCCCTTCCTGCTCGAGACACGGCTCGCCGAACTCGGCGCCGAGCTGCATAACAAGGGCAAGTTCGAGCCCCAGGCGGTCACCGACGGGCGCCTGGTCACCGGCCAGAACCCGCCCTCCAGCCAGGTCACCGCCGAGGCGGTGGTGGAAGTGCTCTACGCCGAGTAGAAACCGCGATCAGGAATCGCAGGGGCCCGCCCAGCGGGCCTCCGCCTTGATCGTCACCTGCCCCTGTGCCGTGCCGGTGGTGATTTCCGTGGTGTAGTGTTCCTCATCCTCCACGGTCATGGTGCCGCTGGAATCCAGCGTGCGCTCGCCGGCCTGACACTGGGTCCGCCATTCCAGGGTGTCCCCGTCCCAATCCGTTTCCGGGCTGTCGCAGCCGTTGCGCAGCCAGTTTTGACGCAGCGTTTTTTCGATGTCTTCCGCTTCCTTGGCGGTCACGCAGCGCGTCTTGGTCTTTTCCTTGTCCATGCCCGGCGGCACCTGCTCGCCGACCATCTTTTGTTTGACCTCCCATTTGCCGGGCTTGAGATCGGCGGCCAGAGCCGGCCCGCCCACGGCGAGAAGAGCGGCGGTCAGTACAGCGGTGGTTTTGTTCATGGTTGGCGTCCCTATCAATGAAAAAACGGCGGTCAGTGTAACCGCGCTCCGTGAGCCGGAACCATGGAGCGCTGGCCATGGCGCCACGTTGTGAGCAGCCCGTCACGTTTTCCGTGCCGCCGGCGCCGGACGGGCGGCCAGCGGGATGGTAGGGTTTGCCCGCTACCCCTTCGCTGACTTTCAAGGAGAACACCATGAAAAAGACCCTGATCGTGAGTTGCCTGCTGATCGGATCCTGGGGCCCGACCACGGCGATGGCCGCCGATGACGGCGATTGCATGCGCCTGCAAATGGCGCTCTCGGATGTGCAAATGGCGCTGGCCGGAATGGGGGATCTCGGTCCGCGCCTGGCCAAGTTGGAAGCGATGAGCGATCAGGTGCCGGCCCTGAAAGCGCCGCTCGACGATCTGGTCGAGGTGGTGAAAGCGGCCGACGATGACCGGCCCGTCGAAACCATCGACATGGACGCCTATGACCGCGCCGAAGCCGCGTATCAGAAAAAATACCGGGCCGAATGCGGAGCGCCTTAATAATATTTTCCAAGACCGCGGCGAGATACGCTTTTTGGGGATAGCCTTAAAAACAAGGTGTTTAGGCCCTCCACCGGTCGATGACTACTCACCATGAACGCTAACTGGTTCCCGTTTTTTTATCGCGAGTTGTGACTTGGTTAAAAAAAAAGGGGACGGTAATCAAGCGTTAATGGAAAGAATTGCATCGCATAATTAAGGTCCCCCGCACAAATGGAGGGATCGCGTGATGTATCGGACATGGACATTCTGCTTCGCCCTGTTGGCGATTGCCGGCTGCGACACCGGCGCCGACGCGCCGGCTTCGTCCGGCGGCGAACGGACCGAGAGGGTGGCCGGTACCTATCGCGTTGAGCAGCGGTGCAACGGCCTGGGCGCCGCGGCGGTGGATTTCACCCCGCGCGGCCAGGGCGGCAACTACCACCTGCTGGTTCGTGGCGGTGACGACGATCCGCGTTACGCGGCGGTCGACCGCCTGGAGCTGGCTCCCTCCTGGAACGACGACAACAGCGCCATCAAGACCACCGCCGACGGCCTGCTTGAGTACCGCTGGACCGCGCGCCTGACCAAGGACGCAGGCTGGTTGGACAATGCCGACGGGAACCTCGAGCTGCCCGCCGAGACGGCGGTCGCCTTCGACCCGGCGGAGAACCGGTTCTTCCTGGAAAAGGGCTGCGGCGACCAGCCCCACGCTCCGCGACACGCCTACCGTCACGTGGACGACAGGCTGGTTCTGCACGACCTCAACCTGGCAATGGCCGAAGCCCGTGACCGGATGCTTCGCGATGGCAACCAGCGCTACATCGACCAGCGTCGCGATTATCAGGGCGGCTCCGGCGCCGAGGGTGTTTCCGAGGGCCACCACGATCGCAATCAGCATCTTCTGAATGTGGCGGCTTTGATGAAGGCGGACGCCGAGGATCAAGTGCCGGGCCTGGCCCGGCTGGTAACCGAGCACCGGCCGGGGGACGCCGACGCCGGGCAACGTTACCAACAGGAACTGCCGGCGTACCTGCGCGCCGCCGCGAGGGCTCACGCGCGCTGGTACATCGACGCGGCGGACATCCGTCTGGACTGGTTCCACGGAGCCTATCCAGAGGGCGAGGCCGCGATTCGCGAGGGCATGGCGAACCTGCGGGACGCCTACCTTCGTTTGGCAGGAGAGTGAGCGCCGTGGCGCTTAGAGCACCGTTTCCACCGCCGCTTAGCCGGTGACTATTCTCAACAATCCGAAAGAGAGGGGATTATGAAACTTCGCAACCGCCAGCTCGGCCAGGGCATGACCGAATACATCATCATCGTGGCACTGATCGCGGTGGCCGCCATCGGCGTCTACCGTCTGTTCGGCGACACCCTGCGTAACCAGACCGCCGGTCTGGCCCAGGAAATGTCCGGTCAGGACAGCAGCCAGCAGGTCAGCAACGCTCAGCAGGCCGCCGGCGACGCCGCCTCCCAGGCCGGCGAGGAGAAGGACCTGAGCAACTACGGCGACGGGAACCGCAAGTAAAGGCGTACCGGCGTGCCCGCTCCGGGCACGCCTTCTTCATTGCCGCTGGGGGAAATCATGAAACGCCATCATCAGCGTGGGCAGATGACTGTCTATGTGCTCGTGATGTTGTTCGCGGTAACCGCCGCGGTCTACTTCGTCTACGACGCCTATAACGTCAGCAACGAAAAAACCCGCCTGCAATCCACCGCCGACGCGGCCGCCTACAGCGTGGCGGCGGTGGAAGCGCGCAACCTCAATATCCAGGCCTACGGCAACCGCGCCATGATCGCTAATCACGTGGCGGTGGCGCAGAGCGTGACCCTGGTAAGCTGGATACGTTGGCTGCATAACACCACGCGCAATATCTCGCTGGTGACCAAATGGATTCCTTACCTCGGCCAGGCGATGACGGCCGTGGAACGGGTCCTCGATCGCAGCGCCAGCGTCATCGAGCGCGCCATGCGCTTCGCCGTCGCCGGCCTGGATCTCGCCATCGGAGGGATCTCCGGGCTGCAGGATTTCTCCCATGTGCAGACCCTGGCCATGGCCCAGCAGGTGTTCGAGGAGGTGGTTCAGGAGAACGACCCCCAGGTGGACACCGCCTATACGATTTCGTCGCTGGCTTCGTTCGCCAACGCCCACGCCAACATGATGGGGCGCTATAACCCGGACCGGGCCTACCGCAACGGGCGCCGCCGCGCCGACCCGGACACCCGGGCGCGCAGCGACGAATTCCGCAATATCCTGCTCGACAGCCGGGACAACTTCACCACCCGGCGCGACAGCGACCTGGACGTGGTGAACTTCTTCGGCTTGTTCGGCGTGGAGATTCGCAAGCGTGGCGGTACCGAGCTGGCGCGCAGCCGCGATAAGCGCGGCCCGTACTACACCTGGTCCGCCATCGACACGCTGTCCGTGCACACCTGGGCGTTGACGCCCTGGGGCAAGGAGCACGAGGAAATTCCAGTGGGTTGGGCGGGCTCCCAGAGTGCGCCGTCCAATACCGGCCAGTTGTATAAATTCCGCGATATTCACGGTGGCAAAGGCTACTGGGGAGACAACAGCCGGGCCTCGCGCCTCGCCGCCTGGGAGTATCGCCGCTCCCGGGTGCAGCACGATTACAACGGCATGCGGCGCTTCAGCGCGCTGAAGAAGGACGGCGTGCTCAACGAGGGGCCGGGCATCATTATTACCCTTACCAAGCCCGGCGGCGACGAAGGCGTGAAAACCGCTTCCGACGTGACCGGCGCCCGCGATCGCATGAAGTTCGGCGGCGAGGAGGACTTCCTCAACGGCCGCATGGCCTCGATTTCCAAGGCGCGGGTGGAATTCCATTACCCCAACGATCTGTTCCCGCGCGGGGATGGCCGCCGTGAATACGGCAGCCTTTACAACCCCTACTGGCAGCCGTCGCTGGCGCCGCTGTCGACGGCGGAAAGGGTGCTGGCCCTGGGAGAGCTGGGGCTATGAGCGCGGCGCGTCAACAAGGCCAGTCCATGGCCGGCTTCCTGGTGGCCTCCATGTTCATTCTGGTGCCCACCTTCATCGCCCTGAGTTTTCTGGCGAAAACCGGCGACATGAAGTTCCGCGCCCACGAAGCCTCCCGTTATTCCGCCTGGGAAAAAACCGTGTGGGATGGTGGCGAAGGTCACGCCAAAGGGGATACGGAACTGGGCTGGGAAGTGCGCAACCGGGTCTTCGGCCGCGCCGAGGCTTTGATCGATTCCCAGCACGACCGAACCGACCAGGAAAACCAGGCGTTGGACACCATGGCCTATACCACCTATGCCGAGCGCCGTGGCCGGGAAGTCATGCTCGCCGATCTCTCCGAAAGCAATTCCGGGGTTCAGGTGAACACCAGCCGGCTGGGCTATGGCGGCGTGCTGGCGCAGCTCAACAGCCGCGCCGCCAGCGTGCTCAAGCTGCGCGACGACGGCTATCAGGAGGCCTCGGTGGAGGTGGCCCTGACCAAGCCGGATTCCGAGTATCTGCCGGTGGAGTCGCTGTCGCTGAAGACCCGTTACGTGTTGCTGGGTGATTCCTGGAACGCGGCCGCGCCGGACAAGGCCACGGAGAGCATTCGTCGCATGGTGCCCACGTCCCTGCTCGACAACGGCGCGATCCGCACCGTGCAGAGCATCGTCGGCTTCGTCTTCGATGATCTTGATCCGCGCAATTTCGAGCTCGGCAAGGTGGATGTGGGCGTGGCCCCCTGCCAGCGCCTGGCGCCCTATGAACGCGGCAACACCGACGCCCCGGACGCTTGCTAGGAGCCACCATGAAACCTGTTCTGTTCGTGATGACGCTGTTGCTCACCGGTTTGGCGATGGCCGATGACTGGCCGGACGTGCCTGTGCCCGACGGGGTCAAACGGGAGTGGGTGGCCGACAGCATGGTGTTCAACGGCGTGGCCATGCGCATCTTCACCTTCAATTATCCGCGCGACGTGGAGCAGCTGAAACGCTTCTACGCCAAGGCCTGGGATGAACAGGGCCGCGATCACAAGGAAGCGCGCCAGGGCAAATGGTGGGTACTGAGCAGCCTGCGGGGTGATTACTACACCACGGTGCAGATCACCGACCTGGCCGGCACCACCTACGCCCAGGTGGGCGTCAGCCGCATCGCCGACCTGCGCACCTCGGCGCCGCCCGGCGAAGGCGTGCCGGCACTGCCGCGCAGCCAGGTGATCAGCGACATCACCGCCGAGGACGCGGGCCGGCCGTCGCGCACGGTGATCCTGCGCAATCAGCATTCGGTGGGCAGCAACTACAACTACTACCTGAATCATTACCGCAGCCATCACTGGACGGCGGTGCGCAAGAACCTGGATCAGTCCCGGCGCGGCGCGCGCATCAGCCTGGCCAAGGACGACCGGGAAATGGACATCGTCATCAAGCGGCAAGGCCGCGAGGTCAATGTGATGACCGTGGAGGTGCGCCGATGAAAAGGCGTCAGAACGGGCAGGCCTACGTGGAATACGTGGTGGGCGCGGTATTCGTCGTCGGCGCGTTGTTCGCGCCGGTGTTCGACGGGCAAAGCGCCATCGGGTTTCTGATGGAGGCCTTCCAGGCCAATCAAGAATCGTACATCTGGGCCATGTCGGTCCCTGGCTAACGGGTTCGTGAACGAATGAAGAAATACACCGCAATCATCATGCTGGTGGTGGCCATCGGTCTGGCGGTTCTCGCCGGCTGGCTGGGCCTCACCTACCTGGAGAACCGCGAGGCCTCGATCCGCAGTGAACTGGCCCGCCAGAAGGAGCCGGTGCAGATCGTGGTGACGTCCCGGGATCTTTACCCCGGTGATCCGGTGGACGGCAGCACCATGGCGATTCGCGAGATACCCCGGGAATTCGTGCCGTCCGGCGCCATCAGCGTCAACCAGTACGACGGCGTCTCCGGTCTGCGGCTGAAGATGCCCATGAAGGAAGGCACCGCGCTGATCTCCGCGTTCATCGCCGGCATGCAGGGCGTGGGTTCCTTCTCGGAACTGCTGCGCCCCGGCGAGCGCGCCATCACCGTGGATGCCAGCCCGGTGGATTCCTCGGAGAACCTGCTGCAGGCCGGCGACCACATCGACCTGCTCAGCGTGGTCGACGAAGGCGGCGCTTTCTACATGGAGAAGCTGCTCGACAACATCACGGTGCTGGCCACCGGGCCGCGCACCATGGCGGACATGGGCTTCGGCGATGACGGCCAGCCTTATTCGTCGATCACCGTGGGGGTGCCGGTGGAAGACGTGGCGAAAATGCTGCGCGCCCGCGCCGCCGGCGAGCTGAGCTTTTTGCTGCGCCACCCGGACGACGAGAAGGTGGCCAACTACGGCCAGGCCCAGGGCCGCGACGGGATCGAGGTGCTCGCCGGCGGCGAGGCCAACAACGGGCAGCTGAACGCCAACACCTACCGCGCCGGCGACCAGGAGCGCCGGTACTGGAACAAACAAGCCGCCGGCCAGGGGCGCGTCTATCAGCTGGCGGAAGGCGCATGGGATACGGAGACGGTGAGTGAAAGCAATGAGAAGTAGCATCGTACTGGTACTGCTGGCCGCCAGCCTGTGGGCGTCGACGGCCACCGCCGCCACCCGCTATATGGATCTGTACGCCGGGGAAGCGCGCACCTTTTCCATGGGCACCATCACCCGCGTGGCGGTGGGCAGCCCCAGCGTCCTCAATTACAAGGTACTCGACGATGGCTCCCTGCTCCTGATCGGCGTGGCCGAGGGGGTGTCCAATGTATCGGTCTGGAAGCGCGGTGGCCGCAAGGACACGCTGGAAGTCACCGTCTCCAGCCTGCCGGTGGACCGCCAGCTCAGTGTGTCCAAGAAACTCGCCAACCTGTTCCAGGGCCTGGAGGTGGAGCAGGTCGGCAAATACGTGGTGTTCAAGGGCCGCGTGGAGCCGCAGTTCATCGACATCATCAAGGAACTCACCGACGAGATGCCGAACTCCATCAACATGGTGCGCGGCGACGGCTTCGAGGTTTCCGAGATGGTGCGCATGGACGTGAAGATCGTCGAGATCGGCCGCCAGGATCTGCAGCGTCTGGGCATTCGCTGGGATGACCAGATCGGTGGGCCGGCCTATGGCGTGCACTCCGCGGCCACCACCAACCCCATTTTCGGGGTCTACAGCAGCGCCGAGAACGAGCTGCCCGGTCAGATCTCCGAGGCCCTGGAGAACGCCAACTTCAACTTCGACAGCTACGACACGCTGCAGTATTTCGGCATCACCACCGGCATCGGTTCCACCATCGAAGCGCTGGCGGAAGTGGGCGACGCGCGCATTCTTTCGGCGCCGAGGCTGGTGGCGCGCAGCGGCGAGGAGGCGGAGTTCCGCTCCGGTGGCGACTACCCGATTCCGGTGATCAACCAGGACGGGTTCATCGACGTCACCTTCCGCGAGTACGGCATCATTCTCAACATTCTGCCGGTGGTTTCCGGCGACGACATCAAGGCCTCGGTGGAAGCGGAGGTCAGCAACATCGACCTGTCCACCCAGGTGAACGGCGTGCCCGGCGTGCTGGTGCGCCGCGCCCTGACCACCATCAACGTCAAGGACCAGGACACCATCGTCATCTCCGGCCTGGTGTCCGGCAACCTGGCCAAGCAAACCCAGAAAGTCCCGTTCCTCGGTGACATTCCCATCCTCGGCAAGCTGTTCAGTTCCACCGAGGACCGCATCGATGAAAGCGAGGTGCTGATCATGGTCACCCCGCGCATCGTCGATGCCCAGGAAGAGAGCAACCAGAAACTGGTGGAACGGGTACGCGGTGAAGTGGAGTCGATCCGCAAGGACATGGAAATCGACGCCCTGTTGATGGAGTAGGCGGATGTTCAGCGTTCTGGTCAAAACCAAGAAGGGCACCCTGGTGGGCAGCTACACCTGCGAACGCGGGGAGTGCGTGCTTGGCAAGGACAAGGAAAGCCTGGTGCCCATGGCGGGCTGGAAGGGGGCCGGCTCCCACGCGCGCCTGCAGTGTCGCGAGGACGGTCTCTACGTGATCGACCAGGGTCATCGCACCGGCACCAACGTGAACGGCCGCAAGGTGGAGGAGTACGGTCCGCTGGACGAAGAGGACGTGGTCGAGATCAGCGACTACCGGCTCAACTGCCGTCTGCTCAATACGCCCGCGGAGTTGCGCAAGCCGGCCACCGGCGACGGCCCGGCGGTGACCGGGCCCGCCGACGACGAGCCGCGCTCCCAACGCTATGAGCCGGACGAAACGCCGCGCTCCCGGGAGCACGAGGCCCGAGTCACCCACTGGCGCGAGCGTATCCGTCGCTCACTGGTGGACTACATGGACCTGCGCCGCGTCAACGTGGCGGACATGAGCGACCAGGAGCTGCGTCAGTTCACCGCCGGCGCCATCGACAAGATCATCCGTGACCAGGACGGCATCGACGCGGACATCGACAAGGAGGAGTTGGCCCGCCAGGTGCTCGCCGAAGCGGTGGGGCTGGGTCCGCTGGAACCGCTGCTGGCCGATGAAAGCATCTCCGAGATCATGGTCAACGCCCGCGACGAGATCTACTACGAACGCAACGGCCGGCTCAATCAGTCCCGCGTGACCTTCACCGATGATACTTCGGTGATTTCCGCCATCGAGCGCATCGTCTCGCCCCTGGGCCGGCGCATCGACGAAAGCTCGCCGATGGTGGACGCCCGCCTCAAGGACGGTTCCCGGGTCAACGCGGTGATTCCGCCGCTGGCGCTCAAGGGCCCCAACATCACCATCCGGAAATTCATGAAGGAGCGCCTCACCGCCGAGCACATGCGCCGCTTCGGCTCGCTCAGTGACGAAATGGTGGCGTTCCTGGATCTGGCCGTGCGCAGCCGCAAGAACGTGGTGATCTCCGGCGGCACCGGCTCGGGTAAGACCACCCTGCTCAACGTGCTCTCCAATTTCATTCCCGACAGCGAACGCATCATCACCGTGGAGGACGCTGCGGAACTGAAGCTCTATCAGCCCAACCTGGTGTCCCTGGAAGCACGCCCGGCCAACCAGGAAGGGCGCGGTGCCATCAGCATCCGCGACCTGGTGAAGAACTGCCTGCGTATGCGTCCGGATCGCATCGTGGTGGGCGAGTGCCGGGGCGGCGAGGCCCTGGACATGCTGCAGGCCATGAACACCGGCCACGACGGCTCGCTGACCACGATTCACTCGAACTCGCCACGGGACTGCATCTCGCGCCTGGAGGTGCTGGTGCTGATGTCGGGCATGGACCTGCCGGTACACGCCATCCGCGAACAGATCGCCTCGGCGGTGGACATCATCGTTCAGCAGACCCGCTTCGCCTGCGGCAGCCGCAAGGTCACCAGCGTCGCCGAGGTCACTGGTCTGGAGGGCGGCGTGATCCAGCTCTCCGAAATCTACCGTTTCCAGCAAAAAGGCTATGACCAGGAAGGCCGCGTGCGCGGCGACTTCGTCGCCACCGGCGCGATTCCGGATTTCGTCGAGGAGCTGCGCGAGCGGCACATCGACGTGGACATGAACCTGTTCCGTAACCGGGAAGAGGCGCATGACTTTTAGCATCCTGCTGTTCGCATTGCTGCTGGCCGTCAGCGTGTTTTTGTTCGCGCTGATGGGCTACCGCCTGTTCACCCAGGCGGCGGTGCGTTACGAGGAGCGGTTTCGGGAAAGCGCCGAGGCCAACCTCAAGGATCTGTTCATTTTCATCGATCCGCAGAAGCTGTTCCTGTTCAACCTGGGCATTCTGGTGGTATCCGCGTTTCTGATCTGGGCGATGTCCGGCAACCTGCTGGTCAGCGTGCTGGTGGCGGCGGCGCTCGCCGCCTGCCCGCGCATGGTCTATTCGGTGCTGCGCGCGCGCCGTGAACGCAGCTTCAGCTATGCCCTGCCGGACAGCATGGCCTCGGTGGCTTCCATGCTGCGCGCCGGCTCCAACCTGCAATCCGCCCTGGAACTGATGGTCAAGGAATCCTCCGGGCCGATTCGCCAGGAATTCGGCCTGCTGCTGCGCGAGCTGAAGATGGGCGTGGACTTCAACGAAGCCCTGGACAACATGCTCGAGCGCATGCCCGGCGAGGACCTGCGCATGCTCACCGCCGGCATGAAGATCGCCCGGGAAGTGGGCGGCAGCCTGGCGGACGTACTGGCGAGGCTGGCTGAAACGTTGCGCCGCAAGCTGGAAATCGAAGGCAAGATCAAGGCGCTCACCGCCATGGGCAAGGCCCAGGGCTATGTGATGGCGCTGCTGCCCCTGGCGGTGGGGTTCGCCATCGCGCAGATCGAACCGGAGGCCATGGACAAGCTGTTCACCACCATGGCCGGCTGGGCGGTGTGCGCGGTGATCGTGGTGCTCGAGCTGCTCGGGTTCTGGTTCATCAAGAAGATAGTGTCCATCGATGTTTGAGTCCGGAGCCCTCTACGCCCTGATCGCCGTGTGCCTTCTGCCGGTGGCCTTGATCCTGATGTTTCTGGCGCTCAACCGCGCGCGCAAGGAAGTGGAGCGCGACGAGCGCGAGTTCATGGACCCGCTGCCGTTCATGCTGCGCCTGGTGTGGCCGCTGGTGGAATTCTTCGCCCACTATCTGGGCAGCCTCATGCGGGTGGAGCAGATTGCCCGTGGCAACCGGCTGCTGGCGCAATCCGGGCAGGGCTTCATGATGAACGCCCAGCAGTTCTTCGGGCTGCAGGTGGTGTCCTCGCTGCTGTTCATGCTGGGCACCTGGCTGTGCCTGGCCATGCTGGAACACAGCGATCCGCTCTGGGTGTTCCTGGCGGGCCTGCTGGGCTTCGCGCTGCCCTATCTGAACGCCCGGGAAAAACGCAAGAAACGGCGCGTGGAGATCCTCCGCCAGCTGCCGGTGTTCCTCGATTACCTGGCCATGAGCATCCAGGCCGGCGCCAACTTCACCGGCGCCATTCGCCACTCCGTGGAAAAGGGCCCGGAAGGGCCCATGAAGGCGGAGCTCAACAAGGTCATGCGTGACATCCGCGCCGGCATGGGCCGCTTCGATGCCCTGCGCCTGATGGCCGAACGGGTCGACGTGGACGCGGTGCAGACCTTCGTCAACGCCGTGGTACAGGCGGAGCGCACCGGCGCCAGCATCGGCGACGTGCTCAAGGGCCAGGCGGACCAGCGCCGCACGGAACGCTTCCAGCTCGCCGAGAAACTGGCCATGCAGGCGCCGGTGAAGCTGATCCTGCCGCTGGTGGCGTTCATCTTCCCCACCACCTTTCTGATCATCGGCTTCCCCATCGCCATGAAGCTCTGGGAGGTGTTCCGGTGAGGGTGTACCTGGACGATCGCGCCACGCCGCTGCGCGCCGAAGCCGCCCTGCATTACCGGCGCCGTCTGGTGGGCCTGATCGGCCGTGCCCGGCTGGCGCCGGAGGACGCCCTGTGGATTCCGCGCTGTCGTTCCATCCATATGTTTTTCATGCGCTTCGCCATCGACGCCGTGTTCCTCGACGCGCACGGCCGGGTGCTGCGCGTGCACGCCGGGCTCAAGCCCTGGCGCACCGCCACTGTCTGGCGCGCCCGCTCGGTACTGGAGCTGGCCGCCGGTACCGCCGCCGACCTGGGAATCAAGGAGAACAGCCATGTACAGATTGTGGCCGACGCTGATACTGGCCGCGCTGCTTAGCGCCTGCGCCACCAGCGCGTCGAACATCGACGGCGACAACAACGCCAACAAGCTGCGCCGCGCGGAGCAGGCCTACACGGACGGTCTGTTCGTGGAAGCGGAGGCTTACTACCGGGAGCTGGTCAACGACAACCCGGAGCTCTACCAGGGCTGGTTCCGCCTGGGCAACATCTACGCCCGCAGCGGCCAGCTGGACGCCGCCATCACCATGTACGAGCGCTGTCTGGAACTGGACCCGGACCAGGCCCGGGCCTGGTACAACCTGGCGCTGGTACGCACCCGCCAGTCCCTGCGCACCCTTGCCGATGCCGAGCAGCGCTTCTCCGACCAGCCCGCCGATCAGCGCCGGCTCGGCGCCCTGCGCCAGCGCCTGGTGGACGCGCTCACCGCCGACCGGGCGGAGGAGCGGTGATGATGCGCCGGCGCGCGCAACGGGGCCAGGCCCTGGCGGAGATGCTGATCACCTTCGCCTGGGGCGTGCCA
>MDTG01020420.1_pt1 | contig 15219 bp, 10 predicted proteins | sample 811421 | NCBI WGS metagenome assembly MDTG01 (sample SAMN05326645, study PRJNA326480) | marine metagenome | isolation source: seawater | place: Pacific Ocean: South East | collected 2011
AATTATATCTTTCACTTTTTTTTTTGGCTCCATTACCCAATCTTGTGACATTAAACTGTTTTCTTCTTTAAATTTATTCATTTTACCAAGACTTATTTTTTTTGCTATATCGTCGCTTTTACCTGAGTTTTTTAACTCTTCGGTAATCAAATTTTGTTCTTTTTCTAATATTTCATTTTTTATTTGATCAGAATTTATAGAAATAGGATTTGATGCAGCGATATGCATTGAAAGTTGTTTACCAAATAAATCGATCTTATCAGATTTTTCGCTTGTTGAAATAGATACAATTACTGCAAGTTTAGATAAATTATCTTTAATAACTGAATGTTTATAAAAAAAATTTTTTGAATTTTTACTATTTATTGTTTTTGATCTTCCTAATGTAATTTTTTCACCAATTTTAGCAATCATTGATACAAGATTTTCTTCAACTGTCTTCTTATTATTCATCTTTGATTTATTAAGTATTTGCAAGTCTGAACTTACGGAGTTATTTATTTCGCTTAATTCTTTAACAAAATTTATAAAATCTTCATTTTTAGCAACAAAATCTGTTTCACAATTAACTTCTAGAGCTGATGTTTTATTTTCGTCTCCACTAATTGCTATAACACCTTCTTTTGCAACTCTTGACATTTTTTTTGATGCTTTGGACACACCTTTAACACGTAAAATTTCTACTGCTTTATCTAAATCACCATTAGATTCCTTCAATGCTGTATTACAATCTTTAAAACCCGCACCAGTAGATTGTCTTAATTGCTTAATTTTTTCTAAATCACTCATCTTTTTAAATTAATTAAGAAGATTTTTTTTTTTTGGATCTTTGTCTTTTTCACTAATTTTAGTGACTTCCTTTTTTTTTGCTTTTTCGTTATTTTTATTTGGATTATCAATAGATTTTGGAATTTCTTTAGATGCATTTTTGATAGTTTCACCAATTAAATTACAATATAAATCAATTGATCTTCTTGCATCATCATTACCAGGGATTGGGAAATTTATTCCCTCTGGGTTTGAATTTGTATCTAAAATAGCAACTATAGGAATATTTAATTTGATTGCCTCCTTAATTGCCAAAGATTCATAATTTGTATCTATTACAAAAACTAAATCAGGAACTTTTTTCATATCTGCAATTCCACCTAGTGACTTTTGTAATTTATCTCTTTGGACACTCATTTTTAATAATTCTTTTTTGGTAAAACCACGGTTTTCTGAAACTAAATCTATATTAAGTTTTTCCAACTTTTTAATTGAGTTAGATATTGTATCCCAATTTGTAAGCATGCCTCCCAACCATCTATGATTAACATAATATTGTCCTGTTTCTTTTGCTAGTTCAGCTACTGCTTCAGATGCTTGTTTTTTTGTTGAAATAAAAAGTATTTTTCCGTTCTCAGATATTGTTTTATAAACTTTCTCTAGAGCAATATTTATTAACTCTAAAGTTTGCGTTAGATCTATTATGTGAATAGAATCTCTTTTTCCAAAAATATATTTTTTCATTTTTGGATTCCATCTTAACGTTTTATGGCCTAGATGAACTCCAGCTTCAAGGAGTTGTTGAATTGTAACATTTGGTATCTTCATTTTTTTTCCCGGTTATGCCACCACAATTATTTCCAAAAAAGGACCGGAGGGTTATTAAACCAAAAATTGTGTGCGTATTAATTTAAGCTGGTATTTACAAACTAATTAATAAATTAACAAGTATTTTTTTTATCTAATTTGTGTGATAATTCCTTCTTTTTTAAGGAAATTTAATGTGTTTCTATCCACTTTTCTATTTTTTTTAAGTTTGAAAGATAATTTTTTATTATCATCCTCAAAATTGAAATAAACACTAGTATTTCCATTTAGTTCGAGTTTATTAAGTGCTTTTAACTGTTCTTTTTTACTTAGTGTTAATTCTAATTTTGAAATAGATTTATTATAAATATCTTTTATCAAAGCTATTTTGCCAACATTAATTCTTTTAAATCTATTTTCACCATCAGAATTATTTTTATTTAAAGTTACTAACAAAGAGTTCCCTTCAATTAAAATATCTCTATTTAATTCTAAAATATCTGAAAAAATAAAAATTTCAAACACACTGGATAAATCAGAGAGTTTTATTATAGCATACGCATTTCCTTTTGATGTTTTTCTTTCTTGAATTTTTAATAGAGTAGCTGCTACATTCGTCTGTTTAATTGATTTGTCGGAATTAAATTTATTATAATCAATAATCTGGTAATCATCAAAAATCTCCTTGTAATAATTTATAGGATGATCAGATATAAAGAATCCAATAGCCTCAAACTCTTTTGATAATCTTTCTTCAAATTCCCAGTCGTTAATATCAGTTAGCAAATTCTCTTCTTTTGATTCAAGCTCATTTGCTCCAAAAAGATCAATTTGATTTGCCATCTTATTTTGATGTATATTTTTTGACTTAAGTATTAAATTTGGTATTGAGTTATTGAATGATTGTCTATTCCTTACTAAATTATCAAATGCTCCAGCTTTGACTAATCCCTCTAATTGTAATTTATTAATATCTTTTGGATTTACTCTATTAATGAAATTGCTAATTGATTTAAATTTACCATTTTTAAGCCTTTCATTTACTATGTTTGATATTGCTTCATATCCTACACTCTTAATACCTCCAAGTGCATAAAAAAAATTTTCATTATCAGATCTAAAATCTGCAAAGCATTCATTTATATCTGGTCTTATAATTTTTACATTTAATCTTTTTAATTCTTCATAAAACTCACTTAACTTATTTTGATTTGAGATATCCATTGTCATTGATGCTGCAAAAAATTCATGTGGATAATGGGCTTTTAAATATGCTGTTTGATAAGCAATAATTGCATATGCTGCTGCGTGACTCTTGTTAAATCCATATTCAGCAAAAGGTTCTATTTTTAAGAATATGCCTGCTGCAACATCCTTGCTTATTCCATTGCTAACTGCTCCTTCTATAAATCTCATCTTTTGTTTTTCTAATTCTGATCTTTTCTTTTTTCCCATTGCCCTTCTTAAAATATCAGCCTCGCCTGCAGAAAAACCAGATAGTTTTTGTGCAATCTGCATTACTTGCTCTTGATAAATTATTACACCATAGGTAGGTTTTAATATTTCTTCAAGTAGAGGGTGTAAATAATCAGGCTTTTGCAACCCATGTTTACAATCATTATAAGTCGGAATATTGTTCATTGGCCCCGGCCTATATAAAGCTACCAAGGCGATAATATCTTCAAGATGATTTGGTTTCATATTAGTCAAAGCATCTCTCATGCCTGAGCTTTCAAGTTGAAATAAACCCACGGTATTTCCCGAAGACAAAAGATCAAAAACCTTTTGATCTTCATAGTTAATACTTTCTATTTTAAAATTTAAGTTTTTCTTTTTAATTAGTTTTTGTGTTTTGTTTATTACCGTTAAGGTCTTAAGCCCAAGAAAATCAAATTTAATAAGCCCTGCGTTTTCTGCAGAATACATATCAAACTGTGTCGATGGAAGTAATAAACTAGATGATGAATCTTTATATAATGGAACAGTATCAGTTAATTCTTTATCAGCTATTACTACACCAGCAGCGTGGGTTGCTACATTTCTGTTTAAACCCTCTAGTTTAAGAGAAAAATTAATTAATTTTTTTACTCTAGAATCTTCTTTTATTAATTTTTGTAAGCGTGGTTCATTGTTTATACATTCAGTCAATGTCTGAGGTCTTGATGGATCGAAAGGTATCATTTTTGAAATACTATCAACAAATCCATATGGGAGACCCATAACTCTTCCTACATCTCTTATCACCATTCTGGCTTTTAATTTTCCAAAAGTTATTATATGAGCTACGCTATCTTTATATTTTTTTTTTAAATAATTAAAAACTAGATCTCTTTTCTCCTCACAAAAATCTATATCAAAATCAGGCATTGAAATCCTATCTGGATTTAAAAATCTTTCAAAAATAAGATTAAATTTTATAGGATCTAGATCGGTAATTGATAATGACCAAGCAACTAAAGATCCTGCTCCAGAGCCTCTACCTGGGCCAACTGGTATATCATTTGTCTTAGCAAACTTAATATAATCTGAAACAATCAGAAAATAACTTGCATATTTCATTTCAATAATTATTTTTAATTCGTGATTAAGTCTTTCTTCATATTTTTTAAATCGTAAATCTTCTTCAACATTCTCTTTTTTAATATTGAATTCTTTAGATAGTTTTTCTAATAAACCACTTTTACTATCAGTGCTTAAAGTTTGGTCAGCATTTCCACTTTTATCTGAACTTATATTAGGCAATATTGGATTTGAAGGTAAAGTTCTAAAAGAACATCTCATTGGTAAATTGTAATTATTTTCTAGAGCCTCAGGTAAATCGGCAAACAGTTCATACATTTCATTGGTAGATTTGAAATAATGCTCTCTTGAAAACGATAACCTATTTTTATCATTTAAGTAAGTTTTTTGACCTATGCAAATCAGTGCATCATGAGCTTCGTACATAGATTGATCTAAATAAAATACTTCATGAGAAGCAATAATTGGAATATCTAATTTTTTTGATAAGTTTAAATTTTGAATTTCAAATGCTTTTTCATTTGTGTCGTTATGTCTTTGTATTTCTAAATAAAAATTGTCTCCAAATTTTTCCTTTAGAATATTATATGCATTTTCAATTTGAGCAAATTTTCCCTTTTTGAATAATTTACCAAATAAACCATTTATGGTTCCCGAAAATAAAATAATATCTTTAAAATTATTTGTTAAATCTTCAAACTGACAAGTAGGTTCAGTAAATTCATCACTATCTAAATAAGATTTAGATGATAATTTAACTATAGATTTATATCCAATTTCATTTTTAGCAATCAAAGGTAACAGACCGATTTCACCACCAAAATTGAATAAAATTTGAGTTCCAATGATAGGTTGAGTGCCAGATTTTGATAAATTTTCTGAAAATTCTAAAGATCCACATAAATTATGTGAGTCAGACAATCCTGCAGATAATATTTTATTTTCCTTACAAAAATTTTTAAGATCGTCAATTTTTATTGCGCCTTCACAAATTGAATATTGGGTATGAATTTTAAAATGATTAAAAGTTTTATTTGATTCTTGCATTAATGGTTTTTCTTATTTTACCACTAATTAATTCTATCTTGCAATCAGCCATATTTGCAAAAAATCTATTGTGGGTTGCAAATACTATTAATCTTTTTTTATTTTTTAACTTTAATAATATCTTAAATACCTCTTTTGCGTTTTTAACATCAAGGCTACCAGTTGGCTCATCAGCAAGAATAATTTCTGGGGAATTTATTAATGCTCTTGCAATAGCAACTCTTTGCATTTCACCACCTGATAATTCAGACGCAAGATGATTTTTACGATTTGATAACTTAAGTTTTTGTAATAATTTTTTTGAGTCAATTACGGCTTTTTTTTTATTCCCATCTGTTGATAGTCTGGCAAAATAAATATTTTCCAAAGCTGTAAAATCTGATAATAAATTGTTATCTTGATATATTATTCCTATTTTGTTTGCTCTTAAATTATCATTAGATGATTTTGATGAATAATTAATTGTTCTACCAGCAATTTTTATTGATCCTGAAGTTGGTGTGTCTATTAATGATAATAAGTTTAATAAAGTTGATTTACCTGATCCAGATGGGCCCATTATAGAATATATTTTTCCAGCCTGAAATGAAAAACTTAATTTATTAAGAACTTTGATTTTTTTCTTTGATTCATAATTTTTAACAATTTTTTTTAGTTCAATTAATTTATTCATACTTTAAAGCTTTTACTGTATCCATTTTTGATGCTTTAATCGCAGGATAAATTGATACTATTGATGTAATAATTATTGAACTGACAGAAATCAAGATTATGGACTCTGGATTTATTTCAGATGGCATTTTGCTTAAAAAATATATTTCTTCAGGAAATAATTTTATGTTAAATACTTTGCTTAAAAACTCTCTGACATTTTCAATATAAATAGAAAATAAAATTCCTAATATTATTCCAAATATTGTAGCTAATGAACCTATAACAAAACCGACCATAAAGAATATTTTTGATATTGATTTGTTTTGAACACCTATCGATTTTAAAATTGCGATCTCTCTGGTTTTATTTTTCACTAATATTGTTAATCCCGAAATGATATTAAATGCTGCTACAATAATTATTAAAGAAAGTATAATAAACATAACGTTTCTTTCAACTTTAAGTGCAGAAAATAACGATCTGTTTAAATCAGACCATGTGTAAACATAATAATTTTCAAATATTTTTTCTAATTTACTTTTAGTTTTTTCAATTGATTTGGGGGTTTTTAAATAAATTTCTAAATTTCTTTTTTCACTATTTAAATCAAATAAGCTTTCAAGGTTTTCAAGATTTATAAAAATAACATTTCTATCAAAATCGGCAATTTCACTATCAAAAATTGAGTCAACAATAAATGTTTCTTGCTTAGGTAAACTTCCAACTATTGTTTGAACTCCAGTTGGAGACATGATCAAAATTTTATCACCAACCTTAATGTTGTAATCAAAACTTAATTCTTTTCCTATAGAAACAAATTTTGGAATTAGTTTTTTGTTTCCATAAAAATTAGCACTGTTTACTATTGAAAGTTTTTTAAAATCATCAGTTAAATAGCCTCTAATTAGTAATCCCTTCGTGTAATCTTTGTTTATGAGTATACCTTCACTGCTATTACTATATACAAATGTACTTGATAGATTTTGTAATTCTCTGTTAATAAATATCTTTTCATCAATACTTGTTTCGTAAGGTTTTATTACTGCATGAGGGTTAAATCCAATTATTTTATCAATCAATTCTGTTCTAAAACCATTCATGACAGACATCACTATAATTAAAACAGCAACTCCTAAACTTATGCCGATAAATGAAAAAATTGAAATAACATTTAAAAAACCGTCTTTTTTTCTGGTTTTTAAATATCTTAATGTAACTTCTTTTTCTAGTTGTGAAATCAATTTATTTTTTTTTGTTAATTATAATTTTTGCTATATCTTCAATGGATAAATTTTCAGCTTTTTTACCAACTTCAACAAACTCATACAAATCACCTTCTGACTTTTTTCCAATCATAATTTGGAATGGAATACCTATTAAATTAAATTTTTTTATTTTTGATGAAAAGTTTTCTTCTGTATCATCTATAATTGTATCTATATTTTTTCCTTTCAAGTATTTATATATATTATTAGCTTTATCCAAACTTGTACTGTCATTTTTATTTATTAAAGGTATTATTGCACACTCATATGGGGCTATAGAGATAGGCCATTTCATAACTTCATTTTTATCATCATATTTGGCTTCTATAATTGCCCCAACTAATCTTGATACTCCTACGCCATACGAACCCATTTTAACAAATTCTTTTTTTCCTTGAAAATCTACAGATGCATTCATTGGTTTTGAATACTTATCTCCAAAATAAAAAATATGTCCTACCTCTATACCTTTGGTATTAAGTCTAAACTCTTTTGGAACAATTTCTTCAAATTTTTTTTTGTCATATTTTTCATCAGTAACTGCATAAAATTTTTCATATTTTTCTCTAAGATCGTTTAAAGATTTTTTTTCTATTTTTGTATTTTTACTACTAACTTCGAAAATTCTCTTGTCTGTATAAATCTTACTCTCACCTGTTTCAGCTAAGATAACAAATTCATGTGATAGATTTCCACCAATTGGTCCTGTATCTGCTGCCATAGGTATTGCAGATAAATCTAATCTTTGAAAAGTTTTTAAATAAGATAAAAAGAATTTATTATACGAAAATTTTGCATCGTCATCATTTAAATCAAAAGAATATGCATCTTTCATATAAAATTCTCTACATCTCATAATTCCAAATCTTGGTCTTAGTTCGTCTCTGAATTTCCATTGTATATGATAAAGTAATTGTGGAAGAGATTTGTAAGATTTAATACTTGTTCTAAAAATATCAGTTATTAATTCCTCGTTGGTAGGTCCATACAACATTTCTCTATCTTGCCTATCTTTAATTCGTAACATTTCTTCTCCATAATCTTCATATCTTCCGCTCTCTTTCCATATATCGCTAGATTGAATTGTTGGCATTAAAATCTCTTGTGCACCAATTTTGTCTTGCTCTTCCCTTACTATTTGTTCAATTTTTTTCATAACTTTAAAACCAAGTGGAAGCCAAGAGTATATTCCAGCAGATGATTGTTTTATCATTCCAACTCTCAACATTAACTGATGAGATTTAATTACTGCTTCAGATGGATTATTTTTTAAAATAGGTATAAACGTTTTTGAAAAAAGCATTTCTTATATTCTTACCACATTAATATTAGTTATTGGCTTTTTTCCAGTTTTTTCTTTAGCATATTTTCTGCATGTTTTTTTTAAACTATCGATTAGATTATCTTGTTGTTTAGTATTTTTTAAAGAAAATGTTTTTGTTAGCTTTATTATTTCATCTTCGAGATCATTAAGAAATTCTTCTTTTTCAAAAATTGGCAATCCTTTAACATTTAAAATTGGTTTTGCCTGCAATTTGCCTTTGTTAGTTACTATTAATGTTAAATCAACAAATCCATTACTAGCTAAATTTTTTCTTTCTTTTATAAAAGCAGAATCTTCTTCAACGGATACTTCTCCATCTACACAAAGTCTTCCACTTGGCGCTTTATCAAAAATATGTGGCTTTTCTGTAGGGAATATTTTAACTATATCACCATTTTCAACCTGCACAGGATTAGGTACCTTCATTTCTCTTGCAAAATTTATTTGCTCTTTCATATGTCTATGTTCACCATGGACAGGTATAAGTGTTTTTGGTTTTATCCAACTGTACATATCCTTTAAATCTTCTCTGTTAGGATGGCCAGAAACATGAACAAATTCAGTTTCTTCAGTTATTACATTGATACCATCCTTTAATAACTTATTATGTACATTGTAATGTTTTCTTACATTTCCAGGTATTATTTTAGAAGAAAAAATAACAGTATCATCTTTTTCTATAAAGACATCTGGATGAGTAAAATTTGATATTCTATTAAGTGCGCCCATAGGTTCACCTTGGCTTCCAGTGCACAAATAAACTACTTTGTCTCTTGATAATTTTTTAGCATCTCTTGGATCCATAGGTTCAATAACATCTTGTAAATATCCACATTGTCTTGCTGCTTTATAGATTCTATGCATTGACCTACCAACTAAAGAAATATTTCTTCCTATTTTTTTTGCACAATCAAAAACTGTTTCCATTCTAGCAACATTTGAAGCAAAGGAAGTTACTAGAATTCTTTTTTTTTGTTGAGACATAACTTTTAACATGCTTTTTCTCACATCAGCTTCTGATCCGGCTCTACCTATACTGAAAACATTAGTTGAGTCACATATCATTGCTAAAACTCCATCGTCTCCAATTTTTTTTAATTTTTCTTCATTTACTTTTGATCCTACAAGTGGATTTGGATCTACTTTCCAGTCACCAGTATGAAAAATTGTACCAGCGGGCGTATCAATTTTTAGTCCATTTGGTTCTAGTATTGAATGGGTTAATGTAACAAAAGTTATTTTAAAATTATCGAGATTTATAGTTCCATTTAATTTTACAATATTCATGAAGGGTATTATGTCAATTTTCTTTTCTTTAAATTTTTCTGTTATAAGCGCAGCTGTGAATGGAGTTGCAAATATTTTACATTTCAAATTTTTCCAAACATGAGTTATAGCACCAATATGATCTTCATGGGCGTGTGTCAGTACTATTCCTAACAAATCATCTTTTTTATCAACTATGAAACCTGGATCTGGATATATTAAATCAATCCCTGGTAAACTATCATCAGCAAATGTTACACCAACATCTACCATTATCCATTTTTGTGAACCGGGTTTCCCATATGCATAAAGATTCATATTCATGCCTATTTCACCAGATCCACCTAATGGACAAAAAATTAATTCATCTTTCATAATAATTTAGTAATTTTTAGAAGACCCTTGATAGTAATATCTTTATCAATAACTACTTTCTGCTTGATTGATTTAGCAAATAAATGTGAAAATCCACCTGTTAAAATTACTTTATAGTTTTTATTAGTTTGTTTGGAAATTTTATCAATTATATTTTCTACTAAACCTATGTAACCCCAATAAAATCCTGATCTAACAGCAGAAATAGTGTTTTTTCCTAAAATTTTATCAACTTTTTTTAATTTTATAGATGGTATTAATGAAGCTTTAGAAACCAATGTATTTAGTGACAAAGATAAACCAGGAGCAATGATACCGCCTAAATACTTATTTTTAATTACTACATCAAATGTAGTTGCTGTTCCAAAATCAACAATAATGTAATTATTTTTGTAATCATTAACACCTATAGCATTACAAAGCCTATCAGATCCAACTTGTTTTCTATTAACATCAATTTTTATTAATTTAGTAAGATTTAGTTTTTTTATTTCGACACATTTAATTTTAAAATTTTTATATAAATAAAATTTTATTAAATTGAAAACTTTTGGAACTACACTGCTAAAATAAATATTATTTTTAATTTTATTTTTTTTAAAAAAAATTGATAATTTTTTTTTTAAATATTTTTTATCAATTAAGGAAGTTTTTAAAATAATTTTTTTTTTGACCTTATTATATTTTGAAATTAAGCAAATTTTAGCTTCGGTATTTCCTATATCACCAATAATATACATATTATATTCTTAATCAATTCAATGTTCTTATGCAAATAATTTTAACTTCCTAGAATAGTTATTTTCTATACTTTTTAATAAATTTAATTTTTTAATTTTGAGACCTGTTTCATTTAAAATGTTTGTAGTTGGATAGCCATTTATAATTGGATTTTTAATTAAATTAATGCCTATGCCAATAATAATAAATTTTTTTTTTTTATTAAATATTAATTCTTGCAAAATTCCACAAAATTTTTTTTTATTTATTAACAAATCATTTGGATACTTAATCAAAATTTTTTTTTTTATATATTTTGTTAGAGATTTTTTGATTATTTCACAATTTATTTTCGTTAATTTTTTTATTTGATTACTTTTTTTTATTTCAAAAAAAATTGAAATGAATAAATTGCCTCTTAATGATATCCATTTTTTTCCATACTGCCCTCTTCCTTTTTTTTGAAGTTCAGAAACTATTATACCTTTTTCTAAACCATTTTTAATTTTCTTAATTGCTATATCGTTAGTACTCATGACTTTCTTGTAATAGAATTTTTTAAAACTCATTAAATAATATTTATATTTTCTACTATTTCAGATAACCAGCTTGGATATATAAAATATAGAAGAATAAATAATGATGATACTACAAGCGAAAGTTTCAATCCTAAATTATGATTGATTTCATATTTTTCTTTAGATGAATCAAAATAGATTATTTTTATTAATCTTAAATAATAAAATGCTGCTATAACTGTAGAAAGTAAACCCACTACTGCTAAAAAATACATAGACTGTTCTATCACAGCAGAAAATATGTAAAACTTAGCAAAAAATCCTGCTAATGGCGGAATTCCTGCTAAAGAAAATAAAATTATTAAAAATGAAAATGCAAGCAAAGGATGGTTTTTAGATAAGCCTGATAAATCATCAATATTTTCAAAATATTTATCTTCTCTTCTTAACATGAACATAGAACTAAAAAATCCTAAATTCATAAATAAATAAATTGTTATATATGTGATTGAACTTTGTATACCTTCATTAGTACCTGTAGATAAGCCTGCCAAAGCATATCCCATGTGACTTATTGAGCTATAAGCGACTAACCTCTTTAAATTTTTTTGTCCTATTGCTGCAACTGCTCCAAATAACATTGAAGAGATTGATAAAAATATAATTATTATTTGCCACTGTTCTATAAGATTTACAAAAGGTACATACAAAAATCTAATAAACACAGTTAATGCTGCTATTTTGGGTAATATAGCAAAAAAAGCTGTGACTGATGTTGGCGAACCTTCATACACATCGGGCGCCCACATATGAAAAGGAACAGCAGAAATTTTAAAAGCTAGGCCAACAAGTATAAAAACTATTCCAAATGTAAGTCCGTAACTGTCTTGGGTTAATGTTTCACGAATTACAAAAAAGTTAGTTGATCCAGAAAAACCGTATATTAATGAACATCCATAAAGAAGGAGGCCCGACGATAAGGCACTTAAAACAAAATATTTAAGACCAGATTCTGATGATTTTAAGTTATCTCTATTAAAAGACGCTAAAACGTATAAAGCTAGCGATTGTAATTCTAAACCTACATAAAATAAAATTAAATCATTTGAGCTAATCATAACTAGCATTCCAAGTATTGAGGATAGAATTAATATTGGGTATTCAATTTTATTTATATTTACAATCTGAATATATTTATTTGATGATAAAAGAACAAAAGCACCAGATGAGATAGTTATAATTTTCATGAAAGTAGATAGATAATCTACTCTGTAACTTTCATTAAATAGATTAACACTTTCATTAATTGGAAAGCCTAAAATAAATGCTAAAGAAATTAATAATGAAATAATACTTAAATTATAAACTAAATTTAAACTATTTTTTTTAAAAACACCGATGATCAATAAAGACATTATTGCTATAGCAAGAAATACTTCTGAATATATGTAATTTAAATTTGTCATTTACTTACTATTGAAATTATATTTGAATTATATTCTTCTAAAAAATCTCTAATAGATACTTCTGTAGTATTTAATATTGGATCAGGATAGAAGCCAAATAAAATAATTGGTAAAACAAGAGATGTTAATATAAAAATTTCTGTTTTATTTAAATCAGCTAATTTTTTTAGTTCTATATTTAAAAGATCTCCAAATATTACTCTTTTATACATCCAAAGCATATAAGCTGCACAAAGAATTACTCCAATACTGGCAATTGTTGCTACTAGAAAATTCTTTTTGAAAGCTCCCATTAAAATTAAAAATTCTCCTACAAAACCGCTTGTGCCTGGTAAGCCAACAGCTCCTAATGTAAATACCATTAAAACTATTGCATATTTTGGCATTATAGAAACCATTCCACCGTAATCTTTTATCAATCTTGAATGTGTCCTTTCGTACAAAACTCCAACTGATAAAAAAAGTGCAGCAGATACCAATCCATGACTAATCATTTGAAAAATGCTTCCTTCTATACCTTGTTGAGTAAATGTAAATATTCCGAGAGTTACAAAACCCATATGGGCAACAGAGGAATATGCAATTAATTTTTTCATATCCTCCTGCATTAAAGCTACTAAAGAAGTATAAATAATTGCAACTAAACTTAAAACGTAAATTAGTGGAACAAAATGTTCAGAGGCTAAAGGAAACAATCCAACTGAAAACCTAATAAAACCATAGCCTGCCATCTTTAATAAAATTGCAGCTAATAATACAGATCCCGCAGTAGGAGCTTCAACATGGGCATCTGGTAACCAAGTATGAAAAGGCCACATAGGTGTTTTAACAGCAAATGAACTAAAAAAGGCTAACCATAATAAATTCTGATATTTAGGATCAATTCCAATACTATATAAATAAGTTACATCAGTAGTTCCAGTCATCCAATATATTGAAATAATAGCTACTAGCATCAAGACTGATCCTAATAACGTAAAAAGAAAAAATTTGAACGCTGAATAAACTCTCCTTGCACCACCCCAAATTCCGATAATTAAAAACATAGGTATTAAACCGCCCTCAAAAAAAAGATAAAAAATAACTAAATCTAATGAACAAAAAACTCCAATCATAAGAGATTCCATTACAAGAATTGCAACAAGAAAATCCTTTAATCTATTTTTAATTGTATTGTTAACTGAGATAACACATACAGGAGTAATAAAAGTTGTTAATAAAATGAATAAAATAGAAATACCATCTATTCCAACTTTATAATTTATAAATCCTCTGATCCAAGATCGATCTTCTAGAAATTGAAAATCAGAAATTGATGGATCGAATAAGAGCCAAAGATAAATTGACAATACAAAATTAGCAGTAGAAACAAATAAAGCTAAATATTTAATAGTTATATTGCTATTAGATTTAGACTTTGAAAAAAATATAAATAGTGCTCCTAAAACAGGAAATAATATTAGAGAAGATAAAATTGGAAAGTCCATTATTTAATAATTAAAAAAGTTAATAAAGCAGAAAAACCTAAAAGCATTACAAAAGCATAACGATATATAAAGCCATTTTGGAATTTTACTGCAAGTACTGAAATACTTTTAATTAAATTAGAAATACCATCTGGTCCAAATCGATCAATAAATCTTAAATCTACTTTTTTCCAAAAATATAAACCAAGTTTTTTTGAGGGATTAACAAATAAATAGTCATACAATTCATCAAAATACCATTTATTTTTTAAAAAATTGTATAATGGTAAATTCCCATTCACAATATCATTTGTAATATTTTTATTTTTTATAAACAAATAGTAAGCAATTGGTATTGATGAAGTTACTAATAATGGTGTTAATAGCAAAAACCATAATGGTGGGTGATCTTGGCTTAATGGTTCTAAAAATAAAATTGAACCTTTCCAAAATATACTTGATGAATCCGTTCCTATAAATAAATCTTTAAATAAAAAACCTGAAAAAATTGCTCCAATTGCTAAAATAATTAACGGTATTATCATAACCATTGGAGATTCATGTATACTTTCAATTTTTATTTTTTGATTGTTAAAAGTTCCATGGAATGTTTTAAATAATAATCTCCAAGAATATATTGAAGTTAGTAATGCAGTAAAAATTCCAACAGCTGCGGCGGAATATCCAAAAGAGTTTCCTCTTAAATAAGCAAATTCTATTATAGCATCTTTAGAATAAAATCCTGATAAAAAAGGAAAACCAGTCAAAGCAAGAGTTCCTATTATCATCAATACCCATGTATAAGGCAATTTTTTCCATACACCACCCATGTAACTAATGTCTTGTTCGTCTTTAAATGAGTGAATTACTGAGCCTGATCCTAAGAATAGTAGAGCTTTAAAAAAAGCATGTGTAAATAAATGAAACATAGCAACATTATATGCGCCTACTCCAGCTGCAAAAAACATATAACCTAACTGACTACAGGTAGAATAAGCTATAATTTTTTTTATATCATTTTGA
>MDTG01021379.1_pt1 | contig 15219 bp, 9 predicted proteins | sample 811421 | NCBI WGS metagenome assembly MDTG01 (sample SAMN05326645, study PRJNA326480) | marine metagenome | isolation source: seawater | place: Pacific Ocean: South East | collected 2011
AGAATCGAGCCGAATCCCGAGCGCCGCGATCGCTCTACGACCCAGGAATCCGGGCGCTGTAGCTGACAGCGACAGCCATTCCTTCCTGACTCAAATTAAAATTCAAATTCAAACTGACTCTAGTCGCCGGCCTCTTCCCCGGGCAGCTGGCTGATCGGCAGCTTCTGGTCGTACTGCTCCTGCAGCCCCAGGCGCCGCACCTTGCGCCCGTCCTCGGTGGTGTCCTCGACCGAGAGGATCTGGGCCAGCAGCTCGGGGCGACCGGGCTCCTGGTAGCTGACCATGATCAGCTCCTGCCCCTGGGGACCCCCCGGGAAGACCTCGACGAAGGTCCCCTTGGCCAGGACGTCGACGATCTTGTATTCCCAGGGCTCCTCGGCCTCCAGCGAGCCGATCCAGGGGCGGATCTTGATGTAGCTGTGCTCCTCGCGGGTCCGGGCGCTGAGGTGGTCGTAGAGCTCGGACCAGCACTCGTGCTTGGCGGCGTACTGGACGAAGCGGTAGAGCTCCTCGCTGTTCTGGGTCCGGCCCTGGTTGGGCAGCTTCTCGCGCGCGCAGGGGCCGCTGGCGCAGCCGCTCAGCCCGACCGTCGTGAACAGAAAACAAAAGAGCAGGGTGACGACCCTTCGCATGGTCCCTCCAAAGGAGCAGGCCCCGGTATCACCTCTGGACCGGCCAGTGGGGGCGGGGATTCGGGAGATTCGAACAAGCAAGCGAGCTCTTGACGAGGCTTGCCACCCCCAAGGCTGCTTGATTTATAGTGACGCGGCTTCGGAATCTCCGTGAGTGCTCGCCGCGCTCGCGGTCCAAGTCACCGAAGAGGTAGACCCTTGGCCAAGAAGAAGCTAGGCAAGATCCTCCTGGAGATGGGCTACGTCACCCAGGAGGAGATCGACGACGCCCTCTCCGAGCAGCAGGGCGGCAACAAGAGGCGCATCGGCGAGATCCTCGTCGAAGCCAAGGCGTGCGACGAAGAGCAGGTCGCCAAGGCCGTCGCCGCGCAGTCTGGCCTCAAATACTGCCAGATCAGCAAGTTCGAGATCCCGCCCGACGTGATCTCGCTGGTCTCGCGCGATCACGCGGTCGAGCGCAAGCTGATCCCGCTCAAGAAGGGCAAGCGCGACGTGATCGTGGCGACCCCCAACGAGCTGGACTTCTTCGCGCTCGAGGACCTGCGCTTCGTGCTCGGCTTCGACGTCAAGCCCGTGATCGCCTCGGACACCGAGGTCGTGGCGGCGATCAACCGCTACTACGGCGAGACCCTCGGCATCGACCAGCTCGAGCTCGACGAGGACGTCGACCTCCGCAACAACGAGCTCCCTGAGGACGCCGACGACGCCTACGAGGACGACGCGCCGATCGTGCGCCTCGCCAACCAGATCATCGCGACCGCGGTGGCCGAGGGCGCGAGCGATATCCACATCGAGCCGATGGAGAAGAAGGTCCGCCTGCGCTACCGGATCGACGGCGCCTGCATCGAGCAGGACTCGGTCCCCAAGAAGCTGCAGGGCGCCTTGCTCTCGCGCTTCAAGATCATGGGCAAGATGAAGCCCGAGGAGAAGCGGATCCCCCAAGACGGTCGCATCAAGATGCGCCTCGGCGGGCGCGACATCGACTTCCGCGTCAACTCGCTGCCGGCGACCCACGGCGAGTCCATCGTGCTGCGAATCCTGGACAAGGAGAAGGCGATGGTTCCGCTGGAGAACCTCGGCCTCTCGACGCGCAACCGCAAGAAGATGGACGAGCTGATCAAGCGACCCAACGGGATCGTGCTCGTGACCGGGCCCACGGGCTCGGGCAAGACGACCACGCTCTACGCCGCGCTGACCAAGCTCAACCGCCCCGACGTCAAGCTGATCACGGCCGAGAACCCCGTCGAATACAACATCGAGGGGATCAACCAGGCCGAGGTCAACCACGAGATCGGGCGTACCTTCAGCAAGATCCTCAAGGCCATGCTCCGCCAGGCGCCCAACGTGATCCTGGTGGGCGAGATCCGCGACGAGGAGACGGCGGGCATCGCGATCGAGGCCGCGCTGACCGGTCACTTGGTGTTCTCGACCCTGCACACCAACGACGCGCCGAGCTCGATCACCCGCCTGACCGACATGGGCGTCAAGCCCTTCCTCGTCGCCAGCGCGGTGGTCGCGATCCTCGCCCAGCGCCTCCTGCGCCGCCTGTGCAAGAAGTGCAAGGTCCAGCTCGACCCCAAGGAGATCAAGACCTGGGAGCTCGAGGCCGTGGGGCTCAAGCGCGAGCACCTGCGCGGCAAGACGATCTACGGACCCGTCGGCTGCGAGACCTGCGGCCGGGGCGAGGGCTACAAGGGCCGCACCGGCGTGCATGAGCTGCTCGAGATGACGCCCGCCCTGCGCGAGCTGGCCTTCCAGGCCGTCCACTCGGCGGTGATGCGCAAGGCGGCCGTCAAGGAGGGCATGATCACCCTCCAGCAGGACGCCACCGTCAAGGTCCTCGACGGTCAAACGACCTTCGAAGAGGTCCTCAAGATCACCCACCGCAAGGACCTCAAGCTCGGCTGAGCCACCCCGAGGGGCCGTCATGCTGCAAATCGACAAGATCCTCGAGCTCGTGGTCGAGAAGGGCGCCTCCGACCTCCACCTCACGGTGGGGTCGCCGCCCGTGGTCCGCCTCCAGGGCCGCCTGCGCGCGCTGAACACGCCTCCGCTCACGCCGGAGGACACGATGTCGTTGATGAAGTCGATCACGAGCGACCGCTGCCAGCAGGAGCTGGCCGAGACGGGCGGCTCGGACTTCGGCTTCTCCTTCGGCGACAAGGCCCGCTTCCGCGTGTCCGTGCTCAAGGGCAAGGGCAACGTGGGCATGGTCCTGCGTCAGATCAGCAACACCCTGCTGAGCCTGGAGCAGATCGGCCTGCCGGCCTCGGTCAAGACGCTCCTGACGCGTCCGCGCGGGATGTTCCTCGTCACGGGTCCGACCGGCTCGGGCAAGTCGACGACGCTCGCGAGCTGCGTCGACTTCATCAACAGCGAGCTCGACAGCCACATCATCACGATCGAGGACCCGATCGAGTTCTATCACCAGCACAAGAAGAGCATCGTCACGCAGCGCGAGATCGGGATCGACGTCGGGACCTTCGACGAGGCGATCCGGCGCGCGCTCCGTCAGGACCCCGACGTGATCCTGGTGGGCGAGATGCGCGACCTCGAGACGATCGGGGCGGCGATCACCGCGGCTGAGACGGGCCACCTCCTGTTCGGCACCCTGCACACCATGGGCGCCGCGGAGACGATCAACCGTATCGTCGACGCCTTCCCGACCAACCAGCAGGAGCAGGTCAAGACGCAGCTCAGCCAGGCGCTGATGTGCGTGATCAGCCAGACCCTCTGCCCCAAGGTCGAGGGCGGGCGCGTGGCGGCCCACGAGATCATGGTCCTGACCCCCGCGATCGCTCACCTGATCCGCGAAGGCAAGATCTTCCGCATCAACAGCGAGATCCAGACCGGCTCTCGCTACGGGATGCAGCTCATGGACGACTGCTTGTTCGGCCTCTTCCGCAAGAAGCTGATCAAGTACCAGGACATGATGGAGAAGTGCGTCGACCCCAACGAGATGATGTCCAAGGTCCGCGAGGCGGGCCTGGTCGCTGGCGGGGGCGCTGGCGGCGGTGGTGGTGGTGGCGCGCCGGCCGCGCGCAAGCGTCGTTAAGGGCTAGGCGAGGAGACAGCACATGCGCGGTATCGGCGAGATCCTCATCGAGATGGGCTTCCTGGACGAGGACGACGTCGCGGAGGCGATGAAGGTCCAGACGGCCAAGGGCGGCAAGCTGGGCGAGGTCCTCATCAGCCTCGGCTACGTCACGCCCGAGGACGTGTTGTTCGCGCTCGCTGAGCAGACGGGCATGGAGGTCGCTGACCTCGACGACGAGGAGATCGACCCCGCCGTCATCGACATGATCCCGAAGGAGTTCGCGGAGACCTACCGCGTCGTCCCCGTCCGCCACGAGGGCGGCGTCGTGATCGTGGCGCTCGGTGACCCGATGAACCCCGCGGTGATCGAGGACCTGCGCTTCATGCTCAACCTCGACGTCCAGGGCGCCGTCGCCACGATCGAGGCGATCGATCGCGCGATCCTCAAGTATTACGGCGCCATGGAGGACAAGGGGATCGGCAGCCTGATGGAGGACTTCGACCTCGACGGGATGGAGGTCATCGAGGATGGGGCCTCGGGGGGCAAGGACGACCTCGAAGCCCAGGTCGCCAGCACCCCGGTCATCAAGCTGGTCAACTTGATCCTGCTCCAGGCGATCAAGGACAAGGCCGCCGACATCCACCTCGAGCCCTTCGAGAAGACCTTCAAGGTCCGCCAGCGCATCGACGGCGTGCTCTACGACATCAAGCCGCCGCCGCCCCCTCACCTCGCCCGCGCCGTCGCCAGCCGCATCAAGGTCATGGCGGGTCTCAACATCTCCGAGACCCGTATGCCTCAGGACGGCCGCATCGAGCTGAACGTGGGCGGGCGCCCGGTCGACATCCGCGTCTCGACCCTGCCGGTCGTGTTCGGCGAGGCGGTCGTGATGCGTATCCTCGACCGGAGCAACGTCGACCTCGACCTCAACAACCTCGGCATTCGCCCCAAGGACCTCGAGGTCATCAAGGCGCTGATCCACAAGCCCAACGGCGTGGTGCTCGTGACCGGCCCGACGGGCTCCGGCAAGACGACCACGCTCTACAGCGCCCTGAGCGAGATCAACACGGTCGACAAGAAGATCATCACCAACGAGGACCCGGTCGAGTACGACATCGACGGCCTGATCCAGGTGCCGATCAACCCCGAAGTCAACATGACCTACGCCAAGGCCCTGCGCGCGATCCTGCGTCAGGACCCCGACGTGATCTTCGTGGGTGAGATTCGTGACATCGAGACGGGCGGCATCGCGGTCGAGGCCGCGCTGACCGGCCACCTCGTGCTCTCGACCCTGCACACCAACGACGCGCCCTCGGTCGTGACCCGCCTCGTCGACCTCGGCATCGAGCCCTTCCTGCTCAGCGCCGTGCTCGAGGGCGTGATCGCGCAGCGCCTGGTGCGCAAGATCTGCCAGGAGTGCAAGGTCCAGTACACCCCCGAGGTCGAGGAGCTGATGGAGATCGGGCTCAAGCCCGACATGGTCGCTGGCCGCCAGTTCTTCTACGGCCAGGGCTGCAAGAAGTGCAACACGACGGGCTACAAGGGTCGCCAGGCGATCTTCGAGATGTTCCTCGGCACCCCCGCGGTCAAGGAGATGATCGCGGCCAACGCCAAGCTGAACGACCTCCGTCGCCAGGCCCGCAAGGACGGCATGCGCGTCCTGCGTGAGGCCGGAATTACGGCCGTTTATGAGGGGCGCACGACCATCGAGGAGATCGTCCGCGAGACGGTCTTGCATTAATCCTGCAACAGGTGCCTGCGGGGGCCAGCGCGAGCTTGCCTCGCACCCCGTATGGACCTAAGATCCGCCAGATCGGGAGGACAGACCCTCGCGAATCATGCATGACGTCAGGGTTCATGCGGGTCTGTCCGAGCGAATCTGATGTCGCCGTAGGCGACGAGGCCCGCGAAGCGGGCCACCGAGAACGGCTCGATCTGGGCCACATAGCCGCCGGGGGCACTCCGACATGCCGAGCTTCACCGTTGAGGCCGTTGACCAGAAGGGCAACAAGGTCAAGAAGGAGGTCAACGCCGACGATCGCGACGACGCGATGGCCCAGATCAAGGAGATGGGGCTCTACCCGACCAAGGTGAAGGAGAGCGCGGGCGGCGGCGGCGGCGGCCCTGCGGTCGCGGGCACCGCCAGCGACAAGAAGAAGGGCAAGGTCTTCACCATCGGCGGCGTGGGCCTGGGCCTCCTGACCCAGTTCACCCAGCAGCTCTCGACCCTGCAGGACGCGGGCCTCCCGATCGTCCGCTCGCTCAAGATCCTCGAGGGCCAGCAGAAGCCCGGCGTGCTCAAGAACGCGCTGATGGACGTCGCCGAGGACGTCGAGTCCGGCGCGACCTTGTCCGAGGCCATGGGCAAGCACCCCAAGTGCTTCGACCGCCTCTACGTCGGCATGATCAAGGCGGGTGAGGCCGGTGGTGTTCTGGACACCATCCTCGACCGCCTGGCGCTCTTCATGGAGAAGAGCCTCAAGCTGAAGAAGAAGGTCATCGGCGCGCTGATCTACCCGATCGTGGTGACCGTCGTGGCCGTCGGCATCCTGGCGGGAATCATGACCTTCGTCATTCCGGCCTTCAAGAAGATGTTCGAGGAGACGGGCATTCCGCTGCCGGCGATCACCGAGCTGCTGATCAACGTCTCGAGCTTCGTCGCGAACTACTGGTTCCTGCTGCCGGGCTTCCCGATCGCCGGCGTGCTGGCCGTCAAGCTGACGGCCAGCCACCCGCGGGGCAAGTACATGCTCGACAAGTTCACGCTCTACATGCCGGTGTTCGGCACGATCCTCCACAAGTCGACGATCAGCCGCTTCTGCCGCACCCTGGGCACCCTGATCTCCTCGGGTGTTCCGATCCTCGAGTCGCTCTCGATTACCCGCGAGTCGACCAGCAACGACGTGATCGCCAAGGCCATCGACGACGTCCACGCCTCCATTCGCGAAGGTGAATCGATCGCTCGTCCGCTCCAGGACGCCGGCGTGTTCGACGACATGATGATCAACATGGTCGACATCGGCGAGGAGACCGGTGAGCTCGACAAGATGCTCGTCAAGATCGCCGACAACTACGACGACGACGTCGACATCGCCGTCGAGTCGCTCAGCTCGATCATCGAGCCGATCCTGATCGTCGGCATGGGTGGCGCGGTCGGCTTCATCGTTATCGCGCTCTTCCTGCCCCTGATCTCGCTGATCGAGAAGCTCTAAGGAAAACGAAGAGCTCTCGTCCCGAAGACTCCCGCGAGGACCTAGCGTCCCGCGGGAGTCTCCGTGTACGGCTGAGTCGCGCGCGAGGCCTAGGAGGCGTCGAGCTGCTCTGCGAATTGGCGGGCTCCCCTTCGCGCTGCCAGCCCGGCCCACAGGCTCAGCCCGGCCATGAGGCCCAGCACAGCGCTTTGGCTGAGCGCCTCGCCGGCGCCGACCCCTGGCTGGGCGAAGGCCAGGGGGAGGAGCAGGGAGATAGCTGCGGCGAAGCCCAGCAGGAGCTGGCTCGCGAGGCGGGCTCGCCGGATCAGGACGGGGGCATGCAGGCGGCAGTGACCTTCGACTGCCCGAGGGCGAGTGCAGCCCTGCATGAAGCAGCTCTCAGCGCGCTTGGAGAGGGCCTCCTCGACGGCGCGCTCGATGGCGGCCTGAGGCAGAGCCGTCGTGCTCATGGCGCCGCAGCTCGCGCAGCGGCCGTGGTCAGCCAGGCACTCGGCGTGGTGCCAGGTCAGACACTCGGGGCAGCCCTGGCGCGCGCCGCCCCGGCGGAGGTCGTCGTGGCAGAAGGGGCAGCGAACGGGGGCGCGGAACTGGATCTTCTGCATGGCGGCCTCCTGCGAGTTGGGGTGGATCCCAATCACTGCACGAGGCGCGCCAAACGCAGCGCGGCCCAGGGGCGAGGTGAGCGGGCCGACCTGTCTACTCAGGTGACCGCGCTGTCTCCGCGGTTGTCACTGGTGGTCGATGATCGTCAGGTAGCCGCGCATGGCGGCGGCCTGCTCGGTGGTGAGCGTGGTCTGGGTCACGCCCGGGATGTTCGCGAAGAACATCAGGTTCGTGTAAGCGGGCCCTCCGCTTGCCTCGGCCGGAGGGGCGTGACAGCGTGAATCCTGCATGACTCCGCCCACGGACGATCTCCTCGACCGGCACGACCTCGACACCTGGCTGGCCCGCGCGCTGCTCAGCTCGGGGCGGCTGAGCGCCGAGCTCCTGCGCCAGGGCCTCCAGGCCGCGCGCGACGGACGAGAGGGCGGCGGCACCTCGCTGGCCCGCCGCCTGGTGGGCGCCCAGCTCTGCGAGGCGGCGGAGCTGCGGCAGCTGCTCAGCCAGGCCGAGGGGGCGCGCCTGCGCAAGGCGCGCTCGCGGGTCTGGGAGGCGGGCCTGCGCGTCGCGGATTACCAGCTGACCCAGCGCCTCGGGGCGGGCGGCATGGGCGAGGTGTGGCGCGCCACGCACTTGCCGACGGGGGCCGAGCGGGCGCTCAAGGTCCTGGCCCTGCAGGGCGACCCCGAGGCGGCCTTGCGCTTCCAGCGCGAGGGGCAGAGCCAGGCCCGGGTGGACGCCCACCCCAACGTGATCGCCGTCCACGAGGTCGGCGTGCAAGAGGGACGCGCCTTCCTCGCCATGGACGTGGCCCCCGACGGGAGCCTCTCGGATCGCCTCCAGCGTGGGCCGCTCGAGCCGCGGGCCGCCGCCGAGCTGGTCGCGGCCCTCGGGCGCGGGCTGGCCCACGTCCACGCTCAGGGAGTCCTGCACCGCGACCTCAAGCCCGACAACGTGCTCTTCCGCGGCGAGAGCCCGCTCTTGGCCGACTTCGGGCTGGCGAAGCTCCTCGACGAGCGCTCGCTGACCGCCACGGGAGTGATCCTGGGGACGCCGAGCTACATGTCCCCCGAGCAGATCGACCCCAGCCGCGGCGCCGTCGACGAGCGGAGCGACGTCTACGGATTGGGGGCGATCCTCTACCACTGCTTGGCCGGGCAGCCGCCCTTCACAGGGCCCAGCGCGATGGCCGTCCTGGTCCAGGTCACTCAGGACGAGCCCCGGCCTCCGAGCGCCTTCGCCGAGGTGCCCCGGCAGCTGGAGGGGGTCTGCCTGCGGGCTCTCGCCAAGGACATGCAGCAGCGCCAGCCCAGCGCGGTGGACCTCGTGCGCGAGCTGGAGGCCTTCCTGGCTGGCGAGCGTCCGGCGCCTCGCTGGCGACCTGCGGTGGCGCTGGGGCTGCTCGCGGCGCTCGGCGCGCTCGGGGCGGCCTTCGCGCTGGGGCGGGACTCGGGCCAGGGAGCGCCCGCGACGCCCGCGCCGACTCGAGCCCCTGCGCGCCGGACGCCGCGGCCGACCAAGCCGATCGAGGAGCCCGAGGCTCCCGAGCCCCAGCTGAGCGTGATCGACCAGTTGGCCTGGCAGACCGTCGGTCAGCGCCGCATGGAACAGGTCAGCGAGGCGCTGGTGTTCCTGGATCGCTTCTCGGCCCTGGGCTATCGCCCCGCGCGAATCCGCCTGGCCTATGTGGCCTGCCTCAGCGAGTCCTTGCACGACCCCGAGTGGGGGCCCGCCGAGCTGCTCTCTGGGGCCGCCGAGGGCGACCCCTCGGCCCTGACCTTGCTCGTCAAGCTGCACTTGCGTCCGGCCGCAGGCCTGGTCGGGATCGAGCCGGATCGCCCCCTGGCTCTCGCCGCGGGCTTCCTCTACCAGAAGCGCTTCCCCGAGGGCGACGAAATGGACCTCGTGCGAGGGGAGCTGGCGAAGGTCCGCGCCCGGACCGCGGCGACGCCCAGCGACGAGGCGCAGGCCCTCGACACGATCCAGCGCGCGCTGGAGGCGGCGCAGCAGCGCTTGCGGGACTCGATCAAGCGCGAGTGGAGCGCCCTCGACGAGAGGATCAAGAACGTGGACGACGCGCTCGGGCAGGAGACGGCCTTGAGGCGAGCGGCCCGGCGAGGGGTCGCGCGGGCCTGGGGGAAGCTCGGGCGGGGCTTCTTGCTCCACGGTCCCAAACAGAACGTCCCCCTCGGGACCCACCTCCTCGCGCTCTCGGTCCTGGCTGGGGACGAGGAGTCGGCCTTCGACCTGGCGGGAGCCCTGGTGGCGGCCCACGAGTTTCGCGACAGCACCGCGCGGAGCATGTTCGCCCAGCAGGACTTCTCCGGCTTTCGAGCCGGCTTCGAGCGCCCGGAGCTGGCCGCGCTGCTCTTCGAGTTCTCGCAGGGCGCCTACCAGTCTCCGGCCCACGGACGCTGGGTGTCCATGGCGCGCGAGGCCCTCGCTCAGCTCGAGCGCGAGGGGTTCCCCTCGGCTGGCGGGCCGAAGCGCGCCTTGGAGCGCGCGCGCGCCCCGCTGCGCGAGCTCGAGCGGATCATGTGGACCAAGCTGGACCACGTGGGCCAGACCCTGGCCGAGGCGGACCGCCGGCTGCTCGCGTCCAGCCTCGAGACCATCGAGCGCAGGGCAGCGCTGGTGGGTGTCCAGCTGCGCCTCGCGCGCCGCGGGCACCGCAGGTCGATCGCCGCGGCGATCGTCCCCGCCATGGGCCGCGGCGACGGGGTCTTCGCGCACGCCCAGATGCTCCTGCTCGCGCTCGAGGGGCACGAAGAAGCGCTGAGGCAGCTGGTTCAGGCGCACGCCCTGGAGGACTCGCTCGGCTACACCGAGATCAAGCGGGATCCCGAGCTCGGGGCGGCCGCGGTGGTCCTGCTGGACCGCGTCGTCCGGACCAGCCTCGAACGGGCGGACACGAAGCGAAAGGGCTTCGTCGAGTCCGCTCGCAAGCGACTGCGGGCGCAAGGCGTCGCCGCGCCCTCCGACGCGCGCGCGGTCGTGTGGCGCGCTTGGCAGCGGGCCCATGAGGCCCTGGAGCGCAGCACTCGGGAGCTCGTCGAGCTCGTCGCGAGCCAGCGGGGGTCGAGGCTGGTCCAGGCGCTCGAGCGCTGGGCCGGCCGCGGGGAAGGGGCCGCCCACCTCGAGCTCGCTCGCTGCTACGGTCGAGGGGCGCGCGGCGTCGAGCGGCGCCCCGGCTCGGCGCGCGAGCACCTCTACTGCGCCCTGATGGCCTCTTCGGCAGAGGGGGCCCTGGCGCTGGCTCTGGCGGCGCTGGCTGGGGTCGAGGAGCTGCCTGCCGCCGCGCGGAGCATCCTCGAGGGGGCAGGAGCGCCGATCGTCGAGCTTGCCCCGGATCGCGACCTGGCGGAGGCCTGCCTGCGCGCTGCTCGCCACGCGAGGGGGCAAGCCGGCACGGAGGGCCGCGCGCTCCTGCAGGCCCTGCAACCCAAGGGCTACGAGTCGCACCGCTCCAGCCACAGCGAGGACTGGGAGCGCGCGCACGAGCTCGTGCTCGAGCGGCTGCGGGAGCTGGACTGAGCCCGCCCCTCCGAGCTCGCCGATCCGAACAAAGCCCCGCGCCTTTCCTCGTCGGTCGCATGGCATAGTCTGGGGTCCCGAGCCACTCTCCGGCCGCTCAGGAGCCTCGTGTCCGACCTCTTGTCCGACCTCACCCCCGCCCAACGCGAAGCGGTGTCCCACTACGAGGGACCCCTGCTCGTGGTGGCCGGCGCAGGCTCGGGCAAGACCCGCGTGGTCACTCGCCGGGTGGCGCACCTGATCCAGGAGCGCCGGGTCGCCCCGCGCGAGGTGCTCGCGATCACCTTCACCAACAAGGCCGCCCGGGAGATGGCCGAGCGGATCGAGGCCTTGACCCGACCGCAGGGCGGCAAGGGCTCGGCGGTGTGGGTCTCGACCTTCCACTCCTTCTGCGCCCGCCTCCTGCGCCGCTACGGGACCTGGGTCGGCTACACGCGCGACTTCACGATCCTCGACGACGGCGACCAGCGGATGCTGATGCGCGAGGCCCTGGTCGAGTCGGGGACCGACCCCAAGCTGCTCGCGCCGCCCAAGGCCCTCCACGGGGTCGAGCGGCTCAAGGACCAGCTCCTCGAGCCCCCGGCCGCCCTCGACCGGGCCGAGTCCCTGCACCAGGAGCGGGTCGCCAAGGCCTACGAGCTCTACCAGCGGGCCCTGCGCGACAGCAACGCGATGGACTTCTCGGACCTGCTGATGCAGGCCGTGTTCCTGCTCCGCCAGGACGAGGTCCGCGAGCAGCTCGAGAGCCGCTTCCGCTTCGTGCTGATCGACGAGTATCAGGACACCAACCACAGCCAGTATCAGCTGGCGCGCCTGCTCTCGCGGGCGCACGGCAACCTGTGCGCGACGGGCGACCCCGACCAGTCGATCTACGGCTGGCGCGGCGCCGACGTGCAGAACATCCTCCGCTTCGAGCGGGAGTTCCCCGGCGCCAAGGTCGTCCGCCTCGAGCAGAACTTTCGCTCGACCCAGCTGATCCTCGACGCGGCCAACGGGTTGATCGCCCACAACACGGACCGCCACGAGAAGACGCTCCAGAGCGACGCTGGCGAGGGCGAGCCGGTTCAATACCTCCTCTGCGAGGGCGAGTTCGAGGAGGCCCGCGCGGTCGCCCAGCGGATCAAGGGGCTGGTGCGCGGGGGGACCAACCCCGACGAGATCGCGGTCCTCTACCGGGTCGGCGCCCTCTCGCGAGCGCTGGAGACGGCCCTGCGCGAGCGCGGGATCGACCACCGCGTGGTCGGCTCGGTCGCCTTCTACCAGCGGCGCGAGGTCAAGGACGTGCTGGCCTACCTGCGCCTGATCCAGAACCCCGCCGACGAGGTGGCCCTGCGGCGGGTGATCAACGTCCCGCCGCGCCACGTCGGCAAGACCAGCCTCGAGAAGGTCGCGGCGCGGGCGCGGGCCGACGGGTGCTCCATGTGCGACGCCGCTGAGGCCCTGGCCGAGGGCGGCGCGATCCGCAGCAAGCGCACCCGGGGCGGGCTGAAGCAGTTCCTCGCGATCCTGGCCAAGCTGCGCCAGCGGGCGGCGCTCGGGGTCCGGCTCGAGGACCTCGTGCGCGACGTGCTGGCCGAGACCAGGTATCGCGACTACGTGATCGACAGCGCGGCCCACACCAGCGAAGAGCAGGACCGGCTCAGCAACCTCGAGGCCCTCTGCGCCGCGGCCCACGAGTTCGACAAGCAGTGGGGCGGGGGGCCGCTCCTGCTCGAGGACGAGGAGCCCCTCGTGGCTCTCGGCCCCCGCGCCGACGAGCCGGAGGAAGAGGAGCCCGTGGAGGCGGCGATGCCGCTCTTCGCCGGCTTCGCGCCCCCCGAGCCCGAGCCGGCCCCGGCTCCCGGGGGCGCTGGGCCCGCCTCGGCCGAGGGCCTGGAGAGCGACGAGCGCCAGGGCGGGATCGCGTCCTTCCTCGAGCACACGGCCCTGGTCAACGCGGCCGAAGAGGAGGAGGAGCGGCGGGACGTGCCCAAGGTCTCGCTGATGACGATCCACGCGGCCAAGGGGCTCGAGTTCGAGGTCGTCTATCTGATCGGGCTCGAGGAGGGGCTCTTCCCGCACGGGCGCGCGCTCGAGGACGACCAGGGCGGGCTGGAAGAGGAGCGTCGGCTGGCCTACGTGGCCCTGACCCGGGCCAAGCGAATGCTCACGCTCAGCCGGGCGCGCTACCGCCGCTACCAGGGCCAGACCAAGCCGCGCGAGCTCTCGCTCTTCGTGTTCGAGCTCCCGGCCGAGGCCTTCCCGGCCGGGCGGGCGCCCTTGGAGCTCGAGCGCGGCCACGCCGTGGGGCTCGTCAGCCGCGCCGACGAAGACGACTACCTGGGGATCGACGAGCCGGCGGACCCCGAGGCCTACCAGGCTCGCCAGGGCGGGGGCGCTCAGCCGCGCTGGTCGCGCGGCCTGAGCGGGGGCGGCGCGCAGCGCTCGCGCTCGACGCAGCCCTCGCGCAGCAAGCGCAAGAACGAGGTCGAGGAGATCCGCAAGCTGGCGGCGGCGATCGCGGACCAGCAGAGCGGCGAGGACGTCGAGTTCCGCGCCGGCGACCGGGTCTATCACGAGCACTTCGGGCGCGGCGTGGTGCTGGCCCTGCGCGGGCGGCGGATGTCGCGCAAGGTCGAGGTGGACTTCGAGTCCTACGGGACCAAGGCGCTGGTGCTGCAGTACGCGCGGATGCGCAAGCTGGGCGAGGACGAGCCATGAGCCGCCCCGCGCCCCGCCGCGCTCGCGCTGGGGTCCTCGCGCTGGGCGTCGCCCTGGCGCTGCTCTGGGCCGCCAGCCCCGCGCAGGCTCACGTGGTCGCCAACGGCGTCGGCGCGCAGAGCGAGCTGCGCGTCTCGCCGCGCCGGATCGAGCTTCGCTTCAACCTCGGCTTCTCCAGCCTGCTGGGGCTGGGCCAGCTCAAGCGCATGGACCGCAACGAGGACGGCTACGTCGACGCCGCGGAGGAAGAGCGCTACCTGGGGGTCCTGATCGAGGAGCTGCGCCCGCACCTGAAGCTGACCCTCGACGGCGAGCCGCTGCAGCTGCGGGTGGTCGAGCAGCGGGGGCTCGGGATCCTCGGCCCGATCGAGCAGGTCGGCTTCGACACCTGGTACGAGCTGGTGGCCGAGGTCGAGCTCGGCGAGGGCGCGCACGAGCTGCGCTACGTGGACGGCAGCGGCGAGGTGTTCCCCAACGAGAACTCCGAGCACCTGCTGTGGGTGATCGAGGGCGAGGGGCGCTTCCAGCGCTTCGAGCTCAGCCAGGAGCGACCGGCCGGGCCGCCCAAGCAGACCAGCGAGCCTGGCGTGCGCGGCCTGCGCGGGAGCGACCTGAGCTGGCGCTTCGCGTTCAGCGGCGAGGCTCTGGCCGACGACCGCGCGCTGGCGCTGTTGGAGCCGGGCCTGGCGGGCCTGAGCGCGACGCAGCAGGCCCTGCGGGAGCGACTCGCGCAAGAGCTGACCGAGCCCCTCAACGCGGCCGCGCTGACCGGCGTGCGCTTCGCGGGCCAGGGACAGGCCGAGGCCAGCTTCGCTCAGGGCGCGCCGATGGCGGCTGAGCGGGTGGCGCGCAGCGCGGGGGAGGAGCCCGCGCGCGGCGCGACGCCCGCCGGGCCCGCAGGCGAGCGCGGCGCCGACGAGCCTCCCCAGAGCGAGGCGGACGCCTTCATCGCGGCCTACCGCCAACCCTTCTCGCTCGCGGTCCTCGCGATCTTCCTGGTGTGGGGCATGGGGCACGCGCTGATGCCCGGGCACGGCAAGACCATGGTCGCGGCCTACCTGCTCGGGACCGAGGGGCGGGTCATGGACGCGGTCCGGCTGGGGCTGATCGTCACGATCACCCACACGATCGCGCTCTATACGGTCGGCCTCTTGATCGTGCACCTCGTGACGGAGTCGCAGTGGAGCAGCTTCCTCAAGCTGACCGCGCAGCGGCTGACCCTGCTCTCGGGGCTGGGGCTGATCGCCTATGGGCTCTACCTCGGGCGGCAGCGCTGGCAGCTGCTCAAGGCGATGGCCGCGGTGCGGAAGTCGACCGAGGCCGGGGGTGGGGAGCATGCGCACGAGCACACGCACGACGCGGAGCACGCGCACGAGCACGCGCACGACGCGGAGCACGCGCACGAGCACGCGCACGACGCGGAGCCCGCGCACGAGCACGCGCACGACGCGGAGCACGCGCACGAGCACGCGCACGACGCGGAGCACGCGCACGAGCACGCGCACGA
>MDTG01351437.1_pt1 | contig 15218 bp, 11 predicted proteins | sample 811421 | NCBI WGS metagenome assembly MDTG01 (sample SAMN05326645, study PRJNA326480) | marine metagenome | isolation source: seawater | place: Pacific Ocean: South East | collected 2011
ACCTGGTTTAGGTTTTCAGCTTTAGATGGAAAAGATAATTGGTGTTCCATTTTTTTAATTTATTATTCGTCAAAAATATTAAAATATTCGCTTATTCTGCGTTTGTAATACAAATTGAAGGATGACGGAATTGTCTTCAAATCTTCCTGCTCCTTCAATTCGAAACTTTTGTACGGGGTAAAATCTTGAGGGTTACGGTAAAAATTACTTTTCCCCTTATTTGATTTTCTTTTTTCTTCTAATTCCCTCTCTCTAATTGCATTTTCTGCTTTCAATAATTTGTTCATTATTTGCTCTTGTCTAAGAATTGTTTCACGCGTTAAATTCTTATTTAAAAGGTCATATTCATTGTTTTCCAAATCTTTCAAAAGATTTTTTATATCTCCCAACCCGCCATTTCCATGTTTTTTTTGTTGCTCATAAAGCTTTTTGAGCTTTTCTTTAATAGCATTTTGTTCAGCGGACATTTTAGCTAAATTTTTTGCAAATCCTTTATTATTCTTTCTTCCTTGGTCTCCAGGGATTTTTCCATCTTGTAATTCTTTCATCATTTTTTTCATTTGTTCGGACAATTGTTTTTGCATTTGCTTAATATTAGGCATTCCGTATTTTGGATTTGAACCTCCAGGCTTAGAACATGAACCACTACCTTTCAGATTATTTTGCATTTGATTTTGCATTTGTTGTAATGATTCATCTAATAATAATGCAAGATTATTGGCAGAGGTCATTACATATTGTTGTTTAATCGCAGATTTATAATTTTTTCTTTCTCTTAACAAATCAATGGATTTATCCATATTATACTTAATATCAATAATCTCTTTATTTATAATTGACTCAAGAGCTATTTGACGCTTAGAAAGTGCTAAAAGAGAATCTTCAATAAGTTTAGCACTTTCCTTTAAATCGCCTTGTTTTGTCGCTAAAGCAGCAAATTGCGGGTCAAATCGATTTATCTTTTTTATTTTTCGCATTAAATCTTCTTGCTCAACAGATAAGGATATTAGATTTTCTAAAATCTGTCTTAACCTATTAATGTCTTCCATTTGCCCTTTTTGTTGCATTTCTTGTTGCATCTCTTTTATTTCATTTGCGAGATTTTCCATTTTTTGCGAAGCATTTTTTTGAATTTTACTCGCTTTATTTTTATTATTTTTCCCTAATTCTTCTAAACTTTTTTTCTGTTCTTTTTTTATCTGATTTTGCTGCTCTGTTGTGTTTTTAATATTCCGCTTGTTTTCAAGTTCATCATTTTTTTGATTCAAATTTTGAATGTCTTCCTCAATATTTTCAAATTCCCTATTTAATTCCTCCTGATTTTTTTGAAGTTCTTCATTGGAAAATTCTCTATTTTCCTTGGTCTCTTGAGCGATTTTATTTTGTTTTTTACTAAGCTCTTTTAAGTCTTTTATTATGTTTTCTAATTGCTCATCAAATTCCATTTGCTTAAACATTTCTAGAGTTCGATCCAGCTCTTTTTCAAGTTCTTCATTGCTTAAATTAATTTCTTCAATAATTTCTTTTGTTTTCCTCTCATTAAATTCATCCATTAGTTTTTCAAGTTCATTGTATAACTTTTTCATATCCTCATCCATTAATTGATTGAATAACTCATTTATTTGCTCTTGTTTTCTTAAAAGGTTTTCTTCCTGAGGAGATAGTTGCTCTTTTTGAAAGTTATTTTTATCGTTCTCGAATCTTAGCTTTTCTAAATTATTTTCAAATTCTCTTTGATGACTTAAAAATTGATTTATGCGCGTTTTATCCTGCCAGTCCATTTTTTGTTTTTCTAGCATTGTGTTTTTTATTAGTTCAAATTCTTTTTGTAAATTTTGAGCTTCGAGCATGTTTTTTTGTAGCTGTTCTTTAATGGACTCTTTGTTTTCAGCCAAAAGGCTTTTTATTTCTTTTTCTGAGGGAGTTTTAAACGTTTCTAAGGAACTTCTTACAGATTTAGGACCGTTGATACCATCATTATCAAAAACTTCAAAATAATAAGTAAATTCATCACCCAACACAAAGCCAAGGTCTTTAATATTTAACCCGTAATTAAATTTATGCTGAAATGTTTTTTTTGGAATGGGTATAAGAATAGTTCCTAAAGTGTCTTTATTTTGAAAGCAAAAACTCAATTTTTTAAAACCATAATCATCTGCGATTATTCCTGAATGGAATAGCATCAGGGGGTTTATCGAATCATGAATTGTTTTTATTTTTATTCGAGGATATTCATCTTCAACCACTTTAATTCTATAATCCATTTTATTTCCTAAAATAGCGTCCGATCCTTCTGGTAAAATACTATAATTTAAGTCATTAAATATTTTTTGTGAGTGTTCATTGTGATTATTATTTGATTCGATATAGATTGTTGTGTCCCGTGTTATGAAATGAATTTTATCTACATAACTTGACTTAATTTTCCAGGTGACTTCAGTACCTTCTGGTATAATTATGTCTCCGCTATTTTTGACATCCTGGTTCTTTTTTTGAGTATAATTTGGAAAATTTAATTTTAAGGATAGTTGATTTATAATAGGCTTTTCAACTAGTGAAAGTTTGTACCATGAACTTAGAAAGCCTCCTGTCTTTATTTGAAAATCAATATTTTTTTGAACGTTTCGAAATTCATATTCAAAAAGCGAAGCTCTTTTTTTTACAAATCGAAATTTATTTTTCCCTTCAATTAAGTACACGTCATTTGGAGCTTTCTCGCTAAGAAATTCGATTTGTAGACCGAAGTTATCATATCTAATCACAGATAGAGATGTGTTAATAATTCTGAATTTAAACGGGTTTTCAGGGGTGAATTCTTTATTGTACTGAACAATTCTTGTTGCTCCACTGGAGATAATATTTGAATTGCAAATGGAGATTATGCAAACAAGTAAAACAGGTAAAATAGCCCATCTAGCAAATTGAATAACTTCTCGAAATGAGATAGCATCCTTGAATTCAAAAGGCGCTATTTTTTTTGCTTTTTGGTTGATGCTAGCAATTATTAATTCGTTTTTTTTCTGACCTTTTTCTAATTGAAGTAAATTGGTTAGTTGATCCTGAATTTCAGGAAAATGTTTTCCTATAATGTTGGAAGCATCTTGTTTTGAAATAGATTTTGCAATACCAAACAATCTTAAAACCGGGAGGATTAAAAATCGAATAATAGCAAAGATTAAAATAAAGCTAAAGGACAGTAATAGAAATAATCTTGAGGATGAGTTAAATCTTAGGATATATTCTGCAACAGAAAAGATGACTAAAAGTGAAATACCTATTGAAATGGTAATAATCCAACCTTTAAAAAGCTCTTTAAGATAATACTTCTTGGTAAAAACCTGAAGTTTGTTGTGAATTTCATTTCGATATTTGTTACTAAAATTATTGGACACCGTAGGCTAAGCTTAAAGTAAAAATTTGAGGATTCGTACTGTTGTTGTAAATAATATAAGGATCTTCTTTGAAATTATTAACTACACCCAACATGTAACTGATCCTTACTCCTAGAGGTCTACCTGCGTATTTATATCTAATGCCAGCACTTACCATGGGCCCAAAAGAATGTGTGCTGGCTCTAAAACCATTAGAATCTGAAAAAACAGAGTAATTATAATCTATCCCTCCCCCTAAATAAGCACCAAATAAATAATCAGAATTTTTAGTTGCTCTAGAACCCACATTTAATGTTAGTTCAAGGGGTACATCAGTAAAAAATTTAAAATAAGAGACCACAGAAGATCCGTACGCGTCGATACCTCCGTTTAATGGAGTTCCTATTGCTATGGAAAAATAATCAACCAAACTATAGTTATATCTGGGATATACCCCCATTCCGTAAAAGGGTAAAGGAATTTCACTTCCAGGCTGCACACTAAATTGGGCTGTAAGAAAAGCCTCTATACTCCAGCCAGAATATTGAGCAAAAGGGACACCCTCTTCTTCTTGAGAGAAGCTTTTAAGGGAAACGGATACGAGAAACAAAAGGAGTAATTTTTTCATAATAAAAAAGACGTCTTATTTACAAACAATAACTTTATATTTTTTGTGTTATTGTCAATCAAAATAGGTTTTTGTATCAAATTTAGTTAATCATTTATTAAAAATCATTAATATATCAATCCAACACTTAGCACTATATTTGTGTTTTAAAATAAACACAATGTCGAAAGTAAGAGTTAGGTATGCACCGAGTCCCACAGGGCCTCAACACGTTGGAGGAATTAGAACAGCCCTTTATAATTATTTATTTGCAAAGAAGTTGGGGGGAGATGTTATTCTTAGAATTGAAGATACCGACCATTCAAGATTTGTTAAAGGAGCGGAGGAATATATTCTAGATAGTATAAAATGGTGTGGATTTGACTTTGACGAGGGCGTTCATGTAGGCGGTCCATATGGGCCCTACAAGCAATCAGAAAGAAAAGATATTTATCTTACATATTCTCAACAACTTATCAATGAAGGAAAAGCTTATTATGCTTTTGATACTCCTGCTGAATTAAATACAAAGAGACTAGAAGCAGAAAAAGAAAAAAACACATTTAAATACGATAGCTCAACCAGGAGTTTTATGAGGAATTCTCTCGTGTTTTCTGATACTCAAACAAAAAAAATGTTAGATGACGGTACTCCATACACTGTACGGTTTAAGATGGATCCTGAGCAAAAGATTGTAGTGGATGATTTAGTAAGAGGAAAGGTAAGTTTTAATTCTTCTGAGCTAGATGACAAGATCATTTTTAAAAGTGATGGAATGCCAACTTACCACTTAGCAAATATTGTTGATGATCATTTGATGGAAATCAGTCATGTAATTAGAGGGGAGGAGTGGTTGCCATCAGCACCGCTGCATGTTGCATTATATAGTGCTTTTGGTTGGAAATCACCAAAATTTGCTCATTTACCATTGTTGCTCAAGCCAACTGGGAAAGGGAAATTAAGTAAAAGAGATGGAGATGCAGGAGGTTTCCCCGTCTTCCCCTTAGAATGGAAAGATCCTCAAACGGGTGATGTTTCAAAAGGATTTAAGGAAGAGGGGTATTATCCCGACGCATTCCTTAATATTATAGCCCTTTTGGGATGGAATTCAGGCACAGAACAAGAGGTATTTAGTTTAGATGAATTGGTAGAGGAGTTTAACTTAGGTAAGGTTGGAAAATCAGGAGCTAAATTTGATCCTGACAAGGCTAAATGGTTTAACCAGCAGTATTTATTGAAAAAATCGGATCAGGAAGTAGCAGACGACTTAAAATGTGATTTGACCAAACGCGGTGTCACCAGTTCGTTAGATCTATCTGCAGTTGCTGCTCAGATGAAAGAGCGTGTTGCGTTTGTTAAAGATATTTATTCCTCTGCTAAATACTTTTTTGAGTCACCAACAGACTTTGATGAAAAAACAGTGAAGAAAAAATGGAAAAACTATTCTTCTCAAATAGTTGAGGATTTAATTCAAATTTTTGCCTCAATACAAGATTTTAAAGCAGATGTTCTAGAAGAAGAGTTTAAAAAATATTTAAAAGAAAAATCGTTGGGTTTTGGTGTCGCGATGATTGCGCTCAGATTATCGCTAACTGGACTAGGAGGAGGCCCTTCTTTATTTAATATTGCTGAAATCATCGGAAAATACGAGACGATAAGAAGGCTGAGTGAAAACCCCAAGCGAATTATTGCTTTGAAGAGTTAAAGAATATGTTTAAAAAGAAAAGGCCAAGAATGAACTTGACCTTTGAAACCCTTAACTATAAGAAATTACCTTATTACCATCACTAATTTAATTTGATTTTTCGCTTGATCTCAATAAATTTGACAAGGTGAGGGAAAACGATACTGAAATGACATTATTTATCACTCAAATGAATTTCATCAGTGTTACTTTAAAGCTCCGTTTACATAAAATGTTATTTTTTCTTGGATTTTTTCTTGGGTATATAAATTGTATGCTCGTATTTCTAGAGCATAAATTCCGGGATTTATAGTTGTATCGTCTTGTAATACACCACTCCAGTGAATAACTCCCTTTTTCCCCAGCAATACGTTTGCGCCAATTGTGTGAATTGTTATTCCAAAATAATTGATTACACTAATTTTTGCCGTCCAATGGGTATTTGGTAAACTATACTGAATAGTTAGTTTATCTTTATTGCCATCCGCATTTGGTGTAACGATTGAATTGACTATCTCAAAATAATTTATTGTTGCTTTAAGGTCAATATAGTTTGAATTTTCATAGCCTGGTGTCGCATAATTTTCAGATGAAGATGCAGAAGACCAGTTGGAAAAAATATTTAGGCTAGTTGGATTTAGTTTTTCTAAACTAACATTTTCATCATTCGTTAATTCACTGTAGTGCCAGTTTTCAGAGTAATTTACTTCATCAATAATCCTTGCTGAATGGGTCAATAAAACAACTTTCCCGGCATCGTTATTCATGGAAGGAATAGGCGACTCAAGAATATTTATTGCTTTGGGAAATTTATTGGATAGCCATTCTTTGTCCGGGCAAACAACACAATATTCATAAGGCAATAACAAAAAAGGATTGCCACTTAATTTAAAAGGTTTTTCAAGTAAATTGTTTTCATTCCTTTTGCAAAATGCGAGTTTTGATAAATCAAAAGGCTTGTCAGATGTATTAAAAACCTCAATAAAGTCGTGACCATTTTCATCGGGATTAAAGAGTATTTCGTTTATGATAATATTTCCGGAATCAGGATTTAATGGTAGTCCGTATTTTAGGTTTAATTCTTGGAAGGGTACATCATAACAAGTTGTAGCATTTGTAATTAGAATGGAGTCAATTGACCCTGAGTCTAATTTTGGAATCTCTATAATTACTTTGTTGTATTGGAGATTATATTTATTAATTGTTTCAAGGCTTTCGATTGGAACAGTAAAAACAACACTTAATTGGGAGTCGTTTTTTGGACAATAAGATTTTAATTCGAGTTGGGGAGCCTTTAACTCTCTTTCTACATCATTTGGTTTACCGGGACTTCCTCCAGAAGAGTTTATCGACGAATTCCAATTTCTATCAATTAAACAAGGTTTTTTAAAATCAATTAATTCGACACTCCAACCACCATTTCGCTTGAAGTCAGATTTGTGCATGGATGGAGTGTAATCAACTCTATGAATAACATTGTTTTCATGTAAAATTTTTAAAGAATCGCCGTTATTTTTGAGTGTCGGTATTTTGTTATCCCAAAATACAATAAATGAGTCAGGCTCTAGTAAAAAACTCTCCGGTATAAATAATCGAGATCCTATTTGTATTTTTGTTTTTGAGAGATTTATTGGGTTTCTACTATTGTTATAGATTTCAATAAATTCATCTTCCGATAAACCGACTACTGGGCTTGGATCGCTCATTATTTCCGTAATTAAAAGGTCATAAGTATTAATATTTTGAGAAAAAGTAAGATTACCTAAAAACAGTAAATAAACAAATAGAGAAATGGTTAAACTAGTGCGTTTATTTTTTAATTTAAATAGTTGAAAATTTAGCTTGTTCACAGAGTGAATGTAAACAGATTGCTCTTGAAAAGGATAGTTTTTCTAATAACACATCATCTTTTTTGAATAAAAGATTCAAAATATGGTTAAAATCACATTAATCAGAATAAAAAAGTTAATTTTGTTGACCAATTTCTATATTAACCTAACACGAAATGTCCAAAGGACATTCTGTGAGAAAAAAAGTAAAAGAACTCATGAAAGTAGCAATCGTAGGAGCAAGTGGTGCGGTAGGACAGGAATTCCTTGACATTCTCTCTGACAGACCTTTAGAAGGTATGGATGAATTAGTTTTATTTGGTTCAGCCAGAAGTGCCGGCAAGGAATATGATTTTAATGGCAAAAAGCTTGTTGTAAAAGAACTTAAACACAACGACGATTTTAAAGACATTGATATTGCCTTAACATCGGCAGGAGGCGGCATTTCAAAGGAATATGCTGATACTATTACAAAGTACGGAGCTATTATGATTGATAACTCAAGTGCTTTTCGAATGGATAAAGATGTTCCATTAGTTGTGCCTGAAGTAAATGCATATGCGGCTAACGAGCGTCCAAGAAATATAATTGCTAACCCGAACTGTACAACTATTCAAATGGTGGTTGCTTTAAAAGCATTAGAAGGGTTGTCGCATATAAAAAGAGTACACGTTTCTTCTTACCAATCTGCCTCAGGAGCGGGAGCTTCGGGAATGGCAGAGCTAGAGGAGCAGGTAAAGCAGTTTGTTGACGATAAAGACTTAACAGTAGAAGCATTTGCTCACCAATTGTTGTTTAACGTAATTCCACATATTGATGTGTTTCAGGAAAATGGATATACAAAAGAGGAAATGAAAATGTATAATGAAACGAAGAAGATTATGTCTTCTGACGTTGAAGTATCAGCAACTTGCGTTAGAGTTCCAGTTATGAGAGCACATTCTGAGGCAATTTGGTGTGAAACAGAATCTCCAGTAACTCCTCAGGAATTTAGAAATGCTTGTGAGGCAACAGACGGAATCACCGTTGTGGATGATTTACCTAACTTAGGGTATCCAATGCCTTATGACCTAGCAGGTAAAGATGATGTATATGTTGGAAGAATTAGAGAGGATTTAGCCAATCCAAATGGAATTACTTTTTGGTGTGTTTCTGATCAAATTAGAAAAGGTGCAGCACTCAATGCTATTCAAATAGCGGAATATTTAGTAGCAAATAAAGTTGTTGCTTCCTAATAAGCTTAACATTTTGATAAATACTGAAGAACAAGGCTCTGGTTTTACTGGAGCTTTTTCTTTGTGAAAGTTATTTTTTCGATAAATTCAAACCTGGAGCTTCTTTCAAAAAAATTTCCGCAATTTTTAAATCAAATGGCCTAGTAATTTTAATGTTTTCTTCATTTCCTTCTACCAATTGAATGGTTTCTCCTGTTTTTTCAATTACCGAAGCATCATCTGTAAATTCTTCGGAAAAGTCCTGCTCAAACCCTTTTAGTATAATAGCTCTTTTAAAAACTTGTGGTGTTTGAACTCTAAAATACTTTGAACGATCAATCATTTGATTTTTTCCATTTTTTACTAATCTTAAAGAGTCAGTAATGGGAACACAAGGAATTGCATTTCCAAAAGACATTGAAACCTCATAACATTTTTTAATTGTTTTTTCACTTACTAGTGGCCTAACCCCATCATGTATGCCAATTATATCTCCTGAACTTTTTTGTAGTCCGTTTTTAACACTTTCAAATCTCGTTTTACCACCTGTTGTTATTATAACAGGAATGTCAAAATCGTATTGGTTAACAAGAAGTTGCCAATATGATTGTTGGCTAGAAGGTAATACCAATATAATTTCACAATCGTTGTCCCAATTATAAAAAGCTCTAATAGTATGCATGATAACAGGCTCTGATTTAAGCACCAAAAATTGTTTGGGGATTTTACTACCCATCCTCAACCCTTTACCTCCTGCAACAATTATAATTGAATTCATCTTGCTAAATTAGTGATAATCGATTGATTAGCAATGTAATGTCTTCTTTTTCTAAGTCCAGCCAATGAGTGTGTAGTCCAGCATTTTTTGCGCCTTTAATATGCTGTGGACTATCATCTATGAAAAGAGTCTCACCGGCGTTTAATTTATTATCTTCTAGAATAAATTTAAAGCCCTCTGGTTTTGGTTTTCTTAATCGTAATTCATGCGATAAATAAACTTTTTCAAAATATTGATTAAGGTTGCTGACACCACAATCTCTTTTAAGAATATTATAAACCTGTTTAATATGTATCGAATTTGTATTGCTAAATAAAAACAATCGATATTTTTTTGCAAGCAATCTTAAAAGTTTTAATCTTTCGGATGGGAAATCTAATAAAATCGAATTCCAAGCGTCAATAATAGTTTGGGGAGTATAACTTGCTTCGGTTAGTTGATTAAACGCTCTAATGAAATCTTTTTCAGAAATTTTCCCCTCTTCAAGTTTGTCAAATAATTCAATTTGTTCTGACTTCGAAAAAGTATTTGAAAGTCCAAGTATACCAAGACGATTATTAAGTTTATTGTAGTCTAAATTAATTAAAACACCCCCTAAATCAAGAATGATATTTCTTATATTATGCATCATGCAAATTTAGTACCTATTCAGAACTAATAAAAAATTTATAACTTAACCCTTAGTAGTCAAATTTAGTTCTGATTTAATAATATGCACTTTAAATTATTTTAAAATGAAAAAAACATTGACAATACTATTCTCTATTTTTGGAATAATAAGTATCATTAATGGGCAAATGACTATTCAGGAGCAAGTTGCTGATACCGCCTGTGTTTGTTTAAGCAATTTGGATACAGCACAAATCAAGGCAAATGCAAATGCCATCAAGATGCAGTGTTTAAATGAAGCAATAACTAAAAATCAAACAGCAATACAAAAAACATTTGCTTCTGAACAGAGAAGAGAGGAGGATACCGAGAAAATGGGAATACAAGGAAGTTTATACATAACTCTACAACACGAATTAATAAAACGCTGCCCTATTTACGCTTTATTTGAGAAAGAAATTCAAACATTTAGGGAAGCAAGCAAGGCGGGGGCTTCAATGCAAAAGAAAAATGGAGGGTAAAAATAGAACAGAGTTGAATGACATAGGAGAATTTGGGCTAGTTGAGCTTATCAAAAAAAAAGTTCAGATAAGGAATCCTTCTACATTAACTGGTATTGGTGATGATGCAGCTGTTATCAAATTTGATGATGATTCCCAAACTGTTATTAGCACTGACCTTTTAGTTGAAGGCGTTCATTTTGACCTGAGTTATGTTCCTTTGAAACATTTGGGATACAAGGCTGTAATGGTAAATATATCAGATATAATAGCCATGAATTCTGTTCCCAGACAGATAACGGTGTCTTTATCTTTGTCAAATAGGTTTTCATTAGAAGCAATTGAAGAAATTTATGAGGGAATTTTCTTAGCATGCGAATTATATAAAGTTGATTTAATTGGAGGAGATACAACTTCATCTGTTTCTGGATTAACCATAAGTATAACCGCAATTGGGGAAGGTAAAGAAGGGAAAATAGTTTACAGGAACGGAGCTAAGGAGTCAAATTTACTTGTTGTTTCAGGTGATTTAGGAGGTGCTTACATGGGGCTTCAAATTTTAGAACGAGAAAAACAAATATATACTGAAAGTCCGAGTGTACAGCCAGACTTGTCTGATTGTGATTATATTTTGGAGCGTCAATTAAAACCAGAAGCTCGTCTAGATGTTTTAAGAGAATTTGAGACTTTAGGAATAATGCCTCATGCCATGATGGATATTTCAGATGGACTATCATCGGAAGTAATGCACCTATGTAAAGCATCTAAAGTTGGAGTTTCTATTTATGAAGATAAGCTTCCTATTGACCAGCAAACTTTTGATAGAGCAAGGGATAACAATTTAGATCCTACAATGTGCGCTTTAAATGGTGGAGAGGATTATGAATTAGTTTTTGCCATAGACTTATCAGATTATGAAAAAATTAAAAATCACCCAATGTTTACAGTTGTTGGACATTTTTTAAATGAATCGGAGGGACAAACATTAACGGCTAAAGATGGTTCATCTCATCCATTAGAAGCGCAAGGTTGGAATTCTTTCAAGTGAAATTATAATTAGTTTTTTAGCCTGACAAAAACAAAATTCTTACCAAAAAACAATAACTACGCCAGTAAAAAAGTCTTTTTTTGATTTAATTACTAAAATAATTCATAGAATAGCAAATTAGCTATCTAAATATGAATTTGGAAATAGTTTACCGTATCGCGCTTATTCAACTTCCTGGTATAGGGGACTTGTATGCTAAATTATTAACGGAGTACTTTAAAAGCGCTCAATACTTGTTTAACGCATCAAAAAATGAGTTGTCAGAAATACCTGGTGTTGGAGATGTGTTACTCTCAACTTTATGCAGTGATTCTTTAAAAAATAAAGCCATAGAAAGCGCAAAACATGAAATAGAGTTTGCAGAAAAATATGGCATTTCGATTTGGAGCTATGATGACAAGAATTATCCAGCAAAGTTAAAAGAATGTCATGATGGACCATTTATTGTATATTACAAAGGAGCTCCAGTTTTAAATACTGCAAAAATAATTTCTATTGTAGGAACTCGAAGAGCGACTGCTTATGGTCAAGATTTAACTCGAAAAATTGTCCAAGAATTTCAAAATCAGCAAATATTAGTTGTAAGCGGATTAGCATACGGGATAGATTCTTTCGCCCATAAATTTTCATTAGAGTATGGCATTCCAACAGTCGGGGTCTTGGCTCATGGTCTTGATAAAATATACCCTCAAAAAAATAGAGAAATAGCAAAAAATATGTTGAAAAATGGAGGGCTTTTATCAGAGTTTATGATTGGAACAAGTCCTAAAAGAGAAAATTTTCCAAAGAGAAATAGAATTGTTGCGGGAATATCTGACGCAACACTTTTAATTGAAGCAGCAAATAAAGGGGGAGCGCTAATTACAGCAAATATTGCGAACTCTTATGGCCGAGATGTCTTTGCAGCACCTGGGAGAACTATAGATATATATTCAAAGGGCTGTAATGAATTAATTAAATCGAATAGGGCTGCCTTGGTAGAATCAGGTAGCGATGTTCTTTCCGCAATGAACTGGATTAAATCCAAACAAAGAGACAAAACAACTCAAGTGGATTTGTTTCATCAGTTTACGGACGAAGAAAAGCGGATACTTGAAATAATACAAATCAAAGGCGTGTCAAGTAAAGAGCAAATTGCAGTTCAGCTTAATAAAAGTATTCAAAAGGTATCTTGTTTATTATTCAACTTAGAGTTAAATGGCGCTGTAAAGGCAATTCCTGGAAATAGTTATCAAATCAAAGTGTAAAAAAATGGCACTTCATAATCAACTCGGTGAGGAGGGCGAAAAAATAGCGGTTAATTATCTGAAAAATAGAGGTTATATTATCTACCACACGAATTGGCGTATGAGTCATTTAGAGGCAGATATTATAGCTGAAGACAATGGAGAAATTGTTTTTATTGAGGTTAAAACTCGTTCCTCCAATGAATACGGAGAGCCAGAGGATGCTGTTGATTTTAAAAAAGAAAAAGACCTTTTACGCCTAGCTAACGTCTATCTCGAAAATCTTCAATTGGAAGTTCCTTCTCGTTTTGACATTGTTTCCATTATTATTAGCAGTGAAAAATCTAATATAACTCATTTCCAAGACGCATTTAGTGACATGACTTTGGGGATGTCTTAATAATTGCTGTAACTATTTTAAAGAATGTATTCATACAACAAATAGTAGTCTATTGAAGTTTGTATATCTAATCAATTTAAGGAGTGACTATTAATATATTCTTTAATTCTTAATCAAGAATCAATGGATTCTGGTTAAATTAGGTGTGAAATTTATAGTATGAAAAAAGCATTTACGTATTTAATTATTTTTTTCTCTCAACTAACACATTCACAAGCTGATTACACATTTAAAACTTCAAAAGATTATTTTAACGAAGCATATGAGCACATCGGAAAGAAGGAGTTTTCCAATGCTTTTTCTTCTTTTGAAAAAATAGACAAAAGCGATACTTTGTATTCATTCGCACAATTTAATAAGTTAATAGCTGAATACAGAGGAGAATATTATAAAAATGTTGTCAAAACAGGAACTAATATGATTAATGAAGAATCTGTTTTTGCATCGGAAGCCTATTATTATAAAACAGAGGCCTTGATTAATTTAAGTGATTTTAATGGCGCTATTAAGTCTATTGAGGACGGTTCAGAAAAATATCCGTTGTATAAATTTAGATATGAATATTTAAGGGCAAAAATGTTTAAAGAGCAGCAAAAATATGAAGATGCAAAAAAAATATTACAATCTATTTTAATTCAGCACCCAAGTCATTCGGCATCTCATTTTTTACTCGCTCAATTAATGGGGGAAGAAGGTGGTCAGATTCAAGGAATAATTGGATTTCAAATGGCAATAATTTCAAATAGAAATTCGACCTTTTTACAAGAGTCTTTTCGGAGAATGACTGATATGATGCAAAACAATTTTGAAATAAAAAGAGAAAAAGAAGATGCTAAAGTGTTCAAAAAAATTAATAGCCTAATTTCATCTGGTCTAGCATTGAAGGGTGATTATAAGTCAGATTTACCTTTAAAATATATCACTAGCAATGTTACAGACTTAATTTTCAAAACTTTTTTGTCAAGTAAAACGTCTTCCTTAATTCAGAATTCAGAGGATTTCACCATGAGATATTATGTTAAATTTCTTAATGAGGTTAAAAAGAAGGGACTTGAAAAAGGTTATATACTCTATGTAATGAGTGTGATTAATAATCCGTCGGTAAAAAAAGTAATTAATAATTTCAAAAATGATTTAGAAGTATTTCAAAAGTTCAAAATTAAATATTGGAATAATCAAGTAAATAAAAACAAATTTACTGTTAACGGAGAAATAGATGAAAGAGATTATATTTTAGGCAATGAAGGAGTTCTAGTAGCTTTTGGAAAAAAAAATAAGGATGACCTTAAAGTTGGTAAATGGACGTACTTTTATCCAACTGGAGAAATTGCGGCAGAGACAGAGTATGATGTTGATGGCATGTTAAATGGATATAACGTTTGGTATTCTCAAGATGGTTATATCAAAGAGTCGGGAGTTTATGAAGCCGGAAAGCTCAATGGCTTTGCTTATTTTACCAGAGAAAACGGTTGTGCCAGTTATGATGGTGAATTTAAGGATGGCGATTTAAATGGTGAAGTGAAAATTTATAATAGCCAAGGCATACTTCTTGCGACAAAAAATTTTGAGGACAATCAATTAAACGGTTTATTTAAAGAGTTTTACAAGAATGGTAAAATTTCATCGAAAGTCAATTTAGTTAAAGGCTTAAATGAAGGCAACTTAATTGTTTTCAGCCCTCAAGGAGATACTTTAAAAATAAAGTCTTTTTCAAAAGGTAAGCCTGTAGGCTTATCAGTTGAGTATTACGCAAACGGAAACGTTTTAAGCGAGGGAGGTTATAGAGGAGGGAAACGGCATGGAGAGTGGCGTGACTATTATTATGATGGATCTTTAGCATTTAAATACAATTATAAAAGTGGGTATTTGCATGGTGATTATTTAAAGTTTACCGCTGGAGGAGACACATTGGTTTACAAGTGTTATAACAACGGATTACTTCATGGAATTAA
>MDTG01093427.1_pt1 | contig 15217 bp, 13 predicted proteins | sample 811421 | NCBI WGS metagenome assembly MDTG01 (sample SAMN05326645, study PRJNA326480) | marine metagenome | isolation source: seawater | place: Pacific Ocean: South East | collected 2011
AATATTCAAAAACTCTGTCTCTTTTTTCTTCACAAAAATCAATATCAAAATCAGGCATTGAAATTCTGTCTGGATTTAAAAATCTTTCAAAAATTAAATCAAATTTAATTGGGTCTATATCTGTAATAGAAAGAGCCCAAGCGACAAGGGAACCTGCGCCCGAACCTCTACCTGGACCTACTGGTATATCATTTTTTTTGGCCCACTTAATATAATCTGAAACTATAAGGAAATAACTTGAATATTTCATTTTGGAAATAATTCCAATTTCATGTTTTAACCTTTCTTGATAAAGATTAATTGTACTTTGTTTATTATTTTCATTAATTAAAGGAATTACATATTCATTTAATTTTTCGATCAAACCGTCTTCAGAATTGTTTGTTAATAACTGATCAACATCTTTAGTTTCGCTAGTTTGTATGTTAGGTAAAATAGGATATGAATTTTTAGGTCTATAAGAAACTCTAAAAGGAAAGTTTGCATTATTTTTTAAAGCCTCAGGCAAATCATTAAATAATTTGTACATTTCATCTGAAGTTTTTAAATAATGTTCATCTGTATATTTTCTTCTATCTTTTAGATTTACATAAGTCTTTTCACCAATACAAAGGTAAGCATCGTGAGCCTCGTGCATATCTTTATCAAGATAAAAAACTTCGTGGGTAGCAATTAGGGGTAATTTAAGTTTTTCTGATGTATTTAACAAAAATTTTTCAAATAATTTTTCACCTATGTCATTATGTCTTTGTATTTCAATATAAAAATCATCTTTAAAAATTTCTTTAAATTTTTTAAAAAAATCCTCTATTTCACTTGTAAGATTTTTAAAAAAAAGCTTTCCTATAAAGCCATCAAAACATCCAGATAATAAAACGAGTCCCTGATTGAACTTTTCTAGATCTGAAATTTGACAATGAGGATCGTCATTACTCTCAATATCTAAAAAAGATTTTGAAGATAGTTTTATTAAATTTTTATACCCATTTAAATTTTTCGCAAACAAAGGTAGTTTTCCAGTATAATTTTTGTATTTAAAATTAATTTGCGTACCTATAATTGGTTGAGTTTTTGATTTAGCAATAGATTCTGAAAATTCTAAAGCTCCACATAAATTATTTGAGTCACATAATCCAACAGCTTTAATTTTATTTTCTTTGCAATATTTAGCAAGATCTGCTGTTCTTAATGCACCTTCGCAAATTGAATATTGAGTATGAATTTTTAAGTGAGTAAATTCTTTATTATTAACTTCATTCATTCTTCTTAATACTACCATCTAAAATATTTAACTTGTAGTCTGCTTTACTAGATAGTTCTCTATTGTGAGTTGCATATATTATCGCTCTTTTTTTTGATTTCATTTTTTCAAATAAAGAAAATATTTCGTTAGCAGTTTTTCTATCTAAACTACCAGTAGGTTCGTCAGCTAAGATTAAATCTGGTTCTGTAATTAATGCTCTAGCTACTGCAACTCTCTGTTGTTCTCCACCGGAAAGCTCACTAGGAAAGTGATTAAGTCTTTTTGATAAATTTACTAAAGACAATGTTTTAATACCTTTTTTAATTGATTCGTCTTTAGAATAACCATTATTTAATAATGGGATAACAACATTTTCTAAGGCTGTAAAATCACTTAACAAATTATTTTGCTGATATATTATTGAAATCTCTTTTTTTCTTACCAAATCTTTTTGTTTATCATTTGATTTTAAAAAATTTTTTTTTTTTAAAAAAAATCTCACCTGAAGTTGGAAAATCTAATAAAGCAATAATATGTAATAGGGTAGACTTTCCTGAACCAGAAGGTCCTGTGAGCGATACTAGTTCTCCCTTATTTATTTTAATATTAACATCTTTTAAAACATTTATATGTTTATCACTGATATAAAATTTTTTCGATATTTTTTTAAGTCTTAAAATTTCTTCATTCATATTTTAAAGCCTTAATTGGATCTAGTTTAGCTGCAGATAGTGAAGGAAATATTGTTGCCAAGAATGTGATTAATAATGAGAAAAATGAAATAATAATTATATATTTTAAATTTATTTCGGAAGGCATTTGACTCAAAAAATATATTTCCTCAGGAAATAATCTAATATTAAAAACTGATGTAATTAATTTTCTTATTTCTTCTATATAATAAGAAAATAATATTCCTATAATGACTCCTGTAAAAGTAGCTAATAAACCAATTGTAAAACCTGTAAGAAAGAAAATTTTAGCAATAGAATTTTTACCTATTCCTAAAGTTCTAAGTATTGCAATTTCTTTTGTTTTATTTTTAACTAAAATCGTTAATCCTGAAATAATATTGAATGCAGCAACAATTATTATTAATGTTAAAATTATAAACATTACGTTTCTTTCTACTTTTAGGGCTCCAAAAAAAGATTTGTTGAGGTCTGCCCATGAATATACATAATGTTCATTAAATATTTCCTGCACTTTATCTTTTGTTATTTGAACTTTATCAGGTTTATTCAAAAAAATTTCTAGATCTAGATCTGTATCATTTAATTCAAACAATGAATTAGCGTTTTCATATGGAATGAAAATTACATTCTGGTCAAATTCGGCTAAACCTGTGTCAAATATAGAAGTAATTTTAAACTTTTCTTGTAAGGGTAAATTTCCAAATGGAGTTTCTAAGTTTGCTGTAGACATTAAAGTAATTTCATCATCTAAAACTAGATCTAATGACATAGCTAATTCTTTACCTACTGAAATAGTATTTTTTTTAAAAGATTCTAAAGATCCATCAATAATATTTGATTTGATCAAATCTATTTCATGAATATCATCATCAGTATAGGAGCGAACAACTATTCCAATTGTATTATTCTTATAAATTAAAATACCCTGACCGTTAAATGTAAATGAAGTTCTTAATATCTTTTCTTTTAAAACATCAAGTTTATTTACATCACTTTTGTTTATTTTTTTATTATAAGATTTAACTATAATATGCGGATTAAAACCTAAAATTTTATTTATTAACTCTGTTCTAAAACCATTCATAACCGACATAACTATAATTAATATAGCAACGCCTAATGCAATACCTGTAAAAGAAAAAATAGAAATTACTTTTAAAAAACCTTCTTTTTTTTTAGGTTTTAGGTATCTTAAAGCAATTGTTCTTTCAATTTGTGAAATCAATTTGAATTCTTTTCTTTCAGTAATTTATTTTTTATTTCATCTATTGATAATATTTCAGTCTTTCCATTAACTTCTTTAAATTCGAATTTATCTTCTTTTGATTTTGAACCTAAAATTATTTGAAAAGGTATTCCTATCAGATCGAACTTTTTAAATTTTGCAGACAAATGTTCATCAGTATCATCAACTAAAACATCAATATTTGACTTCTTTAATATTTCATAAATTTTTTTTGTTTTTAAAAGATTTGACTGATCGTTTTTTTGCAAGCTTGGAATTATTACGACTTCAAATGGTGAAATAGTAAAGGGCCATTTCATTACATTGTTGTTAAAATTCGCCTCAATAATTGCTCCTACTAATCTTGATACTCCTATTCCATAGGAACCCATTTTAACATCAACTTTTTTTCCATTCGGTAAATCTACTGCACACTTTAAGGGTTTTGAGTATTTGTCACCAAAATAAAAAATATGCCCCACTTCTATTCCCTTGGTAATCAATTGATTCTCTTTTTTTATTTTTTCAAATTCTTCTTTTTTATATTTTTCATCTGTGACAGCGTAAAACTCTCCATATTTCTCTCTAAGTTTTTTTATTGAAGCAACTGAGCTATCGTGTTTTGTAATATCTACATCAAATATTCTTTTATCTGAATAAATTTTACTTTCTCCAGTATCAGCTAAAATTACAAATTCGTGTGAAAGATCTCCTCCTATAGGACCTGTATCAGCAGCCATTGGAATTGCCGTAAGTCCTAATCTTTTAAAAGTATTAAGATAAGCAAAAAACATTTTATTATAAGATATTTGAGAACTTTCATCATCTACATCAAAAGAATAAGCATCTTTCATAAAAAATTCTTTGCATCTCATAACACCAAATCTTGGTCTTAGCTCATCTCTAAATTTCCATTGAATATGATACAAAAGTTGAGGTAGTGATTTGTATGATTTAACACTAGACCTAAAAATTTCTGTTATTAGCTCCTCATTAGTAGGCCCGTATAGCATTTCTTTACCTTGGCGATCTTTTATTCTTAACATTTCATCACCATAATCATCATATCTTCCACTTTCCTTCCATATATCTGCAGATTGAATTGTAGGCATTAAAAGTTCCTGTGCGCCAATTTTGTTTTGTTCTTCTCTAACTATTTGTTCAATTTTTTTCATAACTTTGAAACCTAAAGGTAACCATGAATAAATTCCTGTTGAAGATTGCCTAATCATTCCTGCTCTAAGCATAAGTTGGTGTGATTTAATCTTAGCTTCAGATGGGTTTTCTTTTAATAAAGGAATAAATAATTTAGATAAATACATTTGTAATTTTTAAATCCTCACTAAATTTACGTTGGTATATGGTCTTTTTCCAGTCTTTTCTTTTATTGTCTTTTTGCAATTAAGCTTTAAAGTTTCTATTAAATTTTGCTCTTGATTAGAATTTTTTAAAGAAAAAGTTTTACAAATGCTTTGAATTTTTTCTTCTAACTCAAAAACAAAATTATTACTTTCATCATTGTTGGGAATTCCTTTAAATGAAATAATTGGTTTCTTTATTATTGAACCGATATCATTAATTATAATTGTAATTTCTAAAAAACCGTTGTAGGACAAATTTTTTCTATCTTTTATTGATTGGGATTCTTCACCAACACTAACATTTCCATCAACGAACATTCTTCCTGTAGGGGCCTTATCAACAACTTGAGGTTTGTCTCCTGGGTACAATTGTACTATGTCACCATTTTCTACTTGAACAGGAAATGGTATCTGCATTTCTTTTGCAAAACTAATATGCTCTATCATGTGCCTATGTTCACCGTGAACCGGTATAATAGACTTTGGTTTAACCCATTTATACATATCTTTTAAATCTTCTCTGTTTGGATGTCCTGATACATGAACAAAAGCATTTTCTTCTGAAATAACCTCGACTCCATTTTTTACTAGTTGATTATGCAACTTATAAAGTTTCTTTTCATTTCCAGGTATAATTTTTGATGAAAATATAACTTTGTCACCAGATTCTATCATGACATCAGGATGTATATAATTTGATATTCGCATCATTGCACCGTTAGGTTCACCCTGACTACCAGTACAAAGATATACGATTTTTTTTTTAGAAAAATTTTTTGCTTCTCTTGGATCTATTGGTTCTATTAAATTTTTTAAATATCCACATTGTCTGGCTGCTTTGTATATTCTGTGCATTGATCTACCAACTAAACATACTTGTCTTCCAATTTGTTCCGCGCAATAAAAAACACTTTCCATTCTCGCTACATTAGAAGCAAATGATGTAACAATTAATCTTCGAGGTGAATTTTTCATTATATTTAATAAACTGTTTCTAACATCTAATTCAGATCCGGCGCGACCTGGACTAAAGACATTTGTTGAGTCACAAATCATAGCTATAACTCCATTGTCTCCTATTTGTTTCAATTTTTTTTCATTAATTGTTTCTCCAATAAGTGGGTTGGGATCACATTTCCAATCACCAGTATGCAAGACTGTGCCTGATGGAGTTTCAATACTAAGTCCATTAGGTTCTAGAATAGAATGAGTTAGAGTAACAAATTCAATTTTGAAAGGTCCTAAATTTACATTACCATTAAGTTCTATAATCTTTAATTTATTACCTATATCAATTTTTTTTTCTTTAAATTTTTCTTTAATTAAAACACTTGTAAAAGGTGTAGCATAAATATTGCAACCAAGTTTTGGCCAAATATGTGCTATTGCACCAATATGATCCTCATGAGCGTGGGTAAGTACTAAACCGAGTAAATCATTTTTTTTATCAACTATGAAACCAGGGTCTGGATAAATTAAATCTACACCAGGAATAGTATCGTCAGCAAAAGTAACTCCAATATCTACTATTATCCACTTTCTGTTTTCAGGATTTCCATAGGCAAATAGATTCATGTTCATACCAATTTCTCCTGAACCGCCCAAAGGACAAAAAATAAATTCTTCTTTATGTTTCATTTAAGTTAAATAATTTTTATTACAATTAAAAATTTCTATTATACCATTTATAGTTATATTCTTATCTATTTTAAAAGGTTTTTTAATAGAATTCTTAAATAAGTCAGCATAACCGCCCGTAAAAATAATTTTATATTTTCGACCAGTTTCCTTTTCTATTTTAAAAATTATATTATTAATTAATCCTATATAACCCCAATAAAAACCTGAACGTAATGCCTCTAGTGTATTTTTTCCAATAATTTTCTTATGTTTTTTTAATTTAAATTTAGGAATTTGATCTGCGGATTTTATTAAACTTTTAATAGATAAATTAATGCCTGGCGCAATTATTCCACCATTATATATTCCATTTTTAGTTACGACATCAAATGTAGTAGCAGTTCCAAAATCTAAAACAATACAATTAGATTTATATTTTTTAAAAACACCAACTGCATTAGCTATCCTATCTGATCCAATTTGATTTTTGTTTTTAATATTAATTTTAATTATTTTATTTATTTTTTTGTCTTTAATTTCTTTTAATTCTAATTTGTAAAATCTTTTTAAAAAACTTTTTAGAAAAGAATTGTATTTTGGCACTACGCTCGAAATTAAAGCGAATTTATTTATTTTTTCTTTTTTTATTATTTTTTTAAATTGTTTTTTTAAAAATGAAGAAGAGAGTATATTTTTACTAACAAAATTGAAACTCTTTTTTAAATTTAGATTTTTAGAATTTATTAAACAAATTTTTGTGTTTGTATTTCCAATATCTCCTATTAAGGTGTTCATGTCTATTTGTTTTCTGCCATTGAATCAGCTTTAATTTTAAATTTTAAAAAATTATATGAATTTAAATTTTTAAAAAATTTTTCATACTGCGAAGTAATTAAATTGGTTATTTTAATATTTGTTGGTTTATGTCCTGTTTCAAAGTAAATGCTTGTAGCTTTATATTTATTTTTAATTTTAGGTGATAATTTTGTATTTATCCCTATGCCAATTATTAAATACTTAATATTCTTTGAAATAACTACCTCTTGAAGTATACCACAAATTTTTTTGCCATTTACTAAAACGTCGTTAGGCCACTTTAATGATACTGTTTTGTTGTAACAAAATTTTTTAATTACCTTAGACATAATTACTGGATTAATAATAGAAAATTCACTAAATGGAGGATATTTTTTTTTTAATGGAAAAAAAATTGATAAAAATAAATTGCCAACTTTTGAAATCCATTTTTTTCCATGTGTTCCTCTGCCATTAGTTTGTTTTTTGGCACAAACACAACCTACTTTTTTTCTTTTATTTTTAATTAAATTTATTGCTGTATCATTTGTGCTGTAAACTGTTTTAAATTTCATAACTTTAAATTTCATTAGTAGATTAAAATATTATTCACAGCATTAGTTAGTACAGATGGGTAAATAAAGTAGGTTAAAACTAATATTGATGATAAAATTAGTGATGTTTTAAGGCCCCAATCATAAATATTATCAAAGGGTTTTTTAGGTTTATCAAAATATATAATTTTTATAATTCTCAAATAATAAAATGCCGATATAACCGTAGTTATAAGCCCAATTATCGCTAGAGCATACATGCCAGATTCAATTACTGACATAAAAATATAAAATTTTGCAAAAAATCCGGCCATGGGCGGTATGCCAGCTAATGAGAAAAGTATAATTAAAAAGCTAAATGCTAATAAAGGATGATTTTTTGATAAACCTGATAAATCATTAATACTTTCTAAGAAAATATTTTCTCTTTTCATCATAAAAATACATCCAAAGGCGCCGAGGTTCATTACTAAGTAAATAGTTAAATAAATTATGGTGCTTTGTATACCCTCGTTAGATCCTGTTGCTAATCCTGCAATTGCGTAACCCATGTGACCTATAGAGCTGTAAGCCATTAATCTTTTAATATTACTTTGACCTATAGCTGCAACAGCGCCTAAAACCATTGATGCTATTGAAATAAAAATTAATATTATTTGCCACTGCTCTATGACGTTAATAAAAGGCACATACATAAATCTAATAAAAACTGACAATGCGGCAATTTTAGGAACTAAAGCAAAAAAACTGGTTACTGAAGTAGGAGAACCTTCATAAACATCTGGTGTCCACATATGAAAAGGTACAGCTGAAATTTTAAATGCCAAACCTACCATAATAAAAACTATACCAAAAATTGCACCTGTGTTAGCGCTAACTAATTTATAGGATATAATTTCAAAATTAGTAGATCCTGTAAATCCATATATAAGTGAACAACCATATAACAATAATCCAGACGCTAGTGCGCTAAGAACAAAATATTTTAAACCTGCTTCTGTAGACTTACCATCATTTCTTTTAAAAGAAGCTAATATGTATAAGCATAAAGATTGTAATTCCAATCCTAGGTAAAATACAATTAAATCATAAGAACTAATCATTAAAAGCATTCCTAGAGTTGCAGACAAAATAATTAACGGATATTCAATTTTCTCTATATTATTATGTTTTAAATAATCTTTTGATGAAATTAAAACAAAAAAACAAAATAATAATGTCAAAACCTTCATGAAAATTGAAAATTTATCAATTATATAACTTTCATTAAAAATTTTAGTTATTGCTTGTGGTTGATTTAAAACAAGTATAATTGCAAATAATAAACTTAAAATAGATAATAAATTTATTAATTTAAAACCTTTTTTTATAAAAACGCCTACTAACAAGAGTGTCATTATCACAACTGATAAAAATAATTCAGGTAATATATATATAATTGATTGCATTTAATTAGATTGTTGAGCTAAGTATAAGTTAATATTTGTTTGATAATTATTAATTAAGTTATCTACAGACATGTTAACTGTCTTAAAAAGTGGTTCTGGATAAATACCAAAAAAAATAACTAAAAAAACTAATGAACTAAAAATATATATTTCAGTTTTATTTAAATCTACCATTCCTTTTATTTCTTGATTACTTGTTTTTCCAAATACAACCCTTCTATATAACCAAAGCATGTAAGCGGCAGCCAAAATAATTCCAAGACTTGCGAGAATCGCAACTAAAGTACTTTTTTGGAAAGCTCCTACTAAAACTAAAAACTCACCAACAAATCCGCTTGTTCCAGGCAAACCTAAGGCCGCAAGTGTAAAAATCATAAATACAAAAGCATATTTAGGCATAAAATTTACTAACCCGCCATAAGAAGAAATCATTCTTGAGTGATACCTATCATAAAGAACACCAACACATAAAAAGAGAGCAGCTGAAACTAATCCATGGCTAATCATCTGAATAATACTACCTTCTAAACCTTGTTTTGTTATAGAAAATATTCCAATAGTAACAAATCCCATGTGAGCTACAGAAGAATAAGCTATTAATTTTTTCATATCATCTTGCATAAGTGCAACTAAGGAAGTGTAAATAATTGCCACAACACTTAAGAAAAAAACAAGTGGTGTAAAATAATCTGAAGCAACTGGAAACAAACCTAAAGAAAAACGTAAAAAACCATAACCAGCCATTTTTAAAAGTATAGCTGCTAATATTACTGAACCAGCCGTGGGAGCTTCGACATGTGCATCTGGTAACCATGTATGAACAGGCCACATTGGCAATTTTACTGCAAATGAACTAAAGAAAGCCAACCAAAGTAAATATTGATATTTATAATCAATTTGTAAATCTAACAAATCAATTACATTGGTGGTACCACTTATCCAGTAAATTGAAATGATTGCTACTAACATTAAAACAGAACCTAGTAATGTAAATAAAAAGAATTTAAATGCTGAGTAGACTCTTTTTGGACCTCCCCATATTCCAATAATTAAAAACATAGGAATAAGACCTCCTTCAAAAAATAAATAAAATATTACAAGATCAAGGGAACAAAAGACTCCTAACATTAATGTTTCCATTACAAGAACAGCTATAAGGAATTCTTTAATTTTAAATTTTATACTTTGAATTCCTGAAAAAATACATATTGGAGTAATAAAAGTGGTTAACAAAATAAATAAAATCGAAATACCGTCAATACCCAATTGAAAAGAAATATAACCACTCATCCAATTTTTTTCTTCAACAAATTGAAAATTTGCTGTTGAATTATCGAAAGAAAACCAAAGGAAAATTGTGATCAAAAAATTTACTAGAGAAGTAAAAATTGCAACATATTTAGAATTTTTTTCAACAGTCTTAGTATTACCTCTTATTATAAAAATAAAAAGAGCACCAATTAATGGGATAAAGATAATAGCTGAAAGAATAGGAAAATTCATTTAATACAAAATTAAATAAGTTAATAAAATAGAAAAACCTATAAGCATAACAAAAGCATAGTGATACAAATATCCACTTTGAAATTGAACCGCTTTGTTTGATATAGCTTTAATTATTTTCGATAGTCCATCGGGACCATACCGATCTATAATATTTATATCTCCTCTTTTCCAAAGAAGTAATCCAATTTTCTTAATAGGTTCAACTAAAACGTAGCTGTACAATTCATCAAAATACCATTTATTTAATAAGAAATTATATAAAAACATATTTTTTATTTTTAAATTTCTTAAAATTTTTTCATTTATTATAAAAAAGTAAAAAGAGATTGGAATTGCTAAAACTACTATAGTTGGTGTTGTCAAAAGAAGCCACGATGGTAAATGATCATGATTAAATTGCTTTAGAAATAAAATTGATTCTCCCCAAAAACTGGAGTCATGTCCTATAAATAATTCTTTAAATAATATTCCAACCGCAATAGCACCAATTGCAAGCAAGCAAGATGGTAACAACATTATCAATGGAGATTCGTGAATTGTAATTAAATTATTTTTTTGATTATTATACTTTCCGTGAAAAGTTTTAAATATTAATCTCCATGAATATATGGATGTTAAAAATGCAGTAAAAATTCCAACAACTACTACTAGGTTTCCTAATGAAGTATTTGATAAATATGCATATTCAATAATGGCATCTTTTGAATAATAACCAGATAGAAATGGAAACCCTGTTAAAGCTAAAGTTCCGATTATCATTAATGCATATGTATAAGGTATTTTCTTCCAAACACCTCCCATAACACTTATGTCTTGCTCATTTTTAAATGAGTGAATTACACAACCAGCACCAAGAAATAAAAGAGCTTTAAAAAAAGCATGTGTGAACAAGTGAAAAATTGCAACATGATATGCTCCAACGCCTGTTGCAAAAAACATATAACCTAATTGACTACATGTTGAATAAGCTATTATTTTTTTTATATCATTTTGTACAAGGGCTACAGATGCTGCAAAAAATGCTGTCATCATTCCAACTACCGTTACTACGTTTAGAGCAAACTGAGAGTATTCAAATATAGGTGAACATCTTACTACTAAAAAAACACCAGCAGTTACCATTGTAGCAGCATGGATCAAGGCTGAAACTGGAGTTGGACCTTCCATAGCATCGGGAAGCCAAGTGTGTAAAAAAATTTGAGCTGACTTTCCCATTGCTCCAATAAAAAGCAAAAGGCAAATTAAAGTAACTAAATTAAATTCTATACCTAAAAAAATAACTTCTTTTTTGATAAGATTAGGTGTTGATTGAAAAACTTCGTTATAATTAACAGTTCCATAAAAAAGAAAAATTAAAAAGATTCCAATAGCAAAACCGAAATCTCCTACTCTATTAACAATAAAAGCTTTTATTGCGGCTGAATTTGCAGCTGGTCTTTTGTACCAAAAACCAATTAATAAATATGAACACAAACCTACTCCCTCCCATCCAAAGAAAAGCTGTAAAAAATTATCAGATGTAATTAAAGTAAGCATGGCGAATGTAAACAAAGATAGATAAGACATAAACCTAGGTTTATGCGGGTCATGGCTCATATATCCCATTGAATAAAAGTGAATAACAGCTGAAATTGATGTAACAACCACTAACATAACTGATGTTAGTGGATCAATATTAATAGACCAATTAACAATAAAATTTCCTGAATTAATCCAATTAAAAATTATTTTGTTACTAAAATAATCTTGAGTTAAAACTTGATAAAAAATAAATAAAGATAAAAAACTTGATATTGTAACTAATAAACACGTTATATATTCAGAATTTCTATCCCCAATTTTTTTACCAAAAAAACCTGAAATTAAGGAACCTATTAAAGGTAAAAAAACAATAGCATATTCCATATCAACCTTTTAAAGAGCTTATTTTTTCGACATGAATTGAGCCCTTATTTTTATAATAAATTACTATAATTGCTAAACCTACAGCTGCTTCTGCAGCTGCTACGGTTAAAATAAACATTGTAAAAATTTGTCCTACTAAATTCTGCAAGTATATAGAAAAAGAAACCAAATTAATATTTACTGATAATAAAATTAGCTCTATTGACATTAAAATTATAATTACATTTTTTCTATTTAAAAAAATTCCCATAATACCAATTGCAAAAATAATTGCGGACAAAGTTAAATAGTGTCCTAGACCTATCTCAGTCATCCAGTTTAACTCCTTTATTACTTTCTACATTGATCAATGATACAGCTGTAGATTTATCTCTTTGTATTTGATTAAAATAATTTTGCCTTTTAATATTTTCTCTTTTATCGAACGTTAAAGTAATAGCTCCAATCATAGAAATTAGAAGTATCATTCCAGATATTTGAAATAAATGTATGTAATCTGTATATAAAACATTTCCAATTGCATGTGCATTTGTTATGTCATTAATTAAATTTTTTTCTGATAGAGTAATAAAATCACTTTTAAATTTCCAACCACCAATTACAACTAATAATTCTAATAAAATAATAACACCTACTACAAAACCTACTGAAATATTATTAATTAAACCTTTTTTTGATGATTGTTTTTTTTTGTCTTCTGTTACGTTAAGCATCATTACTACAAAAAGAAATAAAACCGCGACGGCTCCAACGTATACAATTAACATTATCATGCCTAAAAATTCGGCACCTATCATAATAAATAATACTGATATACTTACAAAAACTAGTATGAGGAAAAAAACTGAATAAACAGTATTTTTAGAAACTGTAACCATAACTGCAGAAAATACAGCTATTGTAGAAAATAAGTAAAAAAATAAAGTATGTGCTAACATTTATCTAAAGGGTGAGTCGGCTTTAATATTTTCCGACAAAACAGTCTCCCATTTATCTCCGTTTTCCAATAATTTTTTCTTATTGTAATAAAGTTCTTCCCTTGTTTCGGTGGCAAATTCAAAATTTGGTCCTTGCACAATAGCATCAACTGGACAGGATTCCTCACAAAGACCGCAATAAATACATTTTAGCATATCAATATCATATCTAGTCGTTTTTCTACTTCCGTCATTTCTTAGTTCAGATTCAATTGTTATAGCTTGAGCGGGACACACAGCTTCACAAAGTTTACAAGCTATGCACCTTTCTTCGCCGTTTGGATATCTTCTCAAAGCATGCTCACCTCTGAATCTAGGACTTATTTTTCCTTTTTCAAAAGGATAGTTTATGGTTTTTTTAGATTGAAAAATTTTTTTGATAGCAATCGACAAACCTGCAACGAAGTCTGCCATAAAAATTGTTTTTAAAATTCTACTAATTTTCATTTAAAATCATCCTTTAACTGGAAGCATATCTAAAAAAAATAAAAAACTTGCAGTTAATACTACCCACATTAAAGAAAGTGGTAAAAATATTTTCCAACCAAGTCTCATTAGTTGATCAAAACGATATCGCGGAACAATAGCTTTAACCAAAGAAAATAATATAAATAAAATTAAAATTTTAAATATCATCCAAAAAGCTCCTGGTAAAATACTTAATGGATAAATGTTTATTGGACTTAACCAACCACCTAAAAAAAGAACCGATCCTAATGCACATAAAAGTAAAATATTGGCATATTCTCCTAGCCAAAACATTGCATACATCATTCCTGAATATTCCGTTTGATATCCTGCTACTAATTCTGACTCAGCTTCAGGTAAATCAAAAGGAGGGCGATTTGTTTCGGCTAAAGCTGATATAAAAAAAATAACAAACATTGGAAAAAGTGGAAAAATAAACCAAACTTTTTGTTGAGCTAAAACGATTTCATTCAAGTTTAATGACCCAACACAAAGTAAAACATTTATAATAATAATACCTATAGAAACTTCATAAGAAACCATTTGAGCTGCAGATCTTATAGCACCTAAAAATGGATATTTTGAATTAGATGCCCAACCACCCATTATTATTCCGTAAACACTTAATGATGATATTGCGAATAAATATAATATTCCTACATTTATATTTGATAATACCAATTTTTCACTGAATGGTATTACGGCCCAAGCTATCAATGCTAACGTAAGTGTAATTATAGGTGCTAATATAAAAATTGTTTTATTTGCACTAGCAGGTATTATTATTTCTTTAAATATATATTTAAGCGCATCTGCTACTGTTTGAAAAAGCCCAAAGGGACCAACGACGTTTGGTCCACGTCTTTTTTGTACAAAAGCCCATACTCTTCTATCAAGCCAAACAATTAAAGCTACAGATACCAAAACTGGCAACAACAAAAAGATTATTTTATAAATTTCATTAAAAAATATATTTAAATAAATCATTAACTTGCCTTTTCAATTCCAGAATACAAAAATTTTTTTGAAATTTGTCTACATTCACTCATTACTTTAGAAGATCGAGCTATTGGATTTGTATAATAATAATCTATTGATTTAATTGAAATTTCTTTATCAATAAAATCAATATTATTAATTTTTCCGTAATTATCATTTTTTTTATTATTTATTTCATTTTGAATAGTTTTTCTTAAGGCATGAATATCATTAAATTTAAATTTCTTTTTCATTCTATTGGACAGATCTTTTAAAATTATCCAATCTTCTTTTGCATCTCCAGGAGGATATGATGCTTTATATGCATTTTGCAATCTACCCTCTAAATTAACAAAGAGACCATTTTTTTCAGTATATGCAGCGCCTGGCAAGATTATATCAGCAATTTCAGCTCCTTTATCACCATGACTACCTTGATAAA
>MDTG01138547.1_pt1 | contig 15217 bp, 8 predicted proteins | sample 811421 | NCBI WGS metagenome assembly MDTG01 (sample SAMN05326645, study PRJNA326480) | marine metagenome | isolation source: seawater | place: Pacific Ocean: South East | collected 2011
TCTTGTTCTGTCAAAGTATTGTTTCCTAAACTTTGAGCATAATCAATCATGTTCTTGGTAGTAACACCTGATAAGTTAGTTGCTATTGTTGAAACATATGATAATCTATTTTGACCTCCCATATATCCATGAATAGCACAAATGTAAGATGCTGTTCCGAAATCTTCCAATATTTCTAAAGTAATGGTTCCTGTATAATATGTAACGCCATTATTGGTAGAGTGCTCAACGCCACCAGTGACATTAAAATGTGAAGGGTCTGAAAAAATAAATCCAAGAGGATGACCATTAGTAATTCCAGAAAATACATATGATCCTTTGGTGAGTCCTAGTGTTTTCGCTGCGTCGTATTCACCGTTAAATGTATATGGGTTCACCATTCCAACAGCATTATTTGATGTTTGGCTCAAAATTTGATATGTGCTGTGTGCTGGATTATTAGTATTAGCATATGCAATAGCACCTTCAATAGACGCACCGCCAATGCTAGCGATATCTGCAGGTAAAGCATTTGTTTTTCTTTTACGGAATTTCAACTCACCGTCAGCATCAACTCCTACACTATGTTTCTCACCAATATACATGGTGTTGTCAGACAAAAATAAATGTCTTATTTTGTATTCAGCATTACCTAAATCATATGCTGCATTTGTATCTGGTATAATATGAGCTGACATAGTGCCATTAGAATCAACTACTGATGCTGGACCCGCTGGACCTGTTGGACCAGTAGCACCATCAGCACCTGGAGCACCATCGGCACCTGGAGCACCATCGGCACCGGGAGCACCGTCTGAACCATTAGTGCCATTAGTACCATTAGTACCCGGAGCACCATCAGCACCAGTAGGACCTTGTGTTCCAGGATTACCTTGAGAACCATTAGGTCCAGTAGGTCCAGTAGCACCATCTGCTCCAGAACCTTGAGGACCTTGTGGTCCTACATCACCTTGAGCACCGGCTGGACCTTGAGATCCTTCAGGACCAGCTGGTCCAGCTACACCTGCAGGTCCTTGTGGGCCTTCATCACCTTGAATACCTTGAGGACCTTGAATACCTTGAATACCTTCAGGACCTGTAGGACCTGTAGGACCTTCGATACCCTGAGGACCCTCTGGTCCCTGTGGTCCTTCTGGACCATCATCGCCAGTAGGACCTCCAGCTGGACCAGCGGGACCTTCAGGACCATCAACACCAGGAGGACCAGTAGGACCAGTAGGACCTCCAGCTGGACCAGCCGGACCTTCAGCACCATCGGCACCATCGGCACCAGGAGCACCATCGGCACCAGCAGGACCTTGAGCACCAGTAGGTCCTTGTATACCTTGATCTCCTTGATCTCCTTTTAAACCATGTACACCTTGAGGACCTTGAGGACCTTCTGGACCTTGAGCACCAGCAGGACCTTGAGCACCAGCAGGACCTTGAGCACCGGCTGGACCTTGAGCACCATTTCCTCCACCAACTCCTTGCGACACACCGCGTGCGACTCCTCCTACACCTACTGGTTGTAAATAATTATTCAAATTTTCATTTGTTCTTACAATACCATTAATAGTTCTACTTTTCAAGGAAAAGATTCGAGACATTATAAAAAATTGATAGATTTTTTTTTCAAAAGATCATACACATAATATCGGAAACAAAGAATTCCTAAAATGTCGAAGAGTCCAATCATTCTAACCAGATACTTGTATGTTGAATCTTCTGTATGTCACAGTTTGGTTTCATCATTATTATCAAGAAACCGTGATGAAGCATTGTTTTGGGCGTTTGAACTTTATTGGTCTGGATTCCAAAAAAAGGTATACGAATTGATTTTCCAAACACTTAAAATTAGATTCCCCACATACGAAAATCTCTACAATTGTTTGTTTGAGAAATATTGGAACGAAGGCGTTGTTCCCTACAATGTAGTCTTCTTTGTGGAAAACTTGTGTGCTATTTCAGAGAATAATGAAAATCAATTCAAACAGAATTTGTTAGTCGAAACCATAACAAAGGAAAGTATCAAACAAAATGAAACCAACCACGAAATCAAAATGAATTTCCATTATTTACCTAAAGTTTGTAAGTTTCAAACAAAAGAAGAAACCGACCCAAAAATCGTGAAAAAACGGTTGGATATATTTCGTAACAACTGGCTAAGCCACGCGGCATATTCACCAATATGGAAAGAACGAATTGTCAAATTTGGCGGAGTCATCGACAAACGAAAGAAATCCGTTACATTTCCAAATGATGATATGTTTGATGACTTTCATGACGAATACGGAGTCGAACCGGAAGAACAACCTAAAACTATTTATCGTGCTTGTTTAGGAGTTACACTATAAACAATAAAAAATACTTTATACTACTCTAGCTACAAGCTTTTTTATTCTTTTTTACTAAACTTCATTTACTTACCTAATCATATGACTCCATTTCCAATTCTCCCAAAACATCCATTTGCTCCTTTGTCAAAATCGGCTCTTCCTTATCGGAGTTTGATTCTTCTAAAACAGGTGTTTCATTACATTGTTTAGGTTTTCGCACAATCTTTTTCTTAATTGGTGGCGATACAGGATTTTCTGTTTCATCCAATTGTTCTAAAGATTCTTTGCGATCTTCTGAAACATCTCCACTGGATTCAACAACGACTGTTTTAGTAGATGCTGCTTTCTTTCTAGTCTTTTTTTCTTTTTTAGCAGGAGCATTACTAGTAGATGGTTCATCTAAAGGGGCATTGTTGGCAGCTTCCACAATTTGTGCGACTATGTCATCGCCTTCCACAATAATATTCTTTTTGGACTTCTTACGCTCTTTCTTCACAGGAGCTTCTTTAGGAGTTTCAACACTAGGAACTTCAACAACTGGTTCAGCACTGGTTTCAACATTAGGAACTTCAACATTAGGAACTTCAACAACTGGTTTTTGCGACTCTACAACTTGTTCAGTTTCTAATGCTTTTACTTTCTTAGACTTTCTTGGTTTAGCTGGCGGCTTGTTATGAAGTTTCACCATTTGTTTAATTTCTTTGTCCATTTCTTTAGAGTCACTTTCAAAGGAATCAAACAATATTTGTTTTTCTTCATTGGTTGCCAAGTAAATGCCTAAACCTTTTACTACGGCGTCCATATGAATGGCCTCGATTTCACCATTGTTCTGAAGTTTCTTCATAAACCATAAAGCAAATTTAGTATAATTTTTATACTTAGGAGCCAATGGCTTGGACTTAGTGAGTTCCTTAGGAAGAACTTCGGTATTAACAACAGATTGAGTGTTCATTTGTTCGACAGTAGACATATTGTAAGTGTATTTCAATAGGAATTAATGCCTTTCAATATTTTAAAAAAAAGGGATCAATTTTTTACTTAGGGGGTCTTAAAAATTTCCCAAAAATTTGATAACTTTAGGTTGTTCTCCAAAACATATATCTACTTCATTGATAAAAGTGTCATTTTGATATAACTTGTGTTGTCCGGTTTCTTGGTCTTCTTCCATTTCCATAATGGAATATTTCAAATGTCTTAAATTCAAAATTTCAGGTAGCAGTTTTTTCTTATACAATTCGACAATATCCTTCAATACATCTCGACTATTTACTTTCTTGTATTCATTTACAAGTTCTTTAATGGTCATTATCATTTTTTGGATTTCTATTTTCTTCAATTCCATTTTTTCGCGTTTGTCTTTTGAAAAATGTAATTGGTTGTATTTATTTTTGACCTCCATCAAAATATCGTTGTTTGAATTGTATTCTTCATATTCTTCTTTAAATTCTTTCGACACTTTAGACTCACTTACATATTCCATTAATGTATCCATTTTCATTTTGATAATATTTTCCTTATTTTCTTCTAAGCCTCCTTCAAATAACCGAATAGCCTCTTGTAAATTATCATATTCACCAGCAAAAATTTTGATATTTAAATTACATCCAGAATTGGGGCTTCCACATAATGCCGTATATGTTCGATTTTTACAAGAAAAAATTGTTCCCACTGGCCTCTTACAATTAATACATTGAGGTTTCAGTTTCACCATCTCTTTCTTATATGCAGCTTTATTATTCACCCTTTTATATAAAGTGTGTTGCTGTGCCTTTACACGTGATTCATATTCTGTTTTAAGCATAAAATATTTATTCAAAGACTCATACACATCATATTTAGGGATTTCATCATCGTCATCTTTGCGATGTCTCAATATTTCATTGGTAGGTAAATTTTCATTATTGAAATCGGTTACGTTTTCAGGCATATTGTGTATGGTCAACGCACGATTTCCAGAACAGTGTAATACGTCAAGTTTTGTTACTCCATCCAAATCCAATTTTCGTAAATCATTATTATTACAAAATATTTGTTCTAGACTCGGTGGTAAGTTGTCTAATTCGATTAAAACATTCTCTGAAATTTTGAGAACCTTCAATTCTTTTAATTTAGAAATATCAATATGTTTGATACCATTTCCTTCCAAATCTAACATTTCCAAAGTTTCTGGTAAATCATCCACTTGTATCAATAAATTCTTCGGACAAGACAATTCTTTGATATTTTTTGGAATGTTTTTTAAACTAGTTATTTGCCCGGGCGAAAATCGGAGTTTTTCTATATTTGTGAAATTACATTCTTTCAAAACTTCTAAATCAATATCACCAACCAACGGCTCTTTGAAGAATATATCTGTATCGGTCGCAAATAAATTCTCCAAAACATCAAATATTGTTTTTTGACCACTATTTTCTGAAATTGCCGTTTCACGCTGTCTATCTATTAAACTCATTATATAATCTATACTAAAATCTTAGATTATATATCATACAAAATACCTTCCATATTGTATTTATATATTCATATTGGTCGCAAGTCTGTTGTCGGTAATCCTGTTATACTTGCTCGGGAATTAATACTATGTTGATGATCCTTATAATACCTGATTTTGGATAATATATATTCTTGCTCTTTTTGCGTCTTATATGCTTGTTGTTCCGGAGACAGTTTGTTCTTATAACAATAATACAATATCAAAGCCACTAGTCCTACAAATACGACTAAAGTTCCTATGTTTAAAACATACAAGTATATAGATACTCGATTGTCGTGGCACTTGGATAGTAAATTTGTCATATAATGCTTTGCCCCTGGCTCTATTAATCTAGGGTTGTATTCCATTTAAACATATATTGTATGATCATACATATAAAACAAATAAATAACAAAATATAGCTAATATTATGGCTATCAACCATACAGGAACAACGGTTTTATGTTTGAAACCGATTCCAAAGGGTCTAAATCCACCATGTCTATTGTATGCGAAACCCGGTTTTGTATAATGAACTATTGAAAATAAAATTAAAAACAGTAAAATAGCAAACAGTGGTCTATTGTATCGAACATACACTAAATTCATTTGTTTAGTTAATCTATATTATATTTCTAAATTTTTTGTTTCTAAATCTTCGAATCTTTTATTAATACTTTGAATGAATTCCGGATATTTTTCATATGTATTTAAATATGTGCTGTTTGCGTGAACTGAATGTTCGTATTCCATTTTGGGAACAATATGAAACTCTGCATCCATTTGCTCCATAAATAATATATTCATATAAGTGACATCACAAGCTGATGACATACACAGCTTATCACGTTCATTTTCTATATTCAAATTATCTACCAAGTATTTGTTCAATACATAGTTGCCAGTGTTCATTAATACTCGCAATGGTGCCCTTTCTCCCATTTCTTGTTTCTCGTGTTCTTCAAACACCTTTAATAATCCACGTTTATATACCATATTATCGAAATGTCGGAAATCATAATGAGGGTCTGCATTGTCTGGGGCCAATATGGTGGCTTTTCCTAAATCATTTGTTTGAATATATTCATAAGCTGATTTAAAATATATTTCATTGGCACAATTGTCAGAATCCATTAAAATGATCCATTCGTTTTTGGCGTGTTTACAAGCGTTTAATTTATTCAAAAATGGCCCATTTTCACCTTCGTGTATAACTGTTTTGATAATGGAATTTGGAAAAGCATTTTTGATTTTTTCTGCGTCACGACCATCTTCATCGCTTACAATGATTTCATCGATGTATTTTATTGTCAAAAATCGAGGTAAATACCATCGCAAATAATTATCAAACCGATCCATTGTAGAAATACACAATGAAAAATACATGGATTAAATGGTTGAATTATTATAATACTTTCTTTATAATAATTTCTATATTCGTTTTGTGTGGATTGTTTAGTTCCTAAAAATCGTCTTCTTCGTCTTCACTGTAATATTGGCCATCCATATAATTTTCACTCAGTTGATTTATGTCTAAAGCTTCGATCTCGTCCGCTATATTGTCAACCATCTCATCTATGTTTTCATCATCTTGAATATCTATATCTTTGAAACCTTGGATTAAGTTCTCCATACGTTCTCTGTCACTTGTAGCAACATCATATATAAATAACCCTTTTGTTTGTCCTACATTCCATTCATCCATCTTATATTGCTTCTTTGTATTTACCACTTTACGTTCTTCTATCGTCATATTCCCCAATCGTTCCATAATACGAGCCTTTTCTTGTTGTTTGTATTTGTGTGTCTTTTCTATAATACTATTGTAATCGAAATCAATGATGGTTTTATTGTTCATTGCTATTTCTAAAAATGCTTTCATCATCATTCCCACGCGTTTTTTGAATTCTTCTCTGTTACCCAATTCAATATTCACTTGAGCCATTTCATTATATACTTCTTCGAATTCATCAGACACTTCACTATATTCCACTTCGTAATTATTTAATGATTCGTCATTCATTTCAGCAATGGCTTGACGCCGTTCATTTCGTTGTTCTTGAATATCTTGGGTCAATAATTGGTCATTGTTAGCACATTCCACAAACTCATACAAAATGGAATATATGATGTATCTGAAAAGCATATATAATGTGTTTTTATCAAACAAACTGTAAAATACGTGTTCATGTTTACGAATTGAATTATATACTGGTAAAAACTCCACGAATAATTTCACATCCTTTAATCTTGTTTGAAGTTCTCGTAGAAATCGTTCTAAACCAGCGTCTTTGAAAAATGGTTTGAAAGAATCATAGTATTTGGAAACGTTGTTTTTGATGTCTAAGTAATCGTTTTTACCCAATCCCCAATATTTTTGGAATATTCGATTGTCATTCAAACAACCACGAATAATAAGTGTTGGATACAAATGAGTAATATTATATACGAAATTCTTCAAATAATTTACAATTGTATACATTCCTTCGTCACAATATTGGTTTGTTTCTTTGTCCAATGTCCAGATGGTCAGTTCGCTCAAGAAATTATGTATTTTATCATATTCACGTTGTCTCAATTCACCTTGTGTGTTCAAAAATCTCATAATGCTATCGTATTTTCGGGAATTCTCTCGTGCTAAATAATCTTTCAGTTTTCGAATAGACGCCGATTGGTTTTCTTCCTTATCATCTTCGTCGTCTTCGTCAAACACATACATCTTATTTGCTTTATACTTCTCCAATATACTACGCATTAATTGAACGAATTCTTTTTCTGCGAAATTTGTTTCTTGAGGTTCCAACACATTTAATATATCTTTTAGAGAACCGATTCCATCGTATTCGACCGTTTGTGTATCCAATTCCAACAAATTATCTTGATATACGATTTGCATAAAATTCAAGTAATCCGTCAATGAAAAATCTTTATGAGCCTCGCGTTTCAAAAATGATATTTTCTCCTCAATTGAGGCCTTTGGGTCATATCCAATAGGAACTTCTTGGAAAAATGCGTGGAACTTCTCCGGAATGGGTAAACCTTTATCCAACCCACAATAATGTATGAAAGCCAAGTATATGTTTTCTTCGATAGGGTCTTTCGGTAGAAGTGTTTTTGTAGTATAATGTGCTGGCTCATACACTAATAATGTAGAACGTGTTAGTTTATTGGTATACTCGATTAATCCCGATAATGACTTAATAACACGCACATAATGGTCGATGCTTTTGTTTTCTTCTATAAAATAGTAAATTGGATTGTTTGATTCTCCCTCATTACAACAAGCATTTTGTAAAAATGGCTCATTTCCACTGGTTTTCAGCAACAAATCCTTTTTATTTACCAATTCCTGAATCGCCTCCATTATTCCATAAGAATAATATGAAATCTTACTCTTCAATACCATATAATCCTTATGTTGGTCCTTTTTACCCTTCCTCAATAATTCCATATACTCTTTGGAAAAATCTTGCGAGACACTGTGTAACCCTTTCAATATATTTGTATCGATCAATGGCGGCATAAATTGTTTCCATTTCTCTATTACATACTCTTCTGGAATTTCCACCACAGGATGATTCAAGATGTATTCGCGTTTTTTCAAATACATTTCATCGACTTCACTGTGTTTGATTACAATAGAATCAATGATTGAACGCAACTGCTCAGTCAATAGTGTAGCTCCCGTTTTTCCGATGGAATCCCACGGTTCATACGACGCCTTCATTTTATCCAACACACATCCTAAATATTGAATACCTTCGATGTTCTCAGGACCAGTCATTGGAAAACCTTCAAAGGAACGAATACATCCCGGAAATGTTTTCTTCGTTTGGAAATAAGGAATCGATGTTTGAATACACACTAATATCACTGAACTAATGATTTGAATCATTGTTTTGTTTTTCTTCTTTTGGTATGAAATAGGTGTTTTTCCCGTTTTGGCCTTAGTTTCTACAATGTATCTTTCGTATTCTTCTTTATCTACTATATTTTTCGCACATATATCATTTGATATTCTGAGAACCTGATCTTCGAAATCATTCAATGGAATACCAATGTTTGTAGCAATAGAAATATATATTTTGTAAATCTCTTCCATACGCTCGTTCTCAAACACTCGAACTTTTTTCTTCTTCAATTTGTCCAAAATCACTTCGCTTGTATCTTTTTCCATCACCGCGTGTGTAGTTACTCGAAATCCTTCTTCTGTGAACCCTTCTTCATTCACTAAATCTATTTTACAGATTTCTTCGCCACTACCATACTTATCAATGATGGCATCGCCACTTTCACTCAATCGACCCCGTTCGGCACACACAATATCCAACATTTGAGCATATTCATATTGGCCATGTAATACGAATGTTTCTGCTAAAGTTATGTGAAATGATGCGATTAATTTTGTGTCGGTTTCTTTACAATATTTGAAATGTATGTCTTCCTTGAAATCCTCAGTGACCCTCGGTTCTCTACAAAACTTCTCGTAAAATTTCATGATATCATTCTGCTTTTTAGCAAAATCCGATTGCCCCATAATGTTGTTCTTCAATTTCAAATAGGGTGAACGAATTATGTTCTCATCTACGGTTCTCACGCCTAAACCAATCTGATAAGCAATGTTATTATATTTATATAATTCTGTATGATTCAATGCACTTAATCGATGAATGTATTTCATATGTTTTATGATTTGCTTTTCCAAATTTTCGATAGTATCTTCTTTACTCATTTCATATCTTCGGTCAAACTCCTTCAATGCTTTTTTGCGTGCCGCTTCATTCATTCGTTTTTCGGATTCTTTCGTGCTTTCACATTCATTACCCTTAATAGGATTCCTAATGTTTTGAAAACACTTTTTGCTTAAATTACAAAACAATGTGCTAGAGTCCAAAAAGGATTCTTCGTCAATATCTTTGTCTTCTACCCAATATCCTTTCTTTCTTTGGAAAAACTTCAACTTCTTTCTCAAACTAGCTTCTTGCTCGACTTTCTCGCGTTCCTTTTCCGCTAAATCATCCAAATCGACATTTTTGGGTAATTTAGGAGAAATTTCCAACAGAGCATATTCACCTTCTTGGACTTTTCTCTTATTCGCGATGAGTCTTTCCGCCATTTCTTGTGCCATAGATTCAGGACAATCGTGTTTTTCTATCAAAACTTCTTTTAGCCATCCGGGGAATTTTTCCGGCAATTTTTCCTTTTGTTGTTGTTTGTATTTTTCCATAATGTAGTAAGGTGTATCGTCAAAATCTTCGTCATAATAGACTTCATCACTATGATTATCATTTTGTAAATCTACCACTGAACTATACTTCTTTGTTAATACACGCTGATTACAATCTTTCGCCTTAATCTTTTCATTTTTGTCGGTTTCATCATACTGTTCTGAACCTTCTTCTAAAATTACAGCTAAATTATTGGGAGTCATCAAAGATGTTAATAAGGAAGCAATCAATTGTGTAAGAAGAACACCATTGTCAAAATCCAACATCATCTTCAATAATTCTTCGGATGAATATGTGTCTTCCACCAATTCTCTATTCGGCATTTTATATCCCGTTAAACACTTCTTAAGAACATCTTCTTTTTCCAACAACAATCGTATTATTAACAATGGTTCTCGAGTTACATGATAATTTGTGTTTTTGTATGTTTCAAACTCTTCACCTTTACTCAATATTTCTTTCTTCAATTCTTTGATTCGTTCTTTCAAGAAGAAGCGGATTTCTTTATATTGTGGTAAAGTAATGTTTTCACTATAGATCAAAAATGGCTCTAAAATACCTACAACGCCTTTAAAAGACAAATCGTATTGTATGTATTTGCGAGTGATTTTGATCAATTGCCATGTGTTAGGGATTACGACATTCAAAAACTTATGAAGCTTGTTAGGATCTTCAATATTATCATCCAATATGTATTCACTGATTTCCGACAAAAACGAAGATTTATTCTCTTTTTCATCATAGTCTATTTCTTGTCGGAAGTCTTCGATTACTTTAGGCAATATTCTAGTATTCTTTCGGAGAACCTTTGAAATCATAAAAAAATCACGGTGTAACTTGGTTTTTTCATACAACGATGTTCCGGGCATATCAATCGCACTAAACTTCATTACACTCGAAGGCAAACATACAAACGATTTCACCACAATCTTATCGTTTCTTTGTAACGGTCTCACAATAGCACGGTCTTTACCATCCACCATTTCTTTTGACAGCTTCGATGAACTCAAACAATAATTCTGTATGACAAACTTGCGTTTAACAATTTCCATCTTCTTTTGCGACTTTTTCAAAACACTACTTTCGAAATGGTCTAAATTGGTCAATACACTTTCCATATCAGTGTTTACTTGGATTTTATCTAAATAGTCTTTACGTTCCGTCTCATAAAATGGCGTGAATTGATTGCCCAAATCTTGGGTTCTCGAATAATACACGTTGCTACCTTCATTGTTGAAATTATACAAAGTTTCATACAAATCATTCACTGGGTCGGTTCTAATAAGTGTGTAATCGGCGTTAGCTTCACCATTGATTTCATCTTCTTCAGACACATATAATTTCTTCTTCGTAAATGATGTAGGAATGAACCAACGAAGTTTTTTGTCCATTTTTTCGATGTGGTCAATGAGCGGTTTATTGAAATCCTGGTCTTGGACTTTGGCACGAAGAACATCGCCATTTTCATCAAACAGCGAAAAGTCTTGTCGTAATTCTTTGAAACGCTCTATCATAGTATGAATACGTGTCATTACCGAATCCGTGCGTTGCGATGTAGGCACAGTGGACAATAATTCATCCAACAGACTATTTGTTTGAGTTTCAATTCCATAACGCCTTTGGTTCTCTGGCAATTCGCGGATTTGCTGGATTTCCTCCAAACGAGAGCCGAATATAATATTGTTGGCCTTGTTGTATGCCGAACGCAAAGTATCGCGGATATTTTCATCAGGTTCAGCGTCTTCGGGTAGACGATTAATAGACTCACCATTTTCCAAATATTCCACCATATTTTCAGTGTCCGGTTCTTGTTTTTGAGAGTCTTCATCTAAATCTTCCTTACTCATTCCTTTCAAACTATCTAAACCCGCTGGTTTGGGGCGAACAATTATTTTTTCCAAAGGAATATTTTTAGGTAAACCCTTATATTCGAAATCAATGTATATAATATCTAAATCTGGATAAGTCGTTATTTCTATTTGATCATTCACCAAGTCTGTAATTTCACCTGTAATAGTTGTCGATACAACTCCCGTAAAGTAGAGTTCAACCCAAGTATTAATGAGTAAATTATGTTGTCGTGCGAATCCGGGTTCTTCACTGCGACTCAACAAGTTCATATGTTGGATAGATTCATCTGACAAACCACCCGAACCATTCAAATAGAGATTCTTGTGTTCTCTACTCGAAATATTGATTAATTTAATGAATTCATCGTCGATATAGAGAACATAGAAAGATACTTCATGAATTTCCGGATTTGTTGGGGCGATGATTTCTATAATATCTCCTAATTCCAATTCTAAATTATCAAGATTATTAGGTGTTTCTTCTTTCTCAGACATATGTATTTATATTATAAATAGATACTATTCTAAATTACTATTCGTGTTGAATATATATTTTTCTATGTATTCAACTACTACTAAACCTCTCCATTTATTTCTTGTGTGTTTTCCTCTGTTTTGGTTTTTGGTTTTTCATCGACTTAATACGCTTGAATGTAGAACGCTTCTTCTTGTATTGTCGGCGGGTTCTTCTACCACCTGTATTTGGTTTTGTTATCCATTGAGAAGGTTCTTTATAGGCACTTACATTTTGTTGCCTTCTTGTTTCTTCTGGTGTAAATCCAACACTTCCTTTGATAATACCATTATACAAATCACTGTTCTTGTTCAATAAATCATTCGCCTCTTCGAAAGTAAGGTCCAAAGTAGTAATCATTTTTCTAACTAAATCTAAATTGTTTGAAAATCGATTGGGCTTCTCTTTGAATATACGCAATCTATCATCTAAACGACCTTTCTCTGCGTCTAAATCTTTAGCACCAATAAGTCCTTTTGCGTCTTCTGCTAATCCTACACCAAGACGACCTAAAGTGCTCACAAAACTCGAATCTTTTAAATCCGCATTGTCAGCTTTATCTAATTTGCCACCTAATTCTTGAAACAAACCACTTCCTTTTAAATTATCACGTTGAACAGGTGTCAATAATGATGTCAAATCATTATTTTGATGAATTGTTGTAAAGAAAATATCCAATTGATTAATAATATAAATATACATCAAGCTTTTCAATTCACTAACACCTTCATTTGTATTTTTGTTAACTTTAATACTCATTACAATATTTTTGATTTCGGATTTCTCTTCTTCTGATAATGTAGTATCATTCTGGATTTTATCAGTGATTTTTCTTTTCAAATCTCCCACAATAGAATCATTCATATCACCTCCTAAATACTTAATAGGGTCCAAAATTGAAAATCCCGCTTCTCTCACGGCAGCCACCGGCTGGAATTTAGAATCCACATATTGAACTTTACTTTCAGGCGGTTTCTCTACAACAACTGGTTGAACTACCGGTGGTGATGGAGGAGGAGGCATCATTGGCATATTGGACGGTCTTTGAGACATAGACACATCGCCGGGGTTTACAAGACAATCCGGCTTGACATTTTGTTGGATAGCCTGTTTGACAATATCGATGACGGTTTCACATTTTCCACACGAAGAAAATACAGTGCTAAAGGCTGAAGCATATTTCAACAACAGACCCAATACTTTTTCGAAATAAATCGCCTTATAATCCATTGTGTCTCTATTTCCAGTAGTTTTTATTAAATTTTCCATCTTAAGTGAATCATCCACCTTGAATATACTATCGTCAACATAGTTCAAGAAAGAGTCTCCTATTTCACCATAGGTGGCTCTCTTAATTCTTGTTTGGTCAAATCCTTTCAATATCTTTCCACGCTTCAATTTAATAGCATCTGCTTTTACGTCATTGGCCTTAGCCCACGCCGTAGCTCTATACACTAAATCTAATTGTTTGACAGCATTTTCCCTATTTGGCGTATTTTCTCTGTAATCTTTACGTATTTGCTCAAATTTGAATGCTATATTCTTATCATTGGCGGAATATTCACTTGTAATTAATTTCACATCGTCACTGTAGTGCATGAAATCAATACCTTTTACTTGATTCTTAATTTTAAACATAGCACCCCCATCTGAATTCTTATCTAAAGTTGTCATACAATATACTATATTATGATAAAATAATATAAATATATTTATACAATAAATCAATAGTAATAGTGTAATTATGGGTGAAAAAATAGTCAATGTGAAACAAGTTTATGGCGAACCTTTGGAATATATTATGTGTGAAGACTCCTCTGATAATTTCATACAAATAAAAAGTAAAGGTGAAGAAAAAGCCAATATTTTGGCGATGATTCCTTCTAAAATAATGGCTCCGCAAGATTTCCAACAAAAATTCGCCGATGTAGAATCAAACAAAATTACTTATCAAGAATTCATCGAAGGAACATTCGTGTGTTTATTTTACGACGAACGCATATGTGGTTGGGAATTGGCGACCAAAAAATCTATTGGGTGTAACAATTGGTATATTCGCAATGAATACAAGGTCGGCAATTTTGCCCATCAACTCACTTTCCGTCAAATGTTCGTAGAATGTATGGGCGAACCATTCGACAAGGATTTGAATGAAACCTCATTTTTGAAAGAACTGCCTAAACCTTGTTGTTATCATTTTGTCATACAACATCCTTCCAATAAAATGGTTCTAAACATTCAAACTCCAAAGGCATATTTAGTGGATGTGTATGAGATTACGCCAGATAGTTTCATACATACTGAACGTTCTGACTATATGGAATGGCCTTCCTTGAAAAATCTAACACAGATACATTATCCAGCCACATACGATTTGTCATTTTCAAATGTGTTTGATAATGTTTTTATGAATGGCTTTTTTGAAGAACATAACGGACAGGGATTAATGATAGTTGAAAAGGCGTGTGGTGCTCAAACACTTATAGAAGACTTTGAATATGTGAAATGTAAAGAATTGCGTGGAAACCATCCTAATTTACAGTATTTGTATTTGTCTTTATTACAACAACGCAAACTATCGCAATTTTTGAATGTGTTCACCGAATATAAGGGTTTATTTGGAGATTTCTTTGAAGAGTTGAAACAATATGTTCACGAACTTCATCAAAGTTATGTTTCATATTATGTGTTGAAAAAAGGCGACAACATTTCCAAGAAATATTTCCCATTGGTTTACAGACTTCATCATGAAGTATATTTAGTGGAAAAGGAAAAAGACCCATCATTAGTAATGAAACGAGGTGTCGTGGATAAATATGTTCGAAATTTAGAAA
>MDTG01173844.1_pt1 | contig 15216 bp, 18 predicted proteins | sample 811421 | NCBI WGS metagenome assembly MDTG01 (sample SAMN05326645, study PRJNA326480) | marine metagenome | isolation source: seawater | place: Pacific Ocean: South East | collected 2011
AATCTTTTGATGCAGGATGCGATGTCATATTGTATTGCAAAGGTGAAATTTCGGAAATGAGAAAAATTTATCCCTATGTTAAAACAATTGAACAAAAATATTATAATTATTTCTTTAATGATATGAAGAATCTTATACTCAAAACACAGCCAATTTTAGATTATAAAAAATTACTTTTTTCAAATAACTTAATATTAAAAAGATGCAGTTAAATTTAAACATTAGCGGTTATGAAGGGCCATTAGACTTACTTCTTGACCTTTCAAAAAAACAGAAGGTCGATATAAAAAAAATTTCGATTTTAGAGCTGGCAAATCAATATTTAGAATTTATTAACGATAATATTGATCAGATTAAGCTTTCAGCTGATTACCTAGTAATGGCATCATTATTAGCATATTTAAAATCCAAATTACTTTTGCCTAATGAAGACGAGGGTAACCTTGATGAGATTGAAGAAGATCTTACTCAAAGACTAGTACATTATGATGCAATAAAAAAATTGGGAAAGAAAATTTTTGAGCTTCCGCAAGACAAGAAAGACTTCTTAATCATAAAAATTAGAAATGAATTTTTGATAAGTAATAAAATTGTTCCAAAACTTACATTGCAAGATTTAATTTTAAAATTTTCAATTATTCTTAAAAATCAAAAAACAATTAAGATTATTTCTGACGAAACAGATTTGTTCTCAGTAGAGGATGGCATTAAATGGTTGAAAAATATTTTTGAAAAAAATGAGAAGGATTGGTTTTTTCTTTTTGACTTTTTGCCATCTGCACAATTAAGTAAAAAAAAAAAAAAATCTGCAGTGGTATCTTTACTTCTTGCATCTTTAAATGAAGTATTCCAAGGCAAGATTATTATTAATCAGAGAGATCACTTTGATAAAATTATGATAAAACAAAAATAATGAATTATAATTTAGCAAAAAATTTTATTGAATCGCTTTTGTTTTCTGCTGCTGAACCACTGTCAAAAAAGGATTTAATTAAAATGTTAACACCACATGGAAATTTTGATGTAGACAAAATTTTAAATGAATTAGTTGAAGAATATAGTGATAGAGGTGTTATTCTATTTTCATCAGATAATAAGTATTATTTTAAAACATCTGAAACATTAAGAGAATTTCTAATTATCCAAACAAAAAAAACCAAAAATCTGTCTAATGCTGCAATAGAAACATTAGCAATTATTTCGTATCACCAACCAGTTACAAGAGCTGAAATTGAAAAGATTAGAGGTAAGCCAGTTTTTAGAGGTACTTTGGATTCCTTATTAGAATTAAAGTGGATAAAGCCTGCAGGAAGAAGAGAAACGCCAGGTAGACCAGTTACATGGATTACAGATACAGCGTTTTTAAAGCATTTTAGTTTAAAAAGTATTAAAGATTTACCAAAAATTGATGAATTAGAGTCAATAATTTTGTAGTATTAAAAAAAGGAGTTATATGTTTGGTCTTGGTCATTGGGAAATTCTTTTAATTTTAGTTATTGTTCTGATAGTTTTTGGAGCTGGAAAGTTGCCAAAAGTAGCGACTGAACTTGCTAAAGGAATTAAATCTTTTAAACAAGGTTTAAAGGAAAACAAAAAGAAAGATGAAGAAAAAAATTAATGTTCAATATTGGTATATTTGAGCTCGTTTTAATTTTTTTCTTTTTGGTACTTTTTGTTAAGCCTGAAGAAATACCAAAAATATCAAAAAACCTAGGGTTGTTTTACAGAAAAATAAATCGTTACTTTTTAAATTTAAAATATGAACTGAATGAAATAACCATAGATAAAAATTATGAAGAAATCAAACCTGAAAGGTCAAAAAAGAAAAATATTACAAAAAAAAAGAATAAACTAAAATGAAATATATAGAATATTTTAGAGAGCTCAGGAATAGGATTTTACTTTGCTTTGTCTTTCTAATAATTAGCTTTTTTTTTTCATTTTATAATGTCAATTATATAAGTGAAATACTTACTTTTCCTTTGTCTGTGTTACTGGACGGTTCAGATAATAAAAGAATGATTTTTACTGGTTTACAAGAGGTTTTTGTCTCCAATTTAAAGATTTCTTTATTTTCAGCCTTTTTGATTTCAATACCCTTTTTTATATGTCAATTAATGTTGTTTTCTTCACCTGCTCTTTACAAGAGTGAAAAAAAAATTTTTTTCCCACTTGTGGTTCTTATTATTTTTTTTTTTTTTTATGGGAATTTTTTTTGCATATTTTTTTTTAATTCCATTAATTTGGTCTTTTTTTATTTCATATGAAAATTTTATTGATGTTTCTTTATTACCAATCCAACTAGAATCAAGATATTCAGAGTACATGAAATTGACAATGTTCTTGTTATTCTCAAGCGGTCTTTCATTTGAATTTCCAATTGTAATTATATTTTTGACAAAAATTGGGCTTTTTAGTGAGCTTTTTCTAAAGAAAAACAGAAAATATTTCTTAATAGGTATTCTTGTTTTTTCTGCTCTTTTTAGCCCGCCAGATATTATTTCGCAGATAGGGATTGCTATTCCTCTAATAATCTTTTATGAACTTTCAATATTATTCATTAGATTTTTCATTAAAAAAAGTTAGCTATGCATGATCCAAAATTTATAAAAGAAAATAGTGATTTTTTTGATGAAGAGCTCAAAAAACGAAATTTTCCAGCATCTTCAAAAAAGATTTTAGAGATTTATTCCTTATATATTAATTTTTTGAATGAAACCCAAAGTCTACAAAAGAAAAAAAATGAATTATCTGAAAAATTTAAGTCATTAAGTTCAAAAAGCGAAATTGAGCAAATAAAAAAAAGTGTAAACAATCTTAAGACAGAGCTAGAAAAAGTAAAATTAAAATCAGAAAAAAAAAAAGAAGAGTTAGAACATATCCTCTTAGAAATTCCAAACCTTGCTGACAAGAAAGTCCCTGAGGGAAGTTCTGAGAAAGATAATAAAATTATTAGTGAGTGGGGTTCTATTGAAAAAACAGATTTTAAAATTTTAAATCATATTGAAATTTCTGAAAAACTAGGACTTATAGATTATGAAATTGCCGTAAAGCTTTCTGGTAGCAGGTTTTCTGTATTAAGATCTGATTTGTCATTACTATTTAGGGCCCTCAAGAATTTCATGCTTGATGTAAATATATTTGAATTTAATTATGAAGAATGCGTTGTTCCAGAATTAGTAAAAAGTAACTGCTTGGTAGGTACAGGGCAACTACCAAAATTTGTTGATGATTTATTTAAAACACATTTCAATGATTTATGGTTAATTCCAACAGCTGAGGTTCCATTAACAAATTTTCACAGGGCAGAAATCATTAATTCTTTAAACTTACCTCTAAGATACACTGCCTTCACAAATTGCTTTAGAACTGAAGCTGGAGCTGCTGGAAAGGAGACTAAGGGATTAATGAGAGAACATCAATTTGGAAAAGTTGAATTAGTGTCAATTGTAGAGCCTAATGATTCAATGAATGAGCTGAATAGAATGATAGAATGTGTTCAATTTATTTTAAAAAAACTTGAACTTCCTCATAGGTTAGTAGAATTATGTTCAGGTGACTTAGGCTTTTCTTCAGCCTATACGATTGATATTGAAGTTTGGATACCTAGTCAGCAAAAGTATAGAGAAGTTTCAAGTTGTTCAAATTGTAAAGACTTTCAATCAAGAAGAATGATGATGAGAGCAAAAGATAATAAAACCGGAAAAATTTTTTTCCCTCATACTCTTAATGGATCATCAATCGCCATTGGAAGAATTTTGATTGGAATTCTTGAAAATTACCAACAATCAGATGGATCAATAAAGATTCCAAAAGTATTGAAAAAATATCTTAACAATAAAGAATTTATTAAAGTCAATGATTAAAAAAAATGATTATTTTACAAAGGTTGATTTATTATTAGAATTAAAAAAAAAAGGCATCTCTGATTTAAATATATTAAATCTGATTGAGGAAACTGATAGAGGATTATTTGTTGATAATCAATTAAAAAAAAAATCAAATTTAAATATAGCCTTACCTATTGAATGTGGCCAAACTATATCACAGCCTTTAATAGTTGCTTATATGACACAAGTATTGGACTTAGATAAAAGTTTAAGAGTTTTAGAAATTGGGACTGGAAGTGGATATCAGTCTTACATCTTATCAAGACTCGTAAGATTTGTTTACACAATAGAGAGATACTATACACTTTCAAAAACAGCTCAGGAACTTTTAAGAAAATTGGGAGTTAAGAATGTTTTTTTTAAGCATGATGATGGAGGCCTTGGATGGATAGATCAAGCACCATTTGATAGAATAATTGTAACCGCTTGTGCTCCGGAAATTCCAACTAAACTATTAAAGCAACTTGATGATACAGGCATTATGGTTGTTCCAATTGGCGAGGATAATGACACTCAAATTCTCAAAAAAGTGATAAAAAAAGGAAAACAATATATTTCAGAAACTTTAATTAATGTTAGGTTTGTACCTTTAATAGAGGGAAAAGAAAACCAATGAATTTATTAATCAAAATTAGTATTTTTTTTTTTCTAGTTAGCTGCGAGTCTTTATTCTTTGATGATTATACCATTAAAACATTTAATAGAGTTAAAGAACCAAGCAGTAGCTTTTATACAGTAAAAAAAGGTGATAATTTATATTTAATATCAAAAAAATATAATGTAACAATTCAAAAAATTATTAATTTTAATAATATTGATTTTCCCTATAAAATTTATCCAAATCAAAAAATTTTTATACCTCGTGAGAGAATTCATATTGTTTCAAAAGGGGAAACACTGTATTCAATTTCTCGAAAATATAAAACAGATATTTTTTCAATAAGAAAATTTAATAAATTAAAGAACACTAATATTATTGAGATAAATCAAAAATTAGTAATTCCTGAAAACAATAAAAAAATTTCCAAGAAAAAAAAATTTAAAGCTAAAAAAATTGATAAAAAGAAAAAAATAGCAGCTAAAACAAAAAAAAAAATTAATATACCAAAATCAAATTACAAAGAAAAATTTGCTTGGCCAGTTAAAGGTAAAATAATTTTAAAATTTGGAAGTAGTTCACCAGGTTTATTTAATGATGGCATAAATATAAGTTCTTCGTCAGGAGCCAAAGTAAGAGCCTCAGGAGATGGAGAAATTGTTTACAGTGGCAATGAAATTCCTGGATATGGTAATTTAATTTTGATTAGACATTCAAAAAATTGGATTACTGCTTATGCTCATCTTGATAAAATTCTTATTAAAAAAGGAAGCTTTGTAAAGAAAGGTGATCATATTGGTTCAGTTGGAAGTAGTGGTAATGTTCAAAATCCACAATTACATTTTGAGATTAGAAAAGGTAAAGAGGCTGTAGATCCATTAAAATATTTATCTTAAGATTTTATATTTTTTATAAATTGAAAAGCCGTTCTCCCTGAAAAGTTCCCTTTACTTGTCGACCAAATGAATGCTTCATCTATAAGTTTTTCAATATTTTTTAGTGAGTTTTTTTTTGCATAATGAATTACGGTATCTAAATATTTTCTTTTGTCATTTTCATGAAACCCAATCCACAAACCAAATCTATCTGATAATGCAATTAAATTTGAATAAATTTCTTTTTTAGATAAATCATCAACAACTTGAAGGTTAGTATCTTTGTTTGAAAGATGACGTAAATTTGATGTTACATAAAATCTTATATTTTTTGAATTACTCAATATACTTCCATCTAAGACACTTTTAAATAGTCTGAACTCAGAGTTTGAACTCTCAAAAGTAATGTCATCTATAAATAAAATGAAATTATTTTTAATACTTCTTAGTTCATAAATTATTTCTGGTAAATATTTTAAACTATCACTTAAAATTTCAATTAACTTAATTTTTTTTTTTGAATTTTTATTTGTTTCTTTAATTATACATTTTACTAATGAGGATTTACCCATTCCTCTTGCACCCCAAAGTAAGATATTATTTGAATCTTTCATTTTTAAAAAATTATTAGTATTGTCAAAAATTAATTTTTTTTGTTTTTCTACAAACAAAATATCTTCCATATTTATATCTAAGTTATAATCTAAAGGCTCAATTCTTAGAGAATTTGGAAGAAATATAAAATAGTCATTGTTTTTAAATATTTGTTCATTTTTAAAAAATTTCATATTTTACTTGATGCTTTTTTGCATTTCCTTATTTTATAGTTGTATACATTAAGTTTACTATTGTTATAAAGTAAAGTTATTAATTTTTTTTTATGAGGTATTATGATTAACTTTGCATACGCCCAAGCATCAGCACAGCAACCTTCAATGTTTGCTTCCTTTATCCCTTTAATACTAATTTTTTTAATTTTCTACTTTTTGTTAATTAGGCCTCAACAAAAGAAGCAAAAAGAGCATAAAAAACTTCTTGAAGGTATTATTAGGGGTGACGAAATCATGACTAGTGGGGGAATACTTGGTAAGGTTACTAAGACTGATGGTGAGAAGTTAAGCGTAGAAATTGCGAAAAATGTTAACGTAACGGTTTTTAGATCAACTGTTGCTGATGTTTTAAATAAAAAGTAATTCAAATGTTGAATATCTCTAAATGGCGAATTCTTTTTGTGCTAAGTATATGTTTAATGGGATTATACTTTGTTTATCCGAACTTTTATAATCAAACTGAGGTAACAGCCTTACCAAAGATTTTTTCAAAAAAACAAGTTAATTTAGGTTTAGACCTGCAAGGAGGCTCTCATTTATTACTTGAGGTAGACACAAATACAGTTCTTAAAGAAAAATCTGAGTATTTAGTAGACGATATTCGAGCTGCGTTAAGAAAACAGAAGATTAAATATAGTAATCTTGGTTCTAAACTTAGTGGAGCGGTAGTAACAATAACAGATAAAAATCTTACCAATGATGCCCGATCTGCAATAAGAGCAAATATAGAAAAAGGAATTTTAATTAATACTGATGATAATAAATTAAACCTTTCTTTTTCTGAACAGTATATCATTGATTCTAATAACAGTACTGTCGATCAATCAATTGAGGTTGTTAGAAAAAGAGTTGATGAATCTGGCACAAAAGAACCTGTTATTCAAAAACAAGGTCTTAGGAGAATAATTGTTCAACTACCTGGAATTAAGGATCCAGAAAGAATTAGGTCATTAATTGGTAGAACAGCTAAATTAAACTTTCACTTACTTGATCCCACAACAGTTGAGTTAGCAAATCAAAGAGGAAAACTACCACCTGGGACCTTCAAAGTTCCTAATGCCAACCCAGCTGGTTATGAAAAAGAATTTATTGTGAAAAAAAGAATCTTATTGACAGGTGACAATTTAGTAAATGCTGCCGCTACTGTTGACCCTCAATCTGGAAAGTATGTTGTAGCATTTGAATTTGACAGAAAAGGAGCTAAAAAATTTGCAAAAATTACAACAGAGAATACTTACCAAAGATTGGCAATTTTATTAGACAATAATGTAATTAGCGCACCTCAAATAAGAGAACCAATTACGGGAGGACAAGGAAATATTAGTGGAAACTTTTCTCCAGAGACTGCCAACGATTTGGCTGTTTTGCTCAGAGCAGGTTCATTGCCTGCACCGATTGATGTTTTAGAAGAAAGGACTGTTGGACCAAGCTTGGGTATTGACTCAATAAAAGCTGGTAAAAAAGCCTTGATAGTTGGTTTTATCTTAGTGATTGTTTTTATGATTTTAAGGTATAAGTTTTTTGGTATTATAGCTGACATAGCTATAATTTTTAATGTTGTTCTTTTAATATCTCTATTAAGTGTAATTGAAGCAACATTAACTATGCCAGGAATTGCCGGTATTGTATTAACCGTTGGTATGGCTGTTGATGCGAATGTACTTGTTTTTGAAAGAATAAAAGAGGAACTTAAGTCTGGAAGGTCAATTATGAACTCAATTGATTTAGGTTATAAATATGCATTAAAAACAATTGTTGATGCTAATTTAACAACTTTAATCGCTGCATTACTTCTCTATAATTATGGATCTGGACCTATAAAGGGATTTGCCGTCACGCTTAGTATGGGAATAATCTCCTCGATGTTCACTGCTCTGATACTAACTAAACTTATTGTTAGTGTTTGGGTTATCAAACTTAAACCAAATAAGATTTATATCTAATGACTCTAAATTTTTTTAAATATAGACGAATTGCATTTTTCTTTTCAATGATTCTTATCATAAGCTCTGTATTTTTATTTTTAAAGACAAAGCTAAATTTAGGCATAGATTTTAAGGGCGGTATAATGATTGAGGCTAATTTTAGTAAATTACCTAATTTGTCTGATTTGAGAAATCAATTAGACGCTTTGACACCAGGTAATGTTGAAATTCAGGAATTCGGGTCAAAAACTAATGTGTTGATTAGAATTGAAAAAAATTCCGACGTTGAAGATGAGCAAAAAGAACTCATAAATATTTTAAAAAATGAGCTTCCATCCGATGTGGATTATAGAAGGATAGAATTTGTTGGACCAAAGGTGGGTAAAGAATTACAAATAATTGCTCTAAAAGCAGTTTTATTTTCACTTATAGCAATGTTTATTTATATTTGGTTTAGATTTTCTGGCTGGCAGTTTGGACTTGGAGCATTAATTGCCTTGTTCCATGATGTAATTACAACTATTGGTTTTTTTTCTTTGTCACAAATAGAGTTTAATTTAGCTTCAATTGCAGCTATCCTAACTATTGCAGGGTATTCTATCAATGATACCGTTGTGGTTTTTGATAGAATAAGAGAAAATATAACCAAAAAAAAGATACCATTCTCTGATTTGTTGAATATTTCTATAACTCAAACTTTGTCAAGAACATTGATGACATCTATTACAACACTTTTAGCCTTAGGAGCTCTTTTAATTTTCGGTGGGCAAGTTGTTAAAGGGTTTGTAAGTGCCATGATTTGGGGAGTTTTAGTAGGAACTTATTCCTCAATATTTGTTGCATCACCTTTGATAGCATTTCTGGGATATAGAATTGCTAAAGAAGAATCTTCTTAACATAGATTAGAAGTTCTAACTTTTTTAGTGTCCTAACTTATCATTATTTAAGGATTTAAGAGAATAAGGGATTAACAATGAACTTTCAAAGAATTTTTTGAAACCGAGAGAACAACTTGTCCAAGTATTTGATTAGATTTTATTGGACCAATTTTTTCAGTTGGAATACTAGAATTGTTTTCGCCCTTGAACCAAAGATTTTCTTTTCTATCAATTTTGATAAGCTTTTTTACTATTTTCCCATATTTCTTGTGACTTATTACAAAAAGTTTATTTAGTTTAAGGCTTTTGTTTACAGTTAGGACGTAGGAATTTGAAAAAAGCAACGGAACCATGCTGAAACCTTTTATTTTAAAAATCGAAATATTCAATTTTGTCTACTTTTTTAAATCAGGGTAAATAATATCCTGTTCTGGTGGGTATGGACTTGTGGATTTAAAAGTCTTTATGCCTTTAGAGTCCCAAAAAATCTCAGCAAATCTGTTAACTTTCTCCAAAAGTTCAACTGTTGCTCCTTTATCAATATTTTGTTTAGCTTTGGAGGCCAAAAGCATTATTGAATGAGTTAAATCATGTAGTTCAGGATATTTTTCGAGTTGAGGTTGTTTTATATAATCTCCCCAAATTACTCTTATTTCATCTTTAACTTTATGACCATGTTCTTCCTTTTGGGCAATTAATCTTGATAATTGAGCATGATCGGACACTGAAAGTGAGTCTTTTGAAGTTATTTCTTCAATTAAATCTACTAACCTTATCATTGTTAATACTGCGATTTGAGAAATAATTGGGTCATAAATTTTGCATGGAATATCACAATGAGCTTTAATTTCTGGGAACTTTTTTACTTTATCAAGTAAATTTAAAATTTTATAAATCATTTAATTATCCTTTATGGTTTTAACATGACTATTAATGTTGTGTGTCAAATTGTTATATAATAATTATATACATATTTTAAAACGTGAAAAAATTCAAATGTTAAAAAAATCTACAAATCTTTTTTATGTTAGAGAAATTCAATTAAATCTATATTTTGAAAAAAATATTAATATGCTAGCATTATTTGATTTAGAAAACCTATTTTATAAAACTTATGATCCAAAAGTTGAAAAAATTCTTATAATAGTAAAGTTAAAATGGCTTTATGATGAAATAAAAAATGAAAATTTTTCAAACGAAATTACAAAAAGATTTAAGTGCTTAGCTGAGAAAAAAATTAAAAATAAAACTCTAGAATTAATTGAGACTTTTATTGAAATCTTGAATTCTGAAAATGACGACATGTTGTTTAATAATTTTAAAAAATTTAACTTAAAATTTAATAATATAATAAAGAGTTTTGGTTATAGTTTTAACACATCCGTAATTTATCAATTTACACAGTTTAAATATCAAAGCTGCAGTCAGCATTTAAATTTAAAAAATAATTTTAATGTTCAAGATGATCTTCTTGAATATGCATTTGTGAATATAATTTCAAACAAAAAAAATGTTTCAAAATTGAAAATTAGGAAAATTCAATACCTTTATCAAGTAATAATATGTTATATAAAAAGATGTTTTTAAAAATTTTATTTTTTGTTTTTTTATTTTTTTCAAATTTTTTTTTATATTTAGCTATTACATTCCATATAATTTTTGGTTTTGTTTTGTTAAATTTTTCTGTTATTTGTTTGATATTGTTTTTTTATTCATTTAATAAAAAAGACGAAAGAAATTTAACTGATCAAGTCTTGGATAGTGCAGAAAACCATCCAATTATTAAATCTGCAAGAGAGAGGTTAAAAAAAAATTAATTTTTCAGGAAAGAGTTTAAGCATTTTGCAGTGTCATTTTTTTTTTCTTTCAGTAAATTTTCTACTGTTCCCTCGAAGAGAATGTAGCCACCTTTTTCGCCACCCTCTGGACCGAGATCAATAACCCAATCCGATGAATTAATAACATCTAAATTATGTTCAATTACAATAACTGTATTTTTTTTTTCTACAAAACTATGCAGTATCTCCAATAATTTCCTCACATCATGCGAATGTAAGCCAGTTGTTGGTTCATCTAATATATATAAGGTTTTTCCTGTAGATCTTTTAGATAATTCTTTTGCTAGCTTTATTCTTTGAGCTTCTCCTCCAGATAAGGTTGTAGCAGATTGACCAATTTTTATATAACCCAACCCCACTTTATTAAGTGTTTCAAGTTTTAAATAAATTGATGGTATTGCTTTAAAGAAACTCAGACCTTCAAGAACTGTCATTTCAAGAACGTCACTAATACTTTTATTTTTAAATTTTATATCTAGAGTTTCTCTATTAAATCTTTTTCCTTTACATAGATCACACTTAACAAATACGTCAGCTAAAAAATGCATTTCAATTCTTAAAACTCCATCACCTTGACATGTTTCACATCTTCCTCCCTTCACATTGAATGAAAATCTGCCAGGTTTATAACCTCTTGATCGTGATTCTGGTAAATTTGCAAACCAGTCTCTTATGTAAGTAAAACAACCAGTGTAAGTGGCAGGGTTAGAACGGGGTGTTCTTCCTATTGGACTTTGATCAATTTCAATAATTTTATCAATATTTTCATGACCCGTAATTTCTTCAAAGGGTAGGGACTTAAGATTTGAATTATTTATTTTTTTTGAGAGGGAGTTGTATAATGTTTCTATTATTAATGATGATTTTCCACCGCCAGATACCCCAGTAATTGAAATAAAATTATTAAGAGGAAATTTTATGTTAATATTTTTTAGGTTATTTCCTTGAGCACCATTAAGCTGAATAAATTTATCCAACATTAATGTTCTTTTTTTTAAAATATTTATGTTTAGTTCTTTAGATAAGTATTTACCAGTGATGCTTTTTTTATTTTTTTTTATCTGATTGGCAGAACCCTTTGCTATCACATTTCCACCATTAATTCCTGCTCCTAATCCGATGTCAATTACATAATCAGATTCTAAAATTGTCTCCTCATCATGTTCTACAACTATAACTGAGTTTCCTAGATCTCTGAGTTTTTTTAATGTTTTAATGAGTTTTTTGTTATCTCTTTGATGGAGACCAATTGAAGGTTCATCAAGAACGTAAAGAACTCCAGTTAATCCAGAGCCAATTTGAGATGCCAACCTTATTCTTTGACTCTCGCCACCGGACAAGGTTGTTGAGCTTCTAGATAACTGAAGATACCCAAGCCCAACATTATTTAAAAAAGATAACCTTTCTATAATTTCTTTAATAATTCTGGATGAAATAATTTTCTGATATTCTGAGAGTTTGTCTTCCAAAGATAAAAACCATGAAAGTGATTTTTCAATTGAAAGTTCAGAAATTTCAAAAATATGTTTTTTATTAATTTTTACTACCAATGCCTCTTTTTTGAGCCTTGTTCCTTCGCATTCCTCACAATGAAATTTATTCATGAATTTTTTTAATTCTTCTCTTTGCCAAATATCTGATCTTTTAAGTTTTTTCTCAAGGAAACCAATTACTCCTGAATAGTTATGATTATAGCTCCAACCATTATAGGAATTTTCGAAACTAATGATTTTATTATCACCAAAGATAATTTTATTTTTTTTCTCCTCAGATATATCTTTCCAGGGTACCTTGGGGTTGACACCGCAATGTTTAGAAACTTCCAAAATTAAATCTTTGTAAAATTGGTTATTTTTATTCCATGGAAGAATAACTCCTTCAAGCAAGGAAATGCTCTGATCTCCAATAATTAAATCTGTATCAAATTTCTCTTTAAAACCTAAGCCATCACATTCTTTGCATGCGCCATTAGGACTATTGAATGAAAATAGTCTTGGTTCAATTTCTTCAATGCTAAAACCTGAAACAGGACATGAAAATTTTGATGAAAAAACGTGAGACCTTGAATTTCTAACATTAAAGAAATCAACAACTCCATCAGATAGGTTTAAAGCTGTCTCAATAGATTGAGAGATCCTACTTTTATATTTTTCTTCTAACTTTATTCTATCTACCACTACTTCGATATTATGTTTATTATTTTTTTTTAATACTGGAAGATTTTCAGCAGTGTAAATCTCACCGTTAATTTTAAACCTTAAAAAACCTTTTTTAATAAGATCTTGAAGTTCTTTCTTAAACTCACCTTTTCTATTCTTAACTATTGGAGAAAGTATATAAAAGTTTTCATTGGCATCCAGATTAAAAGAATCATCTGTTATTTCTTGAACACTCATTGACTTAATTTCTTTTCCTGTGGCAGGAGAAAATGGTTTTCCAATTCTTGCAAATAGAACTCTAAGATAATCATAGATTTCTGTAACAGTTCCTACTGTGGAGCGTGGGTTTTTTGAAGTAGTTTTTTGATCTATGGAAATTGATGGTGATAAGCCTTCAATCAAATCAACTTCAGGTTTCTCCATCATATTTAAAAATTGCCTAGCGTAAGATGATAAACTTTCAACGTATCTTCTTTGACCTTCAGCATAAATTGTATCAAAAGCAAGTGATGATTTACCTGAGCCAGACAACCCACTAATAACAACAAATTTATATTTAGGAATCTCTAGATTTATATTTTTAAGATTATGTTGTCTTGCCCCAATTATTTTTATAAAATCAAGGGGTGATTTATTATTATTTCCACTCATATTTATCTATCTTTTAATTTAATTTAATTATGTTACTATCTATTTAGCTAATAAGAATGGCAGGTTCAATAAACAAAGTAATATTACTTGGAAGGTTAGGCGCTGATCCAGAGATTAGAGTCTCACAAGATGGTAATAAAATAGCTAGATTTTCATTAGCTACTAGTGAAAGTTGGAAAGATAAAAACACGAATGAAAAAAAAGACAAAACCGAATGGCATAAAATAGTAATTTTTTCACCTGGGTTAGCTGATGTTGTAGAAAAATACCTAAAAAAAGGTGCTCTTGTTTATGTTGAAGGACAGATTCGATATAGAAAATATACAGATCAAGCTGGAATAGAAAAATTTATTACCGAAGTTGCATTGCAAGGATATAATTCGAACCTGACTATGCTAGACAACAAACTAAATAATGAGAATATAGGTGAAATTTCCTCGCCTAGCATAGAAAATTCAGGTTCAAGTAATACTGGCTCTCAAAGCTTTGAGAGCGTTGAATTAGATGATGAAGTTCCTTTTTAAAAAATAATCAAATGATTGACGACATAAACTCAGAAAATACTGATAAAATAAAAGATTCTGATCGCATAAATATTGAGAAAGAAATGGAAAATTCTTTTTTAGACTATGCAATGAGTGTCATTGTATCTAGAGCACTTCCCGATGTTTGTGACGGTTTAAAACCTGTTCATAGGAGAATTATTTATGCAATGAATGAAGCAGGTTATGTTTCAGGAAAACCATCAAGAAAGTCTGCAAGAATTGTTGGTGATGTGATGGGTAAATATCATCCTCATGGCGATTCAGCAATATATGATGCGATGGTAAGGCTGGCTCAAGAATTCAGTATGCGAGTTCCACTTGTTGAAGGCCAAGGGAATTTTGGTTCAATGGATGGAGACTCAGCAGCTGCAATGAGATATACCGAAGCAAAACTATCGGAAATATCATCGTACCTTGTAAATGATATAAATCACGAAACTGTTAGCTTTAAAGAAAATTATGATGGTACAACTCTAGAACCTGAATTACTTCCTGCAGAATTTCCGAATCTACTTATCAATGGCTCTGAGGGCATAGCAGTAGGTATGGCAACAAAAATTCCGCCACATTGTCCATCTGAAATAATTGCTGCATGTTGTAAATTTGTTCAAAACCCAGATGTTTCTGATGAAGAATTGATGGAATTAGTTAATGGTCCTGATTTCCCAACTGGTGGAACAATTGTTGGTAAATCTGGAATTAGAAATGCTTATTTAAGTGGGAGAGGTTCAATATTAATCAGAGGAAAGACTAGTATTGAAACTACAAAGAAGGGAAGAGAATCAATTATAATTTCAGAGATTCCTTTCGCGGTTAAAAAATCTCAACTTATTGAAAATATTGCTAAAACCTCAAGAGATAAGATTATTGACGGTATTTCTGAATTAAGGGATGAATCTAACAGAGAGGGAGTTAGAGTTGTGGTTGATTTAAAAAGAGATGCCCAAGCGGAAGTAATTCTAAATCAACTCTATAAGTTTACCTCTCTTCAGACCTCTTTTGGTATTAATATGTTAGCTTTGAATAA